>ENA-OURV01000405-OURV01000405.1-human-gut-metagenome-genome-assembly--contig:-NODE-405-length-37274-cov-6.138182_pt1 | contig 37274 bp, 30 predicted proteins | sample MGYA00242141_ERZ509072 | MGnify/ENA primary metagenome ERZ509072 (study PRJEB26280, sample SAMEA2338763) | human gut metagenome | biome: human gut; feature: human-associated habitat; material: faeces... | reverse complement strand
CTGCCCCAGGCGCATCCGGATGCGGCGCAGTTGTGCCCGGAGGCGGATCTCATAACCGGCACGAAGGACCGTGCCGCTCTGATCCAAAGGATCCGGCAGTTGATGGAAAGCGGCGTTCCCTGGGATGGGGTGACACCTTATACGCCCGGAGAGGGGTATGAGCTGCTGCCCCCGGCGGAGAATGCAGACAGAACCCGGGCGTTCATCAAGATCCAGGACGGCTGCAACCAGTTCTGCTCCTACTGCATCATACCCTACGCCAGGGGACGCTGTCGCTCCAAGCCCAGGGAGGCGCTGGCGCAGGAGACGGCACAGATGGCGCAGGCAGGCTGCCGGGAGGCGGTGCTCATCGGCATCAACCTTGCCTTTTACGGCATGGAGTGGCAGGGAGATCTGGGGGATGCGGTGGACATCTGCTGTGCTGTACCGGGCATCGATCGGGTGCGGCTTGGCTCTCTGGAGCCGGAAAAGCTCAGCGACGATCTGCTGCGCCGTCTGGCTGCTCATCCCCAGTTCTGCCCCCAGTTCCATCTGTCCCTGCAAAGCGGCTGTGACCGTACCCTCCGTGCCATGAACCGGCATTATACCACGGCGGAATACGCAGACCTGGCGGCACGGATCCGGCGGATCTTTCCGGACGCCGCTCTGACCACGGACGTAATGGTGGGCTTTCCCGGAGAAACGGAGGCGGATTTTGCCCGTTCCCTGGAATTTGTCCGGGAGATGGGCTTTGCCAAGGTGCATGTGTTTCCCTATTCTCCCAGAGAGGGCACAGTCGCTGCCCGGATGCCGGAGCAGATCCCCTCACCGGAAAAACGTCGCCGGGCGGCGCTGATGGGGGAAACGGCGGCAGCCTGCCGGAGGGCATTCCTCCGGAGCCAGGTGGGAAAGGTGATGCCGGTGCTGTTTGAGCGGTCGGCGGATCCGGCGTGGCACCGGGGCTATACCCCCAATTACACCCCCGTAAAAATTTCCGCAAAAAAAGGAGAAAAAAGTTTGCGCAAATCGGTTTTCCGTGTTATAATAAAATCGAGTGAGCCGGATTGCTGCATCGGCACGTTGCTGCCGGAAGCGTCCGCCCAGAATGATTGAAAGGAGCGTGGATTTCTCCCTCCGGAGAGATCACAAGTGAAGCCTATGTCCGTTTTTCGTATCTATGTGGAGAAAAAACCGGAGTTTGCCGTAGAGGCACAGTCCCTGCTCAGTGATATCCGCACCGCCCTGCGGCTGGACATCACCTCCATCCGGGTCATCAACCGCTATGACGCCGACAAGATCACCAAGGAGGATTTCCAGCTTTCTGTCAGCACCGTATTTTCAGAGCCTGCGGTGGACGTGACCTATGACACCCTGCCCCGCCTTGCCAATACGGAGCGGATTTTTGCGGTGGAATATCTGCCGGGTCAGTTTGACCAGCGTGCGGATTCCTGTGAGCAGTGCATCCAGATTCTGACCCAGAAGGATCGCTGCCGGGTGCGGAATGCCCGGGTATACATCATTGCCGGCAATCTGACCGACCAGGAATTTGACCGGCTCAAGGCATACATCATCAACCCGGTGGAGAGCCGGGAGGCTTCGCTGAACCTGGTGTCCAGCCTGGACAGCAACTACGAGATCCCCACCACCGTGGAGACCCTCAAGGGCTTCTGCGAGCTGAGCGAGGCAGGACTGGCGGACTTTATCAAGCAATACGGTCTTGCTATGGATCTGGATGACATCAAGTTCTGTCAGGCATATTTCAAGGATACAGAGCGGCGGGATCCCACCATTACCGAGATCCGCATGATCGACACCTACTGGTCCGATCACTGCCGTCACACCACCTTCTCCACCAACATCCAGGACGTACAGATCCTTGCCCCCTACATCCAGGATACCTACGATGCGTATCTGCGGATCCGCCGGGAGCTGGGCAGAGCGGAAAAGCCCCTGACCCTGATGGATATGGCGACCCTGGCAGTGCGGAAGCTGAAGGCGGACGGAAAGCTGCCGGATCTGGACGAGAGCGAGGAGATCAACGCATGCTCCGTGAAAATCAAGGTGGACACCGAAAACGGGGATGAGGACTGGATCCTCATGTTCAAGAACGAGACCCACAACCACCCCACCGAGATCGAACCCTTCGGCGGTGCGGCAACCTGTCTGGGAGGCGCCATCCGGGATCCTCTGTCCGGTCGTTCCTATGTATACCAGGCAATGCGTGTCACCGGTGCGGCAAATCCCCTGGTGCCGGTGGAGGATACCATCACCGGCAAGCTGCCCCAGCGGAAGATCACCGTGGGGGCAGCCAACGGCTACAGCTCCTACGGCAACCAGATCGGTCTTGCCACCGGTCATGTGGCGGAGATCTACCACCCGGGCTATGTGGCAAAGCGCATGGAAATCGGCGCAGTCATCGGCGCTGCACCGGCGGAGAATATCCGCAGAGAAGCACCCGTGCCCGGCGATGTGGTGATCCTGCTGGGGGGCAAAACCGGACGGGACGGCTGCGGCGGCGCAACCGGCTCCTCCAAGTCCCACACCCTGGAATCCCTGGAGCACTGCGGCGCAGAGGTGCAGAAGGGCAATCCGCCGGTAGAGCGGAAGCTCCAGCGCCTGTTCCGGAATCCGGAGGTCACCCGGATGATCAAGCGCTGCAACGACTTCGGCGCAGGCGGCGTATCCGTTGCCATCGGAGAGCTGACCGACGGGCTGCTCATCAATCTGAACGCAGTGCCCAAGAAGTATGACGGACTGGACGGCACGGAAATTGCCATCAGTGAATCCCAGGAGCGTATGGCAGTGGTCATCGCCAAGGAGGATCTGTCCAGGTTCCTGGCGGAGGCACGCCGGGAGAATCTGGAGGCTACCATGGTTGCGGACGTGACCGACAACCGGCGGCTGGAAATGGTCTGGAACGGCAAGACCATCGTGAACCTGTCCCGGGACTTCCTCAACTCCAACGGTGCTCCCAAGTATACCGACATTGAGGTGCCGGATCCGGCAACGGAGATCCCCAATATGCTGGAGGATACCCCGGACGGCTGGGAAGCCCTCATGTCCAATCTGAACGTATGCTCCCAGAAGGGGCTTGTAGAAAAGTTCGACTCCACCATCGGCGCCGGCACCGTGCTGATGCCCTTCGGCGGCAAGTATCAGCTGACCCCCAACCAGGCTATGGCGGCAAAGATCCCGGTGCTCAAGGGGGAGACCAATACCTGTTCCCTGATGGGCTGGGGCTTCAACCCGGTCATCAGCGAAAAGAGCCCCTACCACGGGGCAATGATGGCGGTGGTCGAGTCCATTGCCAAGATCGTGGCAGCCGGCGGCACCTACCACAAGTGCTGGCTCACCTTCCAGGAATACTTCGAGCGCACCCAGAACAACCCGGTTCGCTGGGGCAAGCCCTTTGCAGCACTGCTGGGCGCATTCCGGGCGCAGCTGGAAATGGGCTGTGCAGCCATCGGCGGCAAGGACTCCATGTCCGGTACCTTTGAAAACATCGACGTGCCCCCCACGCTGGTTTCCTTTGCAGTCTGCACCGCCGACAGCCGGAAGGTAATCTCTCCGGAATTCAAGGCAGCAGGTCATACGGTCATCCGCATTGCGCCGGAGTATGACGGCAACGGGCTGCCCGTATTCGACAGCGTGAAGCAGTGCTTCGACCAGATCGAATCCATGATCGACAGCGGCAGAGCCTGCGCCGTATGGAGCGTGGCAGGGGGCGGCGTTGCCGAGGGCATTGCGAAAATGTGCTTTGGCAACCACATCGGTTTTGAATTTTCCCGGAAGCTGTCCGACACCATCCTGTTCAAGCCCTGGTACGGTTCCTTTATCGTAGAGCTGACCGGCGAGGCTGGCTACGGGGAGGAGATCATCGGCAGAACCATGCCGGATTACCGGATCTACGGCGAGGGCTACACCATGCAGGCGGAGGCACTGCAAAAGGCATGGGAAAGCAAGCTGGAGTCCGTGTTCCCCTGCCGGATCAAGACTGAGTTTGCCACCATCGAGTCCTACAGCTATGCAACCAAGTCCCGGAAGGGCCCTGCAATCAAGGCGGCACGTCCCCGGGTTCTGATTCCCGTATTTCCGGGCACCAACTGCGAATACGACACCGCAAGAGTCTTTGAGCGTGCCGGTGCGGATGTGAACGTGATGGTCATCCGGAACCTGAGCGCATCGGACATTGAAGCATCCGTTGCAGCGGTGGCGGCACAGATGAAGCAGTCCCAGATCGTGATGCTGCCCGGCGGCTTCAGCGGCGGCGATGAGCCGGACGGCAGCGGCAAGTTCATTACCGCATTCTTCCGAAACCCCCGGATCAAGAATGAAGTGCATGCTCTGCTGCAGCAGCGGGATGGTCTGATGCTGGGTATCTGCAACGGCTTCCAGGCGCTCATTAAGCTGGGTCTGGTGCCCTTCGGCGAGATCGTGGATATGACCGAGGATTCCCCCACCCTGACCTTCAACACCATTGCACGGCACCAGTCCATGATGGTCACCACCCGGATCGCATCCGACAAGTCCCCCTGGCTGGCAGGCTGCAAGGTGGGAGATCTGCACACGGTTGCCATTTCCCACGGGGAGGGCAGATTTGTTGCTTCTGACGCTCTGATCCGCCGGATGGCGAACAACGGTCAGATTGCCACCCAGTATGTGGATGAGTACGGCAAGCCCACCATGGACATCCGCTACAATCCCAACACCTCCATTGACGCCATCGAGGGTATCACCTCGCCGGACGGCAGAGTCCTGGGCAAGATGGGGCACAGCGAGCGGATCGGCAGAGATATCTGCAAGAACGTATGCGGCAACAAGGATCAGCTGATCTTCCAGAGCGGCGTAAACTACTTTAAATAAAAGAGTTGCAGTTACAATGGGGCAGTGCAGATGCACTGCCCTTTTATTCGCGCAGATCCTCCAGCAGGCTTTGCAGCTCTGCATCGTCCCGGGCAGGGATTCCCTCCTCCAGCAACTGCCGATCCAGCTCCGGCAGCAGGGACAGCTCCGCATCCAGGTACCGGTAGGGCAGGCTCTCTCCCGTCCGGAACACTCCGATTCTGCCGTTGTGGAGCCGCACCGTATACCCGGCGGGCATGGTGGTTTCCACCGCCCGGGTGGGTATGGTGCTTTCAAAGGCGAGGGAATCCGCTGCTGCACGCTCCCAGCGCACCATCTGGGACAGGGTGGCGATCAGCACCACCGCTGAAAAGGTCATGGAGCCAAGGATCATATAACCGGTTGCTTTCATTGTTCCGCCTCCTTCTGGCTTCTTTGTCAACAGGAGTCTGCCCCGGATCAGAAAAAATATGCGTTTGCCGAGATTTTTTTCAAATCCCCTTAACAAATCGGGCACGCTGTGGTATAATACAAATATATATAAGGCAACACTGCGCAAAGCCTGCCTGTCGGCTTTACGCAGCATCTGCAGACGAATTTTCCGTCATATCACACAGAAGCTCCTTGCAATACGCCAGTATTCCTGCGTCGTTTCTATGCAATCTGACGAAAAATCTGTTGCACATCTACCACACATTCTTTGTGCGGTGTTGCCATAACTCTTTCGCCCGAAAGAAAGGAGTTTCACACTTATGACCGAACCGAAAAGGCCGGCAAATAAAACAAAGCGTCCGGCAGGGAATACACAGCGCCCCAAGCGAAAGCGTCCTGCAGAGCATGCTGCGCCGGCAGGCGCAAAGACCAGGCGCACGGCACCGAAGCATACGGCTCCGGCAGCGCCCAGAAAGCCCAGAAAACAGCGTCCTGCCTGGCAGAGGGGTCTGCAGAGAGCCGGCTCCATTCTGCTGACCACCACCCTGTCCTTTCTGCTGATCCTGGTGATTACCTGCACCATTGTGGGTACCACCCTGGTGGTGTATGTACTGGGCTTTATGGAGGGTACCAGTGAGGTCAGCATCAAGGAAATGGAAATGAGCTACTCCACCTTTATTTATGCGGAGGACAAGGACGGGGAGATCGTCACCCTGCACCAGGTGCCCAGCTCCATCAAGCGGATCCCCATTGAAGCCTCCGAGATTCCCCAGCATGTGCGGGATGCCTTTACCTATGCAGAGGATGAGCGCTTCTACGAGCATGAGGGCGTGGACTACAAGCGTACCGCTGCGGCAATGGCAAACATGGTGCTGCATTTCTGGTCGGCAAACCAGGGCGGTTCCACCATTACCCAGCAGCTGGTGAAGAACATCACCGGAGACAATGCCACCAATGCAGAGCGGAAGATTCGGGAGATTTTCCGGGCGATGCAGATGGAAAAGACCTACACCAAGGAGGAGATCCTCACCGCCTACCTGAACTACATCGGCTTCGGCGGCTCTGCCAACGGCATTGAAATGGCTTCCATCAAGTATTTCGGCAAGCACACCAATGAACTGACCGTGGCGGAGGCTGCCTGCCTGGCGGCGATCCCCAAGAACCCGGAGAAGCTGAACCCCTTTGCGTATTATGTGGACGATGAAACCGGGGAGCGGGTCAACTACGGTCACGAAAAGAACCGGGAGCGCCAGGAATACGTGCTGTATCAGATGTACAGCAACGGCGCCATTTCCTACGATGAGTACCAGGCAGCGCTGGCGGAGCACATCATCTTTACCGATTCCGAGGAGTACAAGGAGCTGCATCCGGAGGAGGACGAGGATGCGCAGATCGAGCCGGATAAGCCTACCAGTTGGGTGGTGGACGCTGCCATCAACGAGCTTTCCGAGGTGCTGATGGACAAGTACGGCATCAGCAAGAAGGAAGCAAGATCCCGTGTCAACAGAGGCGGCTATCAGATCTATACCACCGTTGACCTGGAGATGCAGGAATATGTGGAGAGCCGGTATCAGGATATGAACAACCTGCTGGCAGGCATGGCAACTGTGAATAACACTGCCCATTGGCGGGATCTGAACGGAGACGGTGTGACATCCGAGGATGAAGCACAGTTCCTGCAATCCGGCTTCTGCGCCATCAATTACTCCGGCGAGATCCTTGCCACGGTGGGTGCCATCGGGGAAAAGACTGCGTCCCTGTGTACCAGCTATGCCTATGAGCCCCAGCAGCCCGGTTCCACCATCAAGCCGGTGACCACCTACGGCTATGCCCTTTCCACGGATTATATCCACTGGGGCACGCCGCTGCGGGACTATCCCCCCATCAAGAATCCGGCAACCGGCAAGCTGTGGCCCACCAACTACTCCAGCGGCGGCGGCATGTCCTACACGGGGAGCATGAAGAACGTGTACTATGCACTGCAAAAGTCCTACAACACCATTCCTGCATTGCTGTGCAAGGAACTGGGCAGAATCGAGATCTACAACTTTGCCACCAACAATCTGGGACTGGAGCTGGTGCAGAATGACCAGGATTATGCACCGCTGTCCGTTGGTGCGCTGACCTATGGTGTTTCCATCACCAACCTGGTCAATGCCTACATGGTATACGGCAACGGGGGCTATTACTCCAAGGCGCACATCATCAGTAAGGTAGAATCCGGCGATGGCACTTTGGTATATTCCGGCGGCACGGATTACAACCAGGCGGTGGACGAGGAAACCTCCACCGTTATGAACAAGCTGCTGCAGAACGTTGTCAAGCAGGGTACTGCGACCGCAGCCAAGATCACTGCATCCGACGGCACCAAGATTCCCATTGCCGGCAAGACCGGTACCACCTCTGACTGGTGCGATCTGACCTTTGTGGGTCTGTGCCCGGATTTTGTCAGCGGCATGTGGATCGGCTACGAGCAGAACTATCAGATCCAGGGTCACGGGCGGCTGAAATCTGCCGGCATCTGGAAAAATATCATCGGGGACTACATCAAGGAGCACTATGACGGCAACGACTTCTTCGTTTCCGACAGCGTAATCGAGGCGCCCATGTGCACTGCCTCCGGCAACATTGCCGGCAGCTCCTGCCCCAAGGGCATTACCGGCTACTGGAAGTCCACCAATGCTCCCAAGTGTACCGGTCACGGAGGCGGCAGCTCCAGCACGCCGGTAACCACCAAGCCTGCGGCTGATAATTAAGCCAGGCGCTGCCGAACCAAACGGCGCTTGCGCCGGAAGGAGAATTTGCTTGAAACAGGAATTGACATTTTGCTGTCCATGCCATTTCGGACTGGAGAGTGTACTGAAATTTGAACTGACCCAGATCGGCGCTTCCAATTTACAGGTGTCTGACGGACGGATCACCTTTACCGGGGATCTGTCCCTGCTGGCACGGGCGAATCTGTGTCTGGCTACGGCGGAGCGGGTGCTGCTGGTGCTGGGAGAATTTGACGCTGTCACCTTTGAGGAGCTGTACCAGGGGGTCAAGCGGATCCCCCTGGAGCAGTACATCGGCAAGCTGGACGCATTCCCGGTGAAGGGCTACTCCCTCAATTCCGAGCTGCACAGCGTGCCTGCCTGCCAGTCCATCATCAAAAAAGCGGCGGTGGATCGACTCAGCGGCGCTTATCACATCAACAGCTTTGCGGAAACCGGTGCGGTTTGCCGGATTCAGTTCAGCTTACAGAACAATCATGTGTGCATGTATCTGGATACCTCTGGCACAAGCCTGCACAAACGGGGCTATCGGCAGAACGCCAACCTTGCCCCCATCAAGGAGACCCTGGCGGCAGGGATCCTGGATCTTGCCCGGATCCGGGGCAATTCCGTGCTGTGTGATCCCTTCTGCGGCAGCGGCACCTTCCTGATCGAGGGCGCCATCAAGGCGCTGCACATTGCCCCCGGCATCAACCGGCAGTTTGCCGCATCCAAATGGGGCTGGGTTCCCCAGGAGATCTGGAGAGAGGAACGGGGCAGAGCCATCGATTCTGTCCGCCGGGATGCGGACTTTGAGGCATACGGTTGGGACATTGACCCGGACTGCGTGGAGCTTGCCCGGGAAAACGCAAAAAAAGCCGGCGTAGCCAGCCGGATTCATATTGAACAGGGGGATGTGCGGAAGTTCATCCAGCCGGAGCATGCCACGGTGGTGTGCAACCCGCCCTACGGCGAGCGGATGCTGGAGGTGAAGGAGGCGGAGGAGCTGTACGCCGTTATGGGCAAGCGGTTCCCGGCGGACGCAGCCCATCCCTGCTACATCATCTCTCCCCACGAAACCTTTGAGAGTCACTTTGGGAAGTCTGCCTCCAAGCGGCGGAAGCTGTACAACGGTATGCTCAAGTGCCAGCTGTTCATGTATTTTAAATAGGTCGTGTTGACACTAAGACAAACCCCGGAGATGGATACACCTCCGGGGTTTGTTATTGCAGCATGCAGATGATATAAAATACAGGGATGCATGCCGTGGACAGCAGCACCGGGAGCAGCAGGATCACACCGATGCACTGCAACCCGGTGGCAAGTACCGGATGACCCTTGGAGCGTGCGGAGCAGCCCCCTGCCAACAGCACGGCGCCAAGGATACGCAGCAGGTTCAGAACGAACAGCGCTATCAGGACCATGGCGAGCGTCAAGCCCATAAATGCCAAAAACATCCCCTCCTATGTGAAATTATATGCATTATAGCATAGAAGGGGGATTTCGTCAAGTCAACAGAGACGAACCCTGGAGATGGATGCACCTCCGGGGGTGTTATCACGGCGTTAAGAGAAAGAATAATAAAGGGGTGCTCATCATGAACAACAGCACCGGGATCAGCAGGATCACACCGATGCATTGCAATCCGATGGAAAGTGTCCGGCGACCCTTGGCGCGTACTGAGCAGCCCACCGCCAATAGCACGGCACCAAGGACACGCAGCGGGAGTACAATTAATAGTGCTTCAAAGTAAGCAAGCACCAAGATTATGTTCCAAATGCCATACACCAGTTCTTCGAGTGGTGACCTTGCCATAAAGCTGAGCGTCAAGCCCGTAAATGCCAAGAACATCCCCTCCTATGTGTAATTACATGTATTATAGCATAGGAGGGGGATTTTGTCAAGCTAACAGAGATAACGCCCGGAGATGGATGCACCTCCGGGGTGCCTTAAATAAAGAAGATGCAAAATATAAGATCAACAATCGGGAGCAGCAGGATCACACCGATGCATTGCAGTGCGATGGCATGTGTCGTGCGTCCCTCCCTGGAGCGTGCGGAGCAGCCCCTTACCAACAGCACGATGCCCAGGATATGCCGGGGAATCACAAGAAATACCGTTAGTATGATAAGGGCTTCCAGGCTTGATTCCGAAAAGAGATCCAGCAGTTCTTCGAGTGATAACTCTGCTATAAAGCTGAGTGCCAAGCTCATAAATGCCAAGAACATCCCCTCCCATATGAAATTATATGCATTATAGCATAGGAGGGGGATTTTGTCAAGATAGTAAAATAGGCTGTTGCTGCTTTCCATCCAAAGCATCCGCCAGGGTCTGGGGGATCTTTGTAAAGTCGGCGATCAGAGAGGTGGGTTTCCCGGTGGGCTGATCCTGACCGAAGGGCACGAACCGGTAATGCTTTAGATTCAGCAGTTGCCCGATGTTCTTGGCGCTGCCTGCCAGAGCGTCATTGGTGGCGACCGCCAGCACCACGGGATTCCCGGTGCGCAGGTGGGATTTCACCGCCATGGTAGCAGTGGTGTCGGTAATGCTTGCAGCCAGCTTTGCCAGGGTATTCCCCGTACAGGGCGCCACTACCAGAATATCCGTCAGATGCTTGGGACCGATGGGCTCCGCCTCTGGAATGCTCCGGATCACCGGCTTTTCGCAGATGGTCTCCAGCCGCTGGATGTGGGATAGGGCACTGCCGAACCGGGTGTCCGTGCCTGCCGCATGCTCGCTCATCACCGGCAAAAGGCTTGCGCCCGCCTGCCGGAGGGCTTCTGCGGCGGCAAACGCTTCAGCAAAGGTACAGAAGGAGCCGGTCATCACAAATCCGACCCGTACCCCCTTCAGATCAATCATCAGCAAAACTCCTTTCCTTGAGGATGTTGCGGATGGTGCAGGCGATCATATCCCCGGCGGTAATGGGCGCAACCTTTCCGGGCAGGGACAACGCCCACACGGTCTTGCGGCCCAGTCGGCTGGCGGTGTCAAAATCCACGCCACCGGGCTTGGATGCCAGATCAATGATCAGGGCGTCGCTCCGCAGCTTCCACAGCCGTGCTTCATCCAACAGCACCGCCGGCACCGTGTTGAACACCAGGTCATACCCCGGCAGAGTCTCCTCCAGCCGGGAAATATGTACCGCCCGGCAACCGGAGATCTCCGCCCACGCCAGATCCTGATACTTCCGTGCGGTCACGGTCACATGGGCGCCCATGGCGGTCAGGATCCGCACCAGCACCTTGGAGATCCTGCCAAAGCCGGTGACCAGAACGTTCTGCCCGTAGATGGTGGTGGCAAGCTCCTCCATGGCAATCTGGATGGCGCCCTCTGCGGTGGGCACAGCGTTCAGCACGCTCAGCTCCTCCCGCTGGTAGTAATCCACCACCGCAGCACCGCCGTCAAAGACCTTGCGCACTGCCGGGTGGATCCTGCCGCCGAATACGGCACCGTCCGCTTTCACAAGTCCCGGCAGTCCTGCCACCGGAATGCTGTGCCGGGCAAAGGGGGCATGCACCAGCACGCCGTCCTCCGTGACCGGCATAGGCAGCACCAGATAATCTGCCCGCTTCCCGGAAAGCTCCATGCTGTCCAGTCGTTCCAGTCCCTCCGGCAGGTTCACATTTTCATCAAAGCCCAGCACGGATACGCTGCCCTCCGGCAGCAATGCTCTTGCGGTATATAACTGCCGCAGATCTCCCCCTGCGACAAGGAATGCAGGTCGCCTCATATGCTCCGCCTCTTTCCTCAGTATTCTCTTACAGTGTATGAGCCTTCGGAAAAAGTGTGCAGACGGAAAGCAGCCCTGCCGCAAATACGACAGAGCTGCTGAAAAAAAGGAAGTATGAAAAAGATGTTGAAAATTGCTTAGTCCGCAGTGGGCTTTTTCTCCTGGAGGACGATCTCGATATCCAGATCCTGATCCCCACGGGTTACGGTCAGGGTGATCTTATCGCCTGCCTTGAACTTGTTCTTGATGCCGTTCAGTTCTTCGTAGGTCTTGATGGTCTCGCCGTTTACTGCGATGATTACATCGCCCTTCTTGATGCCGCCCTGGTCAGCAGCGCCGCCCTCATAGATTTCGGACACATACACGCCCACCGGAATGTTGTACATTCTGGACTGGGTCTCGCTGACATCTGCTGCGCCGATGCCGATCTGGGGCTTACCGGTCACATAGCCGAAGTTAATCAGATCATTGATGATAGCCTTTGCCTCGGTAATGGGGATCGCAAAGCCCAGACCCTCAATGGTGGTGTTGGAGTAATTGGAGGACAGCTTTGCAGAGTTGATGCCGATGACCTGACCGCTGCTGTTGATGAGGGGGCCGCCGGAGTTGCCGGAGTTGATGGCAGCATCCGTCTGGATCAGATTCATGGTATTTTCGCTGATGGTGACCTCCCGGTTCAGTGCGGAGATGATGCCGCAGGTAACGGAGCCGAACAGCTCAAAGCCCAGGGGGTTGCCGATGGCAATGGCAAGCTCGCCTACCTTCAGCTTGTCGCTGTCGCCGAATTCCGCCGGAACCAGGTCCTTGGCGTCGATCTTCAGTACCGCCAGATCCGCCTCCACGTCATAGCCCACGATGGTGGCTTCATATTCGGTCTGGTCATAGCCGGAATCGCTGCTCAGTACCACGGAAACCTTGCTTGCCTTCCCGCCGTAGTCAGACTCATAGATCACATGGGCGTTGGTGATGATATAGCCGTCCGCCGACATGATGATACCGGTACCGGTGCCAGATACGTTCTGCTCCTGGCTTTGCCCTGCCCCGAACCAGCCGCCGAAGCCGCTGGACTGGTAGCTGAAGGTGGAGGCTACGCCCACCACGGAGGGCATTACCTTGTCAACTACCTCTGTGGTAGAAAGGGTACCGGTGGATGCGGCGAGGTTCATCCAGTTCTTTCCGTCGTCCGCAAGACTGCTGTCTGCTGTGGAGGAGCTGTCTGCCTTGGAGGAGTCCGTCAGGGACACTCCAGAATTGGTGGAAGCGAAAAATGCACGCAGAGTCTCGTTGCCGTCAATGAACCGATAGCACTGGATGGAGGCGAATGACACCACCATAACGCCGGCTACGGCTGCTGCCACCTTGGGGAGAATATGACGCTTTTTCGGGGGCTTGCTGTCCCCCGGTATGCTCTGCTGGGGCTGGCTGTAATAACTCTGCTGATAGCTGCCCGGCTCGTCATTGCGCATTGCGCTGTAGCTGTTGTAAACCGGCTCCTGATCCAAGGGTGTTTCATTGAAACCCTGGTTTTGTGCATTGTTCATGTTATCCTTGCCGTTTTCGTGATTGTGTTCAAACATGATTCTCATCCTTTCTATCGTAACCTCCGGTGGGAGATGTTGCTCTTGTTTCTATGGTTCTAATTATACGCCGAAATGTGAAAATTGTATGATAGCCAACCAAAAAGGCGGTTAAATTGCGGGGTTGATTCTTTCACAGAAGTATTGTACAATAGAAACAGACGAAAATCAGGGAAGGAGGGATTCGGATGCACGCATTGCCGCCCCAGGTGCTGACCGCCATGGAGCTGCTGGAGCAGGCGGGCTATGCCTGCCACATTGTGGGAGGATGTGTCCGGGACATGCTGCTGGGGCGTACCCCGTCGGATTATGATCTGACCACCAACGCTCTGCCGGAGCAGATGCAGCAGGTATTTGCATCCTGCCGCACCATTGAAACCGGCATTGCCCATGGCACCCTTACCATTTTGCTGGAGGGCATGTCCCTGGAATGCACCACCTACCGGGTGGACGGCACCTATTCCGACGGACGGCACCCGGACTCGGTGCGCTTCACCCCCACCCTGGAGGAGGATCTTGCCCGCCGGGATTTCACCGTCAATGCTATGGCATACCACCCCCGGCTGGGTCTGACGGATCCCTTTGGCGGGCGGGATGACCTGAAACGGGGTATACTCCGCTGCGTGGGGGAGCCGGAACGCCGCTTTACGGAGGATGCTTTGCGGATCCTTCGGTGCATCCGGTTTGCCTCCGTGCTGGGCTTTGCCGTGGAGCCGGAAACTGCCGCCGCCGTACACAGCATGAAACAGCGGCTGGAGCTGGTTTCCGCCGAGCGGATCCGGTCAGAACTGGATAAGCTGCTGATGGGGGAGCATGTGACGGAAATTCTGTGCCGGTACGGGGATGTGGTGTTTGTGCCCATTCCGGAGCTTGCCCCCTGTCTTGGCTTTGCCCAGCACAGCCGGTATCACTGTTACGATGTGTGGACCCACGTTGCCCATACGGTGGGAGCGGCGCCCAGGGATCCCCTGCTGCGGCTCACCATGCTGCTGCATGATGTGGGAAAGCCGGACTGCTTTACCCTGGATCCGGACGGCACCGGGCATTTCAAGGGGCATGCTCCAAGAGGTGCAGTTCTGGCAGCAAAGATCCTGCCCCGGCTCCGGTATGACAAGCACACCTGTGAACAGGTCACGGAGCTGATCGCCTGGCATGCGGAAAAGCTGCGGAGTCGGGCTTCCGTCCGGCATGCGCTGTCCAGATTGGGGGCAGAGCAGTTCTTCCGGCTCATTGAGGTGATGTGTGCGGACAATTCTGCCAAGCAGCCCTTTTGCCTGGAGGAGCTGCCGGGACTGCTGGAGACGGCGGATTACGCCAGAGCCCTGCTGGATGCAGGGGCGTGCCTGACCTTAAAGCAGCTGGCGGTGAACGGCAGGGATCTGGCAGCCATCGGGGCGCAGGGCAGGCAGATCGGACAGGTTTTGCAAATGCTGCTGGACGCAGTGGTGGCGGAACGGGCAAGCAACGACCGGGCGCAGCTACTGGAGCTGGCGCAGGTATGCCTGCGGGAGCTGCGTGCAGACTTCTGAACCATGGTGGTGTTCCCCCATGGTGGCATGCTCCATATCCTGCGGAAATGTTCGGCGCATAGTACAGTCCCCAAACAAAAACCGCCTCCGGCATTTGGGTTGCCGAAGGCGGTTTTATGATGCTTAGATGCTTATAAGGTGAGACAGCGGACTTAGAAGCCCATGCCGCCTGCGGGCATTGCGGGAGCAGCTGCTGCATTCTCCTCCTTGATGTCTGCAACCAGACTCTCAGTGGTCAGAACCATTGCTGCAACGGATGCTGCATTCTGCAATGCGGAACGGGTTACCTTTGTCGGATCTACGATGCCGGCAGGGATCATATCCACATAGGTTTCGTTGTATGCGTCAAAGCCGTAGCCAACCTTTCTGGAGCGGCGGATCTTGTCGATGATGACGCTGCCTTCCAGACCGGCATTCCGTGCGATCTGGCGAACCGGTTCCTCCAGTGCCTTGAGGATGATCTTTGCACCGGTCTTTTCGTCCCCGTCCAGGCTGGGCAGCAGCTTTTCCACTGCCGGAATCGCATTGATGAGGGCTGTGCCGCCGCCGGCAACGATGCCTTCCTCAACAGCAGCCTTGGTAGCAGCCAGAGCGTCTTCGATTCTCAGCTTCTTTTCCTTCATCTCGATCTCGGTTGCAGCGCCCACCTTGATGACAGCTACGCCGCCGGACAGCTTTGCCAGACGCTCCTGGAGCTTTTCCTTGTCAAAATCGGAGGTTGCAGTCTCGATCTGGCTGCGGATCTGGCTGATGCGAGCCTTGATCTCCTCGGATGCCCCTGCGCCGTCCACGATGATGGTGTTCTCCTTCTGGATGACTACCTGCTTTGCACGGCCAAGCTGTGCAATGGTGGTATCCTTCAGCTCCAGACCCAGCTCGGAGGTGATAACCTCACCGCCGGTGAGGATGGCGATATCCTTCAGCATTTCCTTTCTTCTGTCGCCAAAGCCCGGTGCCTTGACAGCAGCACACTTGAAGGTGCCTCTCAGGTTGTTGAGGATGATGGTGGTGAGCGCTTCGCCCTCCATATCCTCTGCAATGATGACCAGCTTCTTGCCAGCCTGTACGACCTGCTCCAGCAGAGGCAGGATCTCCTGGATGGAGGAAATCTTCTTATCGGTAATCAGAATGTAAGCGTCATCGTAAACTGCTTCCATCTTGTCTGCGTCAGTGACCATATAGGGGGAGATGTAGCCCCGGTCAAACTGCATGCCCTCAACGACCTCGCTGTAGGTTTCTGCGGTCTTGCTTTCCTCCAGGGTGATGACACCGTCGGTGGAAACCTTCTCCATTGCCTCGGCAATCAGCTTGCCCACGTTCTCGTCTGCGGAGGATACGGTGCCGACTCTTGCGATGTCTGCGCTGCCCTCTACCGGCTTGGAGTTTGCCTTGATGGCGTTGACTGCTGCGTCAACAGCCTTCTGGATGCCCTTCTTGACGATCATGGGATTTGCGCCTGCTGCGATGTTCTTCATGCCTTCCCGAACCATTGCCTGTGCCAGCAGGGTGGCAGTGGTGGTGCCGTCGCCGGCAGCGTCATTGGTCTTGGTTGCAACCTCCTTGACCAGCTGTGCGCCCATGTTCTCAAAGGGATCCTCCAGCTCGACCTCCTTTGCAATGGTCACGCCGTCATTGGTGATCAGCGGAGCGCCGAACTTCTTGTCCAGAACCACGTTTCTGCCCTTGGGGCCCAGTGTGATCTTGACCGTATCCGCCAGGCTGTCGATGCCTGCCTGGAGTGCCTTTCTTGCTTCTTCGCCGTACTTGATCTGCTTAGCCATGTTCCTCAATCTCCTTTTGGTATGATCTGATTTATTCTACAATTGCGAGAATGTCGCTCTGACGCAGGATGGTGTAATCCTCTCCGTCCAGCTTGACCTCGGTGCCTGCATACTTGCTCAGCAGCACCTTGTCGCCCACCTTCAAGTACATTTTTACTTCCTTGCCGTCTACCACGCCGCCGGGGCCGACTGCTACGATCTCAGCAACCTGAGGCTTTTCCTGTGCGGACGCTGCAAGAATGATGCCGCCCTTGGTGGTTTCCTCTGCTTCCATCATTTTAATGACAACTCTGTCTGCCAATGGTTTGATAGTCATTGTTCATTCCTCCTGTACTTGCTGTACTTGCGCTTGCGTTGTATTAGCACTCAAACTGTCCGAGTGCTAATACCTATTTTACCAACTTCCTATAAAAAATCAAGGGGTTTTTGCGCATTTCTATTATTTTTGTAGGATTCCACAGTATACACGAAGAAAAATAAATTACATTGTGCAGAATGTACAAATACATACTTTTGGCATCTCAAGGCATTTGCCAATCTCTATGGGACTGTTTACGATTTGTTCATACACCAGACACAATTTATGCGTATATGAATTGCGTTATATATTGTATAATAAAAAGGAATCCCGAAGCACGAATTGTGCGGAAAAGAGGAAAATATGGCACTGGATAAAGTTTTAATTGTGGATGATGATAAAAATATCTGCGACCTGCTGCGGCTCTACCTGGAGAAGGAGGGCTACAGCGTGATCCTGTCCCACGACGGGGAGGAAGCTGTGGTCAAGTTCAACGCCTTAAAGCCGGACATCGTTCTGCTGGACGTAATGCTTCCCGGACTGGACGGCTGGCAGGTCTGCCGGGAGATCCGGAAAAAGTCCAATATCCCGATCCTGATGATCACCGCCAAGAGCGATACCTTTGATAAGGTACTGGGTCTGGAGCTTGGGGCGGACGACTATATCGTCAAGCCCTTTGACAGCAAGGAGGTCATCGCCCGGATCAAGGCGGTGGTGCGCCGCACCGGTCAGTCTCCGGCGGAAATGGAGGTCCGGGAGGTTCGCTATGACAAGCTTTCTGTGAACATGACCCGGTATGAGCTGAAGGTGGACGGCAAGGTTGTGGACGCTCCCCCCAAGGAGCTGGAGCTGCTGTTCTACCTGGCGTCCAACCCCAACCGGGTATACACCCGGGATCAGCTGCTGGATGAGGTATGGGGCTTTGAGTACTACGGAGATTCCCGTACCATTGACGTACACATCAAGCGGCTGCGTGAAAAGCTGGAGGGTGTTTCGGACAAGTGGGAGCTGAAAACCGTCTGGGGCGTAGGCTATAAATTTGAGACGGACGAAGAAGACTAAGGAAACACCGCACAAAGCGTGTGTGCCGAATGGACGTACAAAGCCATTGGGTGTGCTTTGTGCGGTGTTCATTTCCCTTTGGACATGGAAAGAGCATAGGCGGTTGATGCAATGAAGAAAAGCATTTTCTCCCGGTATTTCTACCTGGGGACGATCATTACCTTTTTCTTTGCCGCCCTGCTGGGAAGCCTGGTGCTTCTGTGGGCGGATGGCAGATATGAGGATGAAAAGCGGGAGCAGGCAGCCAATATGGCGCATCTGATGATCACGGAGACCCGGGAAAATTATAGCCGGTACGGCAGTGTGGATACCCCCCAGATCCACTCCCAGTTTTCCTACTATGCTCTGACCTATAATGTATCCTGCTATCTGTTTGACGAAAACGGTTCGTGTCTGCTGCGCTCGGATTATGCGGACGGCTCTATCCGGCTCAGTGACTCTCTGATGAACTCCGTGCAGCGCAAGCCCACCTTCCAGGTCAATCAGTTCACGGGTCTGACCCAGGAGCTTAGCGTGTGCTATATTGAGCATTTCCAGCTGTATGATACGGATCAGGAGCATGGAGCATATCTGGCGCTGGTGTATCCGGCGGAGCAACTGACCGGCTTTTCCAAGGAGCTGTTCTTCGTGCTGGTGATCGGTCTGATGGCAGTGACGGTTCTTGCAGCCATCGTCTTTTACTTCAATACCCGGCATATGCTGAAACCGGTGAAGGAGATCACCAAGGCCGCAGAACGCTATGCGGACGGGGATTTTTCCTTCAAGCCGGATGTGGCGGACGCAGGAGAGCTGACCTATCTTGCCATGACCATGGGGCGGATGGCGGACTTTATCGATTCCAACGAGAAGAACCGGAAAAGCTTCGTGTCCAACGTGTCCCACGAGCTGCGCACCCCTATGACCACGATTAGTGGCTTTGTGGACGGAATTCTGGATGGTACCATTCCTCCGGAGCAGCAGCAGGGCTATCTGCGGCGGATCTCGGGAGAGGTGAAGCGCCTGTCCCGGCTGGTCAGCTCCATGCTGAACATCTCCAAGTTTGAGGAGGGGGGCATGGAGCTGAAGCTGGTGCCGGTGGAACTGACCGGTCTGCTGATTTCCACGTTATTTATGTTTGAGCAGAAGATCGAAGCCCGGCAGATCCAGGTCTGCGGTCTGGAGGACTGTCCCCGGGCGGAGGTGCAGGCGGATAAGGATCTGATGCAGCAGGTATTCTACAATCTGATCGAAAATGCGGTAAAATTCACTCCCAGGAACGGGGAGCTGACCTTTTCGGTGATGCCCCAGGGAGAGCAGTGCCAGGTGGTGATCCGCAACACGGGAGAGGGTCTCAGCGAGGAGGAGCTTTCCAACGTGTTCAACCGGTTCTACAAGACCGATGAATCCCGGAGCAAGGATACCACCGGGGTGGGGTTGGGGCTGTCCATTGTCAGTCGTATCATCCGGCTCCACAACGGCAATATTATGGTAAAGAGCGTGAAGGGGGACTATACGGAATTTGTGATCACGCTGCCCGTGAAGGGGAAAAAGCAACTGCCCCCCAAGGAACGAAAGGATTAGGAACATGGAAGAAAACCAGTACGAACACAGTGGCAGCCAGCCGGAGGCATCCCCTGCTCAGGAGCCTGCCGCTGCCGGGACACCGGCACAGAACCAGACCAGTCCCGACAGTCAGTCCGGATATCAGCAGCCCTATGGGCATGGATATCAGAGTACCTATCAGAATCAGCAGCCCTATGGGCAGGGGTATCAGAGTACCTACCAGAATCAGCAGCCCTATGGGCAGGGGTATCAGCGTACCTATCAGAATCAGCAGCCCTACGGGCAGCAGGGCTATGCCCAGGGATACTACGGCACGCCGCCCCGGTTCGCTCCGGAGCCTGCGCCGGCAGAGCCTTCTCCGGCACGGATCAACCGTGCCATGCTGATTGCCGCCATTGTGGGTTTTGTGCTGATCCTGGGCTTTTCCGTGTACTGTATAGTGCGGGATCTGTCCCATGGGGCGATGCAGTCCGACCCTGGCGGAGTCCATATCAGCATCGGCACCCAGAAAAAGCCGGATGTACCGGAGAATTATAAGGACGATACGGGCAGATATACCGTAGAGGGTATTGCCCAGGCAGTGCGCCCCAGCATCGTGGAGATCTACACCTACGGGGAGGTGGACTCTCTGGTGATCGGCAGTGGCTCTGGCATCATTATTTCCGAGGATGGATATATTGTGACCAATGAGCATGTGCTCAACGGCGCAAAAACCTATGTGGTGCATCTGGACGATGATTCCCCCCACCCGGCAAAGCTGGTGGGCAGGGATGCCAAGACGGACATTGCAGTGCTAAAGATCGATGCAGCGGATCTGACGGTAGCTGTGCTGGGAGATTCCAACGAAACTGTGCTGGGAGAAGAGGTGGTCGCCATCGGCAATCCGGCAGGGCTGTCCGGCACCCTCACCAACGGCATCGTGTCCGGGCTGAACCGGAAGATCCGGGCGGACAGCACCGGCTATGAAATGACCTGTATCCAGACCAACGCCGCCATCAGTCCCGGCAATTCCGGCGGCGCACTGGTGAATATGTTCGGGCAGGTCATCGGCATTACCTCCTCCAAGTATGTCAGCTCCAGCTATGAGGGACTGGGCTTTGCCATTACCATCAATGAGGCGCTGCCCATTATTGAGGAGCTGATCCAGAACGGCTATATTGCCGGCAGATACCGGATCGGTATCACCTTCTACAGCACGGAGGACACTTATACGCAGCGGCTCTTTGAAAAGCAGGAGGGCTATGAGATCCCGGAGGATTTCCAGGGCATCTGGATCGAGGAGATTTCCGGAGACTGCTCGGTGGCAAGCACGGCGCTACGCACCGGGGATTTCATTTACGCCGTCAACGGCAAGGAGGTCTATGACTACGATTCCCTGTCCGTTGCGCTGGAGGGTCGTGGCCCCGGAGATACGGTGACTGCCAAGTGCCGCCGATACGGCAGCAGTCAGTCAGATTATGAGGATTTTGAGATTAGCTTCCAGCTGATGGAAGACAGGTCGGGAGACTTTTAAGAGGAGGCTGCAGTGGCGTCATTTACCGAAAAGGCAATTATGGATTCCTTCATCAAGCTGTTGAACGCAAAGCCCCTTGACAAGATCACGGTCAAGGACATTGTGGAGGACTGCGGCATCAACCGCAACACATTCTACTACCATTTTGACGATATCCCTACCCTGGTGACCAGGATTCTGGAGGATGAGACCAGCCGGGCGCTGTCCCTGCACGGGGATGTGCATTCCTGGGAGGAGGGGTTTATTGCCGCTGCCCAGTTTGCCCTGTCCAATAAGCGGCTGATCTACCACATTTACAACTCCGTGAGCCGGGAGATCTTCGAGCAGTATCTGAATGACATTACCTGGGACATTATGTACCGGTTTGTGGATACCATTGCCCGGGACATTGCCTGCGATGCGTCGGACAAAAAGCTGATTGCAAGCTTTTATAAGGCGGCATTGGTGGGCATGATCCTGGACTGGCTGGCAAACGGTATGAAATACGACCCGGAGGAGATCATTGACAGACTGGGAGTCATGCTGGAGGGGAACATCCGGGCGTCCCTGAAAAAAGTGGAGAAGCAGCAGCGGCATACATAAGCATGTGTGTTTTGCATAAAAATACGGCGTGCGTGCATGAAATTCTGTGCATGCAGCTACTGCAAAATGCCGAAAAACCGGCGTTTGTTAGACAAATCGGGCGATGTGTCCAAAAATCAGATAATTTCCGGGCGGTGCATAAATTTTATGCACCGCTTTTTTATTATCCGTTTTCATTTTCCGCCGCCGGGGGTACAATAAGGACAGTGAAGGGAAGTGATCCTATGAAAGGAACAGGTTGGATCCGGGCAGCAAAGTCCGGTTACATTGCAACCTCCATGCTCTGGTGCGCAGCGGGACTGCTTTTGATTTTCCTGCCAGGCACCTCTGTAAAGCTCCTGTGCATGGCGGCAGGCGGTCTGCTGACTGTGTGCGGCATCATCAAGATCATCGGGTATTTTTCCAAGGATCTGTACCGGCTGGCGTTTCAGTTCGATCTGGCGCTGGGGCTGCTGTGCCTGCTGCTGGGGCTGATCCTGCTGTGCAATCCGGTGGGCTTTACCACCTTCGTGCATTTCCTGATCGGCATCGTGGTGCTCACCGACAGCATGTTCAAGCTGCAAACCGCTTTGGATGCCAAACGCTTCGGCATTTCCAACTGGTGGGTCATCGGGCTGACATCCCTGCTGACCGGCACCTGTGGGGTGCTGCTGGTGCTGAACCCCTTTGGCGGGGCAAAGCTCATTATGCGGCTGATCGGCATTACCGCACTGCTGGAGGGTGTTCTGAATCTTCTGGTTGCAGTGTATGCAGTGAAGATCCAGAAGCAGGGCAAGGTTGACGTGATCGAGACCCATGCCGAAATAAAGGGGGAAGATGATTTATGAAACTGGGACAAGCGGTTGTCAAGCACCGGGTGCTGATTCTGATTATTACGCTGGTGCTCCTGGTGCCTTCGGTGCTGGGTATGATGGCGACCCGGATCAATTACGATATGCTGAATTATCTGCCGGATGATATGGACACCACCACCGGTCAGGATATTCTGATGGATGAGTTCGGAAAGGGCGCATTCTCCTTCCTGATCGTGGAGGATATGCCAGCCAAGGACATTGTGAAGCTGGAGGAACAGCTCCGGACGGTAGAGCATGTGGATACGGTGCTCTGGTACGACAGTCTGCTGGACATTTCCGTTCCCATGGAAATGCTGCCCCAGAAGGTGTATGACGCATTCAACGCCGGGGACTGCACCATGATTGCCGTGTTCTTCGACACCTCCACCTCCGCCGACGAAACCATGCAGGCAATTGCCTCCATCCGGGACATTGCCGGCAAGCAGTGCTTCGTTTCCGGCATGAGCGCCATGGTTACAGATCTGAAGGAGCTTTGCGAAAACGAGGAGCCCATTTATGTAGGGCTTGCGGTGGTCATGGCGTGCATCGTCATGATGCTGTTCATGGACAGCTGGATCATTCCGTTTCTGTTCCTGTCCAGCATCGGTGCAGCGATTCTGATCAACATGGGCACCAACTACTTCTTAGGAGAGATCTCCTATCTGACCAAGGCGCTGTCGGCGGTATTGCAGCTGGCAGTCACCATGGACTACTCCATCTTCCTGTGGCACAGCTACTGTGAGCAGCGAAAGCTCCAGGGGGATCAGTACAGCGCAATGGCAGCTGCCATCCACGAAACCTTTACCTCCGTCATCGGCAGTTCCATCACCACCATTGCCGGGTTCATCGCTCTGTGCTTCATGACCTTTACTCTGGGCATGGATCTTGGCATCGTCATGGCGAAGGGCGTGATCCTGGGCGTGATCGGATGCGTCACCACTCTGCCGGCTTTGATCCTGGTGCTGGATAAGCCCATTGAAAAGACCCGGCACCGTGCCCTGCTGCCCAGTATGAACAAGGCGGCAAAGGGTCTGACCAGGATCTTCCCCGTATTCCTTGCAGTGTTCGCCATTGCCATTGTGCCGGCGTACTATGCATACTCCAAGACCAATGACGCTGTATACTACGACCTGGGCGCTACACTGCCGGAGGATATGGATTACGTCATTGCCAACACCAAGCTGAAGGATACCTTCAATGTTGGCTCCACCCACATGCTGCTGGTGGATGCCTCCCTGGAGCCAAAGCAGGTCAAGCAGATGACCAAGGAGCTTGAACAGGTGGACGGCGTCAAGTATGTGCTTGGCATGGAATCCGTGGTAGGCTCTCTGGTGCCCCAGGATATGATCCCGGATTCCATCCGGAGCATTCTGGAAAGCGACAACTGGGAGCTGATGCTCATCAACTCGGAATACACCACTGCAAGCGATGCGGTGAACAATCAGATCGACCAGCTGAACAGCATCATCAAGCAGTACGACCAGAAGGGTATGCTCATCGGCGAGGCACCCTGCACCAAGGATATGATCGACATCACCGACCGGGACTTCAAGGTGGTCAACACCATTTCCATTCTGGCGATCTTCCTGATCATTCTCTTTGTGGAAAAGAGCATTTCCCTGCCGGTGATCCTGGTGGCAGTCATCGAGCTGTCCATCTTCATCAACCTGGGCATCCCCTATCTGACCAATACATCCCTGCCGTTTATCGCCCCCATCTGCATCAGTACCATTCAGCTGGGCGCAACGGTGGACTATGCGATCCTTATGACCACCCGGTACAAGAAGAACCGGTTTGCAGGCATGGACAAACGGGAAGCGGTTTCCGATGCACTGAGTATGTCCATTCCTTCCATCATCGTCAGCGCCCTGGGGCTGTTTGCTTCCACCTTCGGCGTTGCGGTTTACTCCGACGTGGATATCATCAGCGCCCTGTGTACGCTGATGGCAAGAGGCGCAATCATCAGTATGCTCTGCGTCATCCTGATCCTGCCGGCTATGTTCATGCTGTTCGATAAGATCATCAGCAAAACCACCATCGGCTTTCTGCCGAAGAAGAATCATTAAGCTCCGGAGGTATGCGTTATGAAATCCAATAAAAAGATTACAGCCAAAACCGTTTCCCTGACCCTGTGCGCCGCCATGGCGTGCAGTTGCATCGGCATGCTGGCGTATGCCGCCGGGGAAAAGAGCGGAGAATCCCAGCTGACCGCCGCTGTCACCCAGACAGTGGATACACAAAAGACATCCGACACCAGCAAGACTGCCTCCAAGGACGAGACCGTGTATGTGATCGCCGGGGCGGACGGCAGTGCCAAGAAGATCATCGTCAGCGACTGGATCAAGAATACAGCCGGCAGCAGCTCCCTGGACGACAGCACAGAGCTGAAGGATGTGACCAACGTCAAGGGGGAGCAGGGCTACACCATGAACGGGGACAATGCCCGGATCTGGGATGCAGCCGGCGGGGATATCTACTACCAGGGCAGCATTGAAAAGGATCTGCCGGTATCCCTCAAGGTCAGCTATCAGCTGGACGGCAACCCCATTTCCGCAGAGGATCTTGCAGGAAAGAGCGGCAAGGTCACCATCCGGTTCGACTACAAGAATAACCAGTATAAAACCGTGAAGATCGACGGCAAGGACGAGAAGATCTATGTGCCCTTTGTGATGCTGACCGGTATGATCGTAGACAACGACAACTTCCGGAACGTGGAGGTATCCAACGGCAAGCTCATCAATGACGGGGATCACACCGTGATTGCAGGCATCGCTCTGCCGGGCATGCAGGACAGCCTGCAGCTGGACAAGGACACGCTGACCATTCCGGATTATGTGGAGATCACCGCAGATGTAACGGATTTCTCCCTGGCAACTACCATGACCGTTGCAAGCAATGAAGTATTCAACAACATTGACACCTCCGGTCTGGATCAGTACGACGATCTGACGGATGCGATGGACGATCTGACCAGCGCCATGAAGCAGTTGCTGGATGGTTCCTCCCAGCTGTATGACGGCCTGTCCACCCTGTTGAGCAAGTCCGACACCCTTATTACGGGCATTGATCGGCTGGCAACCGGTTCCAAGGAGCTTGCCTCCGGCGCATCCCAGCTGGAAAGCGGCGCAAAGGATCTGAACAGCGGCGCATCTCAGCTGGCGGACGGACTGGATACCCTCAGCGGCAACAGCGCAGCCCTGAACGGCGGCGCAAAGCAGGTGTTTGACACCCTGCTGTCCACAGCGGATACCCAGATTGCAGCCGCAGGCTTACAGGCAGATAAGCTCACTGTCAGCAACTATCAGACCGTGCTGAACAAGGTCATCGCTTCCCTGGACAGCGATGCAGTACAGAAGCTGGCATACAACACCGCCCTCAAGCAGGTGACCGCAGCGGTCAACGCCAAGGAGCCGGAGATCCGCACCGGAGTCACCGCAGCGGTACAGAGCAAGGTGCTGGAGGGTGTACTGGCAGCAGCCGGTCAGAGCATGACCGCAGAGCAGTATCAGCAGGCGGTAGAGGCTGGAGTGATACCGGAAGCCATGCAGCAGCAGGTCGCTGCGGCTGTCAATGCCCAGATGCAGACGGAGGCTGTCCAGAGCCAGATCAAACAGAATGTTGAAGCACAGAAGCAGAAGCTCATTGACCAGAATATGAAGTCCGATGAGGTTACCGGCAAGATTCAGCAGGCAGTGGCAAGCGCAAAGCAGGGCAAGGCACAGCTGCAAAACCTGTTGGAGCAGCTGAACAGCTACAACACCTTCTACCAGGGCGTGCTCCAGTACACCGGCGGTGTGGATACCGCAGCCCAGGGCGCTGCAGAGCTGGAATCCGGCAGCAGTAAGCTGAGCGCTGGTGCAACCACCCTCAGCAAGGGCGCAGACGCGCTCAAGTCCGGCATCGGGGAATTGCAGACCGGTGCGGATGCGCTGGTGGATGGGGTATCCCAGCTGAAGGATGGTTCCATGCAGCTGTCCGACGGTCTGAAGGAATTTGACGAAAGCGGCGTGCAGAAGCTGGTGGATGCAGTGGACGGAGATCTGAACGGGATCATCACCCGGTTCAAGGCAATGCTCGATGTGTCCGCAGATTACCGCTCCTTCGGCGGCATCAGCGAGGACATGGAGGGCTCCGTTAAGTTCATCTATAAGACCGATGAAATTTCCAAAGATTGATTCCTCCTTTGCGGGCGCCCCGCTGCCGGATCTGGCGGTGGGGCGCCTTTTGCTGCATATTCTCTCCCGTGAACGCATATATATGCTACAGAACCGGAGATCCGGAGGATGAGAGAAAGGGAGCGATGCTATGAAGGAAGCCGCCGTTACGGGAACCAATCACAACGCCATACTGGAAAACCGCAAAAACCTGCTGCTGACCGGGGTCACGGATGTGGAAAGCTTTGACGAGCGTACCGTCAGCCTGTATACCCAGATGGGGGAGCTGACCGTCCAGGGCAGACAGCTGCATGTAAACGGCATGAACCTGGAAACCGGGGAGGTCACCATTGAGGGGGATGTGTGGGCGCTTTGCTACGGAGAACGGGACAAGCGGGGGCCGCTGAGCCTGCTGGGAAAGCTGTTCCGGTGAGCCTATGGGGCTGGAGAGCTTTTTCACCGCCAGTGAACAGGGGCGGCTGTTCTGGTATTCCTGTCTGTTCGGCATCCCCATCGGCATAGGCTTTGACCTGTTCCGGATTCTCCGGGCGATGCTGCCCCATAACCGGGTGCTGGTGGCGCTGGAGGATCTGCTGTTCTGCATGCTCTACGCTTTGTTCGTGTCCGCCTTTTCCTTCGGCTTTGCCCGGGGGCATCTGCGGTGGTATTTCCCGGTGGGGAATCTGCTGGGCTTTACGGTGTATTACCTGACTGCCGGCAGGGTGGTCATGGGGGTGATTCACCGGATTTTGGGGATCCTGCGCCGGATCCTCCGGGTGCTTCTGCTGCCCTTTGCCAAGGGGTATGCACTGATCCGTGAAAAAACCATCCCGGTTTTTGTGGGAACTCTCCAAAAATCGAAAAAGGCAGAAAAAAAGTGAAAAAACACTTGATTGCAGGGAATGGAATGTTGTATAATGAATAAGATAGAAAACCGTGCGCCGAATCCGGAAGATACGGGACGAACAAAGAAAGAACATAAGGAAAGTGAGAAGCCGTGAAAAAGCATAAACTGAATCATGAGAAAACACCCAAGGGGATCTTATCCTCCCTGGTGCTGCGGCTGGGCGTGTTTGCAGTCATAATCGTCTGCATTGCAATGATCATCTCCAACCAGTCCACCCTGGCAGAAAAGCAGCAGGAGCTTGCCGAGATCCAGGCGAAAAAGGCAATGCTGCAGGCAGAGAATGTCCGGCTGTCCAGAGAACTGGAAAGCGATGAGTACAGTTACATGGAGAACTATGCGCTCAATTACCTGAATTATGCCTACCCCAATGAGCGCAGATTCTATGATACATCCAGAAATTAGGAGGAACGCAAAGTCAATGCAGGTAGAAATCGGTCAAGTGTATGAAGGCGTAGTCAAGGGCATCACCCCCTACGGCGCATTTGTGGATCTGGCGGACGGGGTGACCGGAATGGTGCATATTTCCGAAGTTGCCAACGTGTACGTCAGCAATATCAGAGACCATCTGACAGAGAACCAGACCGTGAAGGTCAAGGTGCTGAGCATCAACGAAGCCGGAAAGATCAGTCTTTCCATCAAGAAGGCATGTCCGCCTCCCCAGCGGGAACAGCGGAAGCTCCGGGATGGTGCGTCCCGTCCTCAGAACGGCGGCCGCCCCAGACAGGACAGGGGTCGTCCCAATGTGTGGGAGCCCAAGAAGCAGCCCCCTATTACGGAGTTGTCCTTTGAGGATATGATGGCACGGTTCAAGCAGAGCAGTGAGGAAAAGATCTGTGATCTCAAGCGTGGATCCGACCGGAAGAACGGCTCCCGCAGCAGAGGAAAATAAGCAGAAAGGGAAAGCATACGCCGCTTTCCCTTTTCTTTTTCGCTTATTTTGACAATCCGGATTTCCCGTTTTTTGTGGAAATGCTGAATTTCCCACTTGAATCGACGGATTCCGGCAGTTCCCCTTGCATCCGGGCAAAATTCGTGTTATAATGCTATACAGGTATATTCTGCGTAATGATATCATCTGATTTGATCAAAAGGAGTGATCCTATGGCAATCCTTGACGTAATCAAGTTTGGAGGACTTGCGTCCCGTGACTGGCTGGTGTATAAGCATCCCAAGGACAGCATTACCCTGGGCTCTCAACTGATCGTGGGAGAGGGTCAGGTGGCGATTTTCGTAAAGGGCGGCGCCGTTTGCGATGTATTTACCCCGGGCACCTATACCCTCAGCACCAACAACCTGCCGCTGCTGCAAGGTATCATCAACCTTCCATTTGGCGGCAAAACTCCCTTCTCTGCGGAGATCTACTACATAAATACCGTGACCAAGCTGGATCTTGCATGGGGCACCTCTGACCCCATCCAGTTGATTGACCCGAAATACCATGTCCGGCTCCGGATCCGTGCCTTCGGGCAGGTGGGAATGAAGATCGCCGATTATGCCGGCTTCCTGCGGGAGCTGATTGGTTCCCTCAACGCCTCCGATGTGGTGCGGTACACCAAGGTACTGGATTTCTACAAGGGCATCCTGGTCACCAAGGTCAAGTCCATCATTGCGGACATCATCATCCACGACCAGATCTCCGCTCTGGAGATCGCTGCCCAGCTGGATGACATTTCTCAGCGTACTCAGCAGATTCTGACGCCGGAGTTTGGCAAGTTCGGCATGCAGCTGATCAACTTCTTCGTGAAGTCCATCAACTTCCCGGAGGAGGATTTCGAGACCATCAACAAGATCCTGGAGGATAAGGCGGCGTTCGACATTATGGGTGATTCCCGCTACGCCACCAAGCGCTCCTTTGACGTATACGAAGGGGCTGCCACCAACCAGAACGGGGTTGCCGGTGCGTTTGCAGCCGGGGGCATTGGACTTGGTGCCGGTGCAGCCATTGCCGGAAACGTGCAGCCTGCGGCTTCCGTGATGCAGGCACCTGCCCCGGAGGCAGCCTACTGTCCTGCATGCCACGCAGCCAACAAGCAGGGTGCGAAATTCTGCAACAGCTGCGGCGCATCCATGACACCGCCGGAGCCAAAGCCCACAGAAAAGACCTGCCCCGGATGCGGCGCAGTCGTGCCGGATGGCTCCAAGTTCTGTACCGAATGCGGCATGTCCCTGCAGCCGCCGGTCTGTGCCTGCGGCGCAACCCTGGAGCCCGGCTCCAAGTTCTGCAACCAGTGCGGCAGAAAGGTGGGTGAGTGAACATGAAAAAAGCAAGTCCTCTGGTACTGATCGCTTCTCTGTTCCTTTCCGTATTCTTTGTGGGCATCATGCTCTTTGTGCTGCTGGAGGTTCTGAAGGTGGGGGATTACCACGCCTTCCCCCAGATCATCACCTTTGCAGGCATCAATCTCGCCATCTTTGCGTTGGTGATCGGCGGCGGCAAATTCCTGGCAAACGCCATGGGTACCGCCCCCTATGCTTCCGTCTGTGCGGTCACTGTGATCTACACCCTGATCCAGTTCACTCATCTGGGCTTCTGCTTCAAGACGGATGCCACCGCAGGGTACACCCTGTTTCACTTGTTGCTGCTGTTTGTGTATTGTGCAATTGTAATTCCGATCGGAGTTATGGGCATAAACAATAAAAAAGACTAACTTATAGGAGGAAAATTATTATGGCAGAAAATCTTTGTCCCCAGTGCGGCGCTCCGCTGGCACCTGGCGCAACAGAATGTAAATATTGCGGCGAGGCAGTAGCCCCTGCGCAGGTGCAGCCCCAGCCCCAGCCCCAGTATCAGCAGCAGGGCGCATACGGTCAGCCCGGTCAGCCTGGTCAGCCGGTACAGGTCTTTGTACAGACCGGCGACAATAACGGCATCGATCCCAGCTGGCCGGTAAAGAGCAAGATCACCGCCGGCATCCTGGCGATCCTGCTGGGCGGCCTTGGCATTCACAAGTTCTATCTGGGCAAAACCGGTATGGGTATTCTGTATCTGCTGTTTTGCTGGACTTACATCCCCACTATCGTTGGTCTGGTAGAGGGTATCATGTATCTGTGCTCCAATGACCACAACTTCCAGGTAAAGAATCACGTAAGATTGCAGTAATGCAAAACCCCCGCTCCGGTATGGAACGGGGGTTTTTTGACCCATCCGCATAGCGGGTGGGTCTTTTTTTATACTCCAACCGGGGCGGATGCATGCAGCGGCTTTGGGACTTGCAGTTTTCTTTAGTCAGTCAAATTTTGAGGGCGGAATCGGACTGATTTTCTCGAAAAGTGTACATTTTGCGCAGATTCGTGTACATTTTGCAGAATGGATTGACTTCATTCTGCTTTTTTTATAGGATGGTGAAAAGGGAAGTCTGCGCATTCCCAAAACAAGGAGGAAGATTGATATGTTCTGTAAACGATGTGGAAATGAGAATCCAGAGGATGCGGTTTACTGCATCAAATGCGGCTACAACATGTTGGATAAAAGTAAGCAGAAGCCGCCGGTGCCAAATCCATCAACCGAGTCTGTGTCCGCCCATGTATCTGTGCCCAGGCACGAACACACACACAAACCGGCATCGGTTCCTGCTCCATCGCTGGCACGGCACGTGTATCCGCCCAAGCTGATCGCTGCTTTTATCTTGATTGGCGCTGCATTGTTGAGCTTTTTTCTTCCATGGGCAACATGTGAGATCAAGAACAAAAAGGACAAGCAGGAGTTCTCCTTCGATGGAATTGTTTGTGTATTTGCGGCATCGAATTTTTCAAATTTAAAGAGTTCCGGAATGGTTGATTCAGAAGAGTTTTCCCAGTTAGAAGATACGTTTAAGGATGAAATTGAGGACGGAGACAATATGGTTTCTAGCCTGAAAGCATTGTTTGTAACTGCTCCCATTTCGGCTGCTTTTCTGCTTGCAGCATTGCTGCTAGGCGCTTTTACCCAGAAACATGTGGGAATAACTACGGCCATAGCGTCTATATGCCTTTGCATTTCGTTCATGGCAATTGCGTATCTAAACAGTGGTTCACCATATAAGCCCTCCAGTTCCTACTATGCTGATCAAGGCGGTGCACTTCGTTTTTCTATGGAAAGCGGTGTGGCGGTTGCTTTACTGTGTTCTGCGGTGGCGAGCGTTCTCAGCCTGATGAGCGATAGCGAGCAAAAAAAGAATCAGAGTGCGTAATGCACACTTTTACACAGAAAGGATGAATGTTATGAAAAAGAAGACGATGGCTTGGGGCTGCGCTTTACTGATGGGGCTGACGCTGACGGCCTGCGGTGCGGATGCATCCAAATTTACCGGCTACATAGAGGATCTGGATATGCAGGGTGCCTACAGCTACTATGAGGATCATATTGATTCCTCCAAAAAGAAAGCAGAACTGGATCAGGAGATCAGTGAATCCATGGACGGACTGTATGACAAACTGGTGGATCAGTACATTGCAGGGAATCTGGATTCGAAAAAGCTTTCTTTGTTCAAGCAGCTTGCATCGGATGCCGAATTTTCTGAAACATCCGGATACAGCGATTTTTTGCAGGTTCTTGCCTACATCGATCAATCCAAGCAGAATTATGACACTGCCATGCAGTATTACGACCAAAAGGATTACGATGCAGCCATCGCCTACTTTGGCGGAGTCATGCAAAGGGACACGGTTCGATATGAGGAGGCGCAGAAAACAATAGAAGCATGCCGTGCGGAACAAAGTAAGCAGCTGGTTCAGGACATTCAGTCCCAGATTCAGACGAAAGCATTTGAAGAGGCACATTATAAGATCGAGCAGCTGAAAAATACGGACAAGGAAGAAGCAGACAAGCTGGTTACAGAGTACGATGCTGCACTTAAGGCTGATGCAGACGCCAGGTTAACGTCCTACTTTGATGCCTTTGATTATGAAGGCGCAGTAGGTTACCTGGCGCAGGTAACTCCGCTTTGTTACTCCTCCGATCTGAGTGACCGGCAAACGCAGCTTGCAGATGAATTTGTTGTTTATGTTTTGAAAATTGCAGACAAGGATGCTGACGCAGAGAATTATGAGGGAGCATCCGCTGTGGTGAAGCAGGCAATGAATGCGCTGGGGCAGGACAATGAAAAGCTGTCCGGCGCCTATGATGCATACCGTTCTCACCTGCCGGTGTACCTGGTGGATCTGGATTATATGTCTTGTAAAAACCAAGTGGCAACGCACGACACGCTGGAAGACAATACGGGGAATATGTATCATAATGCACTGTTTATGTGTTACTTCTACGGGAATGGCAAACAGTATGGGGAAGGATCCGCAGATTATTTTATCAACGGAAAATATGCGACATTTTCCGGAACGGTTGCTGTGCCGCGGGGAAATGCAAATGATTCACGGTCAGCTTATTTTGAAGTGTATGGTGACGGAAAGCTACTGTATACCTCGCCGACAATGAAGAATGACTCTTTCCCGGAAACCTTTGATATTGATATTTCCGGTGTGAAGGTTTTGAAAATCTATTATCCCGATTCAAATGGAAATGCGGAATTGGCAACCATTTATGACGGAAAATTGAATCCGAAAGAGGCAGACAAATCGTCGGATTCTTCTGAAGACAACGAGGAATAAGCCTACTGCCCCCTGCTGCCATATGTGCAAATGGGGGCATACTGCTTGCTTCCGTGTGAAAGGAGAGTTTGCACAAAACGAAAAAGTGAAGGAGGACGATGATATGTTTTGTGTGCGTTGTGGAAATGAAAATCCGGATGATGCGGTCTTTTGCCGCAAATGCGGCTATACCATGCAGTCGGTTGGTCAGCAGATTACACCCCCTGTGCCAGAACCTGAGCCTGCTGCCCATCGCTACGCTTCAGCCGATCAGGCAACGCTATATGGGTATCCGATCAAGGGAATAATTGCTTTGATGCTGCTTGTGGCGGCGTTCCTGGGTCTTATGCAGCCGGGACTTTCTGCACAGCTCCACTATGTGAAGCTGGAGTTTGATGCAAGAGAATATAATTTACCCCATGTGATCCAGATGTTTGTTTCGGAGGAGGAGATTCTACCAACCGCATGGAGTATTGAGAATGAGAATGAGGATGAAGATGAGAAACAAATACTCCACTTTAAAGATGAGAAAGCCATTCACACCTGCTTTGTCTTCTTTTGCATTTCGGAGATTCTTTCCGCAATATTGCTGATTGTGGGGCTCATTGTGGGGCTTGTATCTCATCGATATTCCGGAGCAGCTGTGGCAGCGTGCGCATGTGTTGTGATCATGTTTCTATTGGCAGCGTATCTGACAGGGAAATCCCCGATTATGACAACTGGTTCTTCTGGGCTTGTGTATTTGCAGTTTACAAGGGGGAAGGGAATCGCAATCTCTTTGATTTGTTCTGTGGCCGCAACTGTTGTGGGTCTCATCGGCAATCACGAGCATAAAACATCGGAGACATAGCGCATTGCTGAATGCATTTGCTTTAAAAAGGAGGATTTTATGATAAAGCAAACTGTAAGACGCATGATTTCGTGGTTGACTGCGCTGGTGCTTTTGGCGTCTTACGTAGCCATGTTCCCAATTCCTGTAGTAATAGCGGAGGAAAAACAGAAGGACAACGAAAAACTTTATGCTTCTGTACTGAACAACTACGTGGAAAATGTTATTCCAGGAAATATTGACCTTTTTGATGAAAATTCACAGACATGGAAGTATTCTGATGAGTGGAATTTTGCTTCTAATGATCCTTCTAAGTATGGATATAAGTTTTATGATTTAGATGGAGATGGAATAGACGAACTTTTTATTATTGGATTAAAAGGTTCATATATGGATAAAGTTCATGTTCGGGAAATATATACGATGTATAATGGTTCAGTAAAGCCAATTGCTATTGGTGGTGCACGTTGGAATTACTACGTACTTGAAGGGAAAAATACATTATGTGAAGAAGGTGCACATAGTGCGTCAGAAATGGGATATACCTTCTATCATTTGAAAGATGGTGAACTCATTGCTTTTGAAGAATATATAAATAACGCTGGAACTTGGTATTATGCTGATGGTGAAAATTGTGAAGAAAGTTATTATAATTCTATGCAAGTTATTTCTAAAGATGAAGTATATTCAGCACATTCTAATACCATGGGTGGTGAAGTAAACCCCATCTTTGATCAGGATACACACAATTTTGCGGAGTATTATACGCCCCGATGCGGAAACGACGCCTACTGGGAGATGGACGAATCTACCGGTATCCTAACTGTCAGCGGAACTGGCCCCATGTATGATTATAATAGAGCATGCCCGATTTTTGCATATACTGCTGGATCAGATCCGCCTTATAGCACACAACACTTTACTTCTATTATGATTCAAAGGGGGATCACTTCAGTGGGAAATAACGCTTTTTTCGGTAGCTACGGACAGGTGAAGGCAATCTATCTGCCAAACGGACTGGAATCTATCGGATCACAGGCGTTCTTCTTTCATGCTGACGATGTTCCTGCTTCTGTAATCGTTCCCAAAACGGTTACCTACATCGGAGAAAAAGCGCTGGGGTATCATGGGTACAACACTTCTGATGAGAACAATGACTCAATTTACGTTGAAGAAACCTTTCCAGGCTTTACGCTTTATGGTTATTCGGGAACCGTGGCTGAAACCTACGCAAAAGAAAATGGGTTGAAGTTTGTTGCGCTGGACGAGGAGGAGCAGGAGCAAATTGACTTAGATTTTGTTACACATCATGTGGGAATCGCAAAGCTGGGGAACAGTCGGAGCATCTGGAGTCTTTCGGATGACGTGGATACTTTGACTGAGCTTATGAAGTTTGAGTATTTTGGTGGAAATGCTGGATTGAGTTTTGTAACCAAAGCCTATGGAAATCTGGGCAATCCGAAGGAGATCATTGAAGCGGGACGCCTGTCAAGAAATATAGACAGCACTGTTAGCGATACAATGTATTATCAAGCACTGTTTTATGTTTTATACCAGTATGATGACTATGACCTGTTGGAAAAAGCCAAGGAAAGCTATACGAATGTTCTGCATGAACTGTCACAGATCATTGAGGTCGCAGATAAGACTAGCGATTATACATCAAGGACAGCGGCTATTTCCAAAACGATCGGAAAAATCGCACAAGCAGATACATTTGCAAAGCTCGGAACGGTTATAGAAAACTTTCAGGATCAATTGGATATCACCCAGCTTCCCATTCAGGACTGGAAGGGAAATAGTTTATCCGTAGGTGCGGGAGATGTATTGTCCCTCATTTCTTCTGCGATGGAAATCAATGAGAAGAATCAGAAGAATCGGGTGGAGGTCTTGCATAGTGTTGTATTCTTTATGCTATTCCGTGATCTTCAAGACAACTATAGGGAAATATTGACCCGGATGTGTGAAACAGTACCGGAGGATAACACGGCATACAAAACAGCTTTGCAGAACGTGAGGGAGTGTCTCACGACGCCGAATATCGAAACATTTATTCTAAAATATATCGCCGGTAAAGCCTGGACACAAATACAGGATACACTAAATTCTGTGGGAAGTGTTGTTTTAGGTGAAGCTGCACTGAAGTTGTTGGAGAAAGTGCCAGGCGGAGTTACTCTGAAGATTTTGAACGAAGGGGGAAAACTGGTTGATAAGTGGTTTACGGAAATGACGGCATCAGAGAAGATGATCGCTTCCATTGGTGAGATGGTTTGTTATTATTATATTGTTCAGTCACTTGAAATAGTTGGTCAACAGTATGAGAAGGAACTGCTGAAAGTACAAAACATGGAATTTTCGAAAAAGTACCATGACACGGTTTCCCTGTATTATCGGGCGTGCAGCAATTACTGCAAATACGGGAACACATTTCTCGCTTTGTTCCTTAGCTCCCACTACTCGGTGGATATCAGTAGCGGAGAGATCAAGGATAAAAATAATCTGGTATTCAAATACGTAATTACTACTTGGGAAAACAGCTTGACCGATGAGTATCTGAACCAAACTTTTGGGCTCTCTAACGGAGATTATTACTCTTGGTACAAAAAAATATTGACTTTGAATGCCAGCATAAAGGAATTGCGTCATTATTACGATCAGCCGATTTGCTGTACGCAAGCAACGGATGAAGAATTTACGCAGCTCCTGGGAGAGATGATGGCACCCGCCATGGATAAAGCAAAGAACTATATAGAAGATCGAATTTCAGATTGGAGGACAGTGTTTATCGGATGTCCGGTTCGCACAGATGTGTTAAACGAATCTGGAGAAACTATTGTTTCGATTCAGGACGGAGATATCATTGTACAGGACTGGGATGCATTCATGAATATGTTCTGCTATACACTTGAGGAGTGCAAAGGAAGTACAGAAGCCGGAAGCTATGGGACAATGCTTCTGATCCCAGCAGAATGTACATATATTGTGACTGCTCAAGAGGACTGTGAAGTCTTCATTCAAGAAACGAAGTCCAAAGATCTGTCCGATGTGATGCTTACCAACAATGTGTGGGAAATAAACCGTAAGGCGCTAAAGCAAGGAGAAGTATTTGAAGCAAATCCGAATGGAGTTTTTACCGAGAGTAAGGACAAGTGTCCTTGGGTATGGGTCGGTATCATTGGCATAGTTCTGATTCTTGTGGGAGCTGTTGCGGTGTATCGAAAAAGGACGTAATGCCTTTGCCCTGTCTACTGATTTGCCGCTTTTTTATGCTCCAACCGGGCGGATGCATGCAGCGGCAGGCTCAGCGTGGAAGGCTCTGCGAAAAAATCTCTGTAAATTCAAAAACTGTGATAAAAGTGATATATT
>ENA-OURV01000403-OURV01000403.1-human-gut-metagenome-genome-assembly--contig:-NODE-403-length-37297-cov-6.317330_pt1 | contig 37297 bp, 30 predicted proteins | sample MGYA00242141_ERZ509072 | MGnify/ENA primary metagenome ERZ509072 (study PRJEB26280, sample SAMEA2338763) | human gut metagenome | biome: human gut; feature: human-associated habitat; material: faeces... | reverse complement strand
ATTCATTCGACTTTTGTGTCCTTTTTCGTGTCTATTTTATCGGGAAGGGGGCACTTTGCAGCTTCTTCAGGAACAGCTTTTCCGCCGATAACTACCTGCCGCTCTCCGCACACAACATCAACCATAATATTTCTTATTTCGGTTATCATATCTGCAATAGATGAATTGCTCTCGATGAGCATATCATAGCCGATATTTTCGTTGATGATATCTGTCGCATCATCTCGCTCATATCCGCCGACAGATTGATATGATTGATTTTCAGTATTACTGATATCAGTCTTGATTATATTATTCTTGATTGCGTCGGTTTTGTCGGTTTCAAGAGAACGGTTTTCTTTGGCACAAGAAACAGGATTTTCTGTGTTCTGCATTTCGGATATGCCGCTGTCCTGAATACGGCTTTCTTCGTTTCTTGAATCTGTACTGTCGGAGCTGTCCGTTTCGGGAGTATCATCGGGATCATCGTCCACGATAAAATTCTTCACATAAATGATAGAGGGCTTGCCTAAACCTCTTCTTTTGCGGGTTATCAGACCTATGCCGTTTACATCATCTAGTTCCTTGAAAAGCTTTGAAGCCTTTTCGCTGCAGCAGTTGAGAGTTGCAGATGCTTCTTCAACGGTATAAATGATATAGACTTTGTTTTCGTTATCAAACCACTCGTTCTGACGGGACAGACTCATTCGGTCAAGCAGCAGGGCATAAAGTATCTTTGCATCGTTAGACAGTTTCTCAAACGCAGGGTGAGTGAACAGCACCCAGGGGACTCTTACAAAATTGAACGTTTCGGTCTGATTTCCATAGTAATATTCAAACATTTTTATTCCTCCTTGAAGTTGGGGGAGATCTTTTATCCTTGGAGCTTTTTGGGGCTTATTGTGGGGCTTAAAGACATTTCAGTTCCGTATAAGACGGGTTGATCTGTGTAAAAATATAACGGTTTTACGTCGTTTATTAAAATCGGAAACATTTTACAGGTTATCCGTAAAGTTCTCAAAGAGATAATTCCTCTTACAAAATGCTTAAAAGCCCCGGAAAATCAAGGTTTTCCGGGGCTTTCTTATATCCGCTTCATTTGTTATGGCAGCATCGGAAGGATTTCTGTCAAAGCAGCCGTTGATCCGGTAAATATGCGATGCTTCCCCATCTCCTCAGAAACCGGGGACTTCTCCGCCAATGACTTCCATTCCGTCCACGCTGTATGTGCCTGCCGCAACCGTGATCCTTACGATATGGGCTGCTTTTGCCAGACCATCACAGCGATAGGATATTTCCCGCGGGCCCGTTTCACATACCTGTGCGGACCGGGGCTCTCCCCCGTCTATTACAACGGAAAGTACCGCTTTGCCGGTTTCCCCAAACAGTGAAAAGCCTGTTCCCACGAAGCGCACAATGCACACTGCCCCCTCTTTACCCTGGGATATGGTGCGCTTATAATGCTTGAAGCCGGTTGCAGTCTGATGCTCCCACGCCCCCTCATATGCAAAGCAGACATCGGTGTTATCGTACCGGGTGATATATGATTCTGCGTCTGCTGTCGGCCGGATCACAAGCCTGCTGAAACGATTGCGGTGGTATGCGCTGTACAATGCGCCACGCCCGGCGCCCATCAGAGCCTCTGACCGGCTGATATATTCGGCAACAGGTTCACCGTCAATCCATGCTGTGATCACATTGTATTCCGCCTTTATGTGCAGCGCATGGACAGCGCCCAGATCAAAGTCCCCAATGCTGCCCCTTGCCTTTACCGTATCCTGCGCCAGAAGAGCCCAGCTTCCATCCTGGTAAAGCCGGATGGAGTAGCCGCTGACTGCATTGCATGCAAGGGTGTACCGCAGTCCCACACCCGCATAATTCTTTGCCGGCTCCTCCGATGGATCCAGCTTCACATGCACCGACACACTGTAGTTGTACCACCTGTCATCCCCAAAGCAAGTCACCGGATCCGGGGTAAAGCCCCATTCCTTCGCCCGGGTATGGGCAGTGATCTGCTGCACAAGCGCATTGCCGCTTTCGGTCTGCTCCACCTCAAAAGCACCGCCCTGATCCGTGGTGTATCTGGGCGCACCGCCCCTGGAGGTCAGATAATCCGGCGGATAGTTTTCATATGCAAAATCATCAGCATATGGCAGCGGAAACAGAGCTTGCTCGGATGCATCCTTGTTTTTGTATTCTGTCCGCCCGGGAGTCACTGTGGATACCGTCACCATGGAATAGGGCTTCACCAATACGGTATAGGTATACGCCCCCTGTTCCTCCTCGGGGGTAATGCCCGATATCTTTTTGAAATAATGGGCATCATAACTGCCGCCGTCGGGGCCTCTTGTTTCCCATACGCCTACCGGCGCAGACGCTTTGTCCAATGCGGATACCCGGAAGGTATATGCAATGGGCTCCGGCGTGGTGTTAGCAATGACGGTGCTGTAATCGCCGCTTTCAGTATCCGTTGCCGTCATGTAGCTGTACACTGCGTCCACTATGGCGTGACCGTCTCCTCCGGGTTTGCCATCGCTGAAGCAGCCGCTATCCACAAACGCCCAGCCCTTTTTCAGAAACTGAGAAAAATGCAGCGACATATAAAATCCGCTGTCCAGCAGGTAATAGCCGCTCCAGGGATCCGCAGCGGAGATCAGCTGCTTCTGGCAATAGCAGACTCCGTCATAATATGCCGACACCACAGGCTGATACTCATAAAGGGTCATGCCGCCGTTGGGGTACATGCCGATGATTCTGTTGGCAATGTCCAGAACCCCGTTGAGATCCGACAAGCCCGAATGAGTTCCGTCAAATCTGTATGTACCCTGCCCATAGCTCATGGGGGAGCTTGCCTCGCTGAACCATAGCTCCTTGCCGTATTCCCGAGCAAGCTGCTGTGCCCTGGCAGTGGAGCAGCTGGTATAATGACTGCCCACCACGTCAACGGCATGCATCAGCTCCTCGTCCTCGTACATTCTGTCGGCAAAGCCCCAGGTGCAGACCTCCTCTCCCCCTACCACTTTGATCCCGGCATAGTCATAGGGACAGTCCCGTTCGCTTTTCAGATGGGCTGAAAGATACTTGACCCATTCCAGATCTGCGCCCCGTTCATTCTGCACGGCGCTCACATAGTCAAATTTCAACCCATAGGTCTCGTATGCTGCATCCAGGGTGTTCTTGTACCACTGATACCTTGCGGCATAGAGATCCTCCGCATCGGACACCCACCTTGGCTCGTTCCACCAAAGCATATCCAGCGTCAGATCCGGATTGATCTTCTTTGCGTCCGCAGCAAGCTGATAGCCTGCTCCCCTTGTCACATCAGCCCGTTCATGAGCACTGCGCATAATGCAGGGTTCCGTTCCCGAAGAAGAATTGATGTCCGATCCCATTTCCAGCTTCAAATGATTGACCCCGATGCCCTCCTCCCCAAAGATATACTCCAGGATTTCACGGTACGCCTCCGGATGCTCCGCCTTATAGTCCAGAAGCAGGCGGGATGAATTATTGGCGCTTACCATGCCTGCGCCCCGGTACCGCATAGTTTCCTTCGTGTTCCTGGTTCTTCCGTCGATGATAAGCGCTCTTGTTTTCACGCTGTTCCCTCCCCATTTTTATGCATCTCCGTCCCTGTTGACCCGGGATCTTTTCTCCATCCTATACCGGATACCGAAAAAGAGGATCAACCCTGTGGGGATGCAAAAGATCACGATGCCGAGAGGCAGCTTGACCGAAACCTTGCTTTCCACATTTTCCGGAACGGTGATCACCGCCGGATTCTCCCCATCGTAATAGATCTCCACCGGTTCGCCGATATCGTTTTCCGATGCGCACATGTATGCGTCCTTGATCACGTAATTGTATGCTTCTCCATGAAGTTCATACGCTATGTAAATATCCCGGACATCTCTAAGGTCCCCGTCCTCGTCATATACCTCAAATTCAGAAACCCCGGTGATGTAAGCGGTGGCACGATTGCCCTGGCTTTTGATGGCTTCAGACTCCTTTTTGCTTTTGTATGCGCCGCCGATCAAGGCCAGCCCGCACAGCCAGAGGATCAGACAAATATACAGAACCGGCAGAATGCCGCCCTTTTTGCGTGTCTCTTGTGCATCCGGGCTGCATGCTTCCCCCACTGCCGGAATATCTTCAGCGTCTTTGTGGCTTTCAGCTTGTTGCTTCCGCTTGGTGACGCATTGAACGATCACGACCACTGCAACAGCGAGCATCAAATACACCATATGCATCCTCCGATTTTCAAAACACGGACTCCTTCCGCATTTATCATAGCAGGGGGCATTCGGCAGTGTCAACCGTAATTCTGTAAAGCCAGCGTTAAATTCATATGTACTGCTGTGGTCAAATGTTAAGGGAACGATGCAGGATACTAGTCACATTGCAAGAGGTTTCTGTCTAAAGCCCCTCCACAAAATCCAGAAAGGCTGCCCGACCCTGGGGGGTCCGTTTGAACACGCCTGCATCACACAGCACCTGTTCAAACACCTTGCCCACTTCCAGGCGGAGAATTTGTTCCGCATGCTCCGGGGCAAACTCCGGATGCGCATGCAGCACCTGTACCGCCCACTCTGCATGAGGAGCCGTTCTGGGATCCTTCATCAGATCCGCACGGGCAAGCATCTTTTCCCGGAGCACATCCAGCTCCACCGCCAGCCGTGCAGGCAGCACCGCAAGCCCCATGACCTCAATCAAGCCGATATTTTCTTTTTTGATGTGATGCAGGGACGGATTGGGGTGGAAAATTCCCAGGGGACGCTCCGGAGAAGTCCGGTTGTTCCGCAGCACCAGGTCGCATTCCAGTCTGCCGTTTCTCATGCGGGCAATGGGAGTAATGGTATTGTGGGGCGTATCCTCCGTCCGGGCATAGATCCCCACATCCGGATTCGTATAGCTTCGCCACTTTTGCAGGATATGGTCACAGGCCTGCACAAGCTGCGCCCGGTTGGCGGATGTCAGCCGGATCACGGACATGGGCCACTTCACCAGTCCTGCCGCCACCTCCGGAAAATCCTTCAGAACAAACGGTTTTTCCACCGATGCCGTTTCCATGGGGAAGGTGTATTTACCGCCCTGGAAATGCTCGTGGGAGAGAATGGATCCCCCTACAATGGGAAGATCCGCATTGGAACCAATAAAATAGTGTGGGAACTGCTCCAGAAAATCAAACAGCTTTTCAAACACGGACCGGTCGATCACCATCTGCACATGCCTGCTGTGAAACAGAATGCAATGCTCGTGATAGTACCCATAGGGAGAGTACTGGAGGAACCACTTCTCTTGCTGGATCTCCACCGGAACCGGCCGGAGATTCTGTCGTGCCGGATGGGTCAGATGCCCCGCAAAGCCCATGTTTTCCAGGCACAGCTGACACTTGGGGTATGCTGCGGATTTCTGATTTTTAGCTGCGGCTATGTCCCGGGGATCCTTTTCCGGCTTTGACCGGTTGATGGTGATATCCAGTGTACCGTAGTCGGATGCATAAGTCCATTTCAGATCCTTTGCAATCCTGCCGGCACGCACATAATTCAGATTTTTGCAGAAGGCATAGTACCAGTTGGTCGCCGCCTCCGGAGACTGGGCATACTGCCGGGAAAATTCCCGGTTCACTTCATGGGGCATGGGGGTAAACACGCCCATCACCCTTGTATCGAACAGATCCCGCTGTACGGCGGTTTGTTCAATGATGCCGTTTGCACAGGCATAATCTACCACTTCATCCAGCAGTTCATCCAACGAACCGCTTCTTCCTTCACAGTCCTCCCAATCCGTCAGATGCAGCAGATCCATCAGCTGATTGCGCACAACCAGCTCGTCCTCCTCTGTGATCAGTCCGCTGCGTATCCCATGCCGGATCAAGCCCTGTATCGTATTGTAAATCATAACGTACTCCTCGTTCAAATCCATTGGAATCTGTTCATTGACTATAAAGATTGTGCGGTGGTGCCTATATTATAGCACAACTCACTTCGGCATGTATACACAAAATAAGCGAAAAGATGAAAAATGGTACTGTTATTTCGTCAGATGCTGGTTTTATGGGTATGATCATCTCTGCAAACTGGAATTTGTCTATTTTTCCTCTTCATCAATACCTAGTTCATCACTTATTTGTTCTCCTTCAATATCTTCGGTAGTGACTTCTCCTGTAATATCCCTATAGGCTTCTTTTATTCCATTTCTGACAGCCCATTTAACTATAAAATATAATGCAAGTAAAACGATTAGTGCTGGGCCAAAACTAATTCCTAATTCTTCAAACATTTCATTACCTCCGTCAAATTCCGATTTGCAAGGCAGATGCCCCACATTTCGTTTCACACATTATACCACGCCCATATACGAAAAGTCAAACAACCCATCCACGCTTTTACAGGATGGGTTGCTCATGCAGAGAACCAACTGGATGGCTGATGTTTCACACGTCAAAGCCTGTGTGACAGATGCTCTACAAAGCCTCCCGGCATGCCTTGTGCGGTGGTGCCTTAAGTCAGTACCGCCACAAGCCCGGTATCATAATCCAGCAGGACGCCCTTCGGGTAGTAGCTATCAAACCAATACAGCGTCATCTGTTCCGAATGCTCCGGCAAGTTCTGGTCCAGCTTCATCTGGTTGCAAAACCAGGACAGGTAGGGAAACGGTTCTTCATCCGTTTCCCCTGCCGGAGCATACTGGATCCGTTCGCAGTCCATGCTGTCGTAATAGGCAGCGTAAGTATCCAAAGTGGCAACGTCTGTGTAAAAGGTCAGATAGGAGGAAGCGTGATAATCCTGGGCGATCAAGCTGCCTTGGGTGCGGAATCGATACCCTGTGCAGGCATCCGGAAGCTGCTCCGGCAGCAGAGCTTCATATATGCCGCTTCTATCTCCATACACACCATATGTATACAGAAAGCGCTTGAGGGGGTACAGCAACTGAACCTCCTTGGCGCTCCGCAGCACCACCAGGGGCGTATAGAATGCTGCAATGGCGAAAACTGCCAGCACCCTGGATGCGATCAGCAGCCCCTTCCCCTTCTGAAACTTTTTGACCAGCTTGCTGCACACCCCGGGCAGCAGTCCGCAGATCATCATCACCAGAAGCAGAATGCTGGAAATGGCGGGTGTGTACATCAAGGCAAACAGCCACACCGGCAACGCAAGATGCAGCAGCAAAACGGTGGCATTGGCGATTCGCCAGGGACTTCGTTTCATGGAATCGTCCATAGGAACGCTCCTTTCGGGGGGAGCATATGATCATCTGATTTGTTGGAGGAAATGCTGGTTTTATAGCTATGATTATCTTTGCAAACTGGAAGTTGTGTTTCTGATTATTCAAAATCCACCGTAATGTTTTAAGGTTTCTGCTGCAATTTCAGAACCGACATTCATAGCCTTTTCAATATTATTTTCGAGCATATATGAGCAGACAAATCCGGCGTGATAGCTGTCACCACAACCGGTCGTGTCAATTATGCTTTCAACTTTCACAGCTTGCACTTTGAATTCCTGTCCATTAAAGTATGTAACGCTTCCACGTTCTGCAAGTGACACGTTGAACAGGCAACGGTATTTATTCGATAATTCTTTGAACCTCGGCAGGAGTTCTTCCGAGCCGCTTATCATAAAGAAATCAACATGCGGAGCAAATCGTTCCATATCTGCAAAATCTCTATATACATCAAAATCTACCGCAAGCTTAAAGCCAAGCGTTTCCTTCAGTTCAACTACTTGCGAAAAACACGAAGCCCAGAAATGAACAAAGACTACATCGGATCTTGATAAGATTTTGATTTCATTATCATTCAGTACGATGTTATCGAGAATTTCTCCGTTCCATGAATCATCTTTATAATACCTATCGCCCGATTCTGTAAGGTAAGTCATATTATTTGCAGTCTGATACCTTTCATCAATGCGTATATGGTTTTTATCAATATCAAGCTTTGATATTGAATCCATTATCGCTTCTGCATATTTATCTTTTCCGACAACACCAAGAAGCGTAACATCTATATCCTTAAAGTGCGAGGCATGCGCAGCAAAATTCAATGCTTCTCCTCCCGGTCTGATTATTTCAGTACCGTAAAAAACATCTGCACATATACAAGGAAGTGCAGTCAGCTTAATTTTATTCATGATACCACCTCACAAATTCCGATTTGCAAGGCAGATGCCCCACATTTCGTTTCACACATTATACCACACCCATACACGAAAAGTCAAACAACCATCCACGCTTTTACAGGATGGGTTGCTCACGATTGATTCATTTTTTCGGGGACAAAAAGAAAAACCCACGTATTTACGCAGGTTTTCATGCATATGGTGGAGGCGATGGGAATTGAACCCATGTCCGAAAGCCGATTCCGGTCAATTTCTACGAGTGTAGCTTTTCCTTTCAATTCCCGGCTCTGCACGCCGAAAAGCAGGCTTACAGAGTCGGTAGCTCAAAAGACCTTCAGCGGATATGAGCAGATCCGCTGAATGTTCACTGCTGATCGACGCCTGTTCCGGGACCGCAGTCCTTCCCGGGCAGACGGATGGGGCCCTTAGGCAGCCATCAAAAGAGTATCGTTATCAGCGTTTAATTTTAAACGTGTTGCGTGGTTAAAGAGTCACGCCCTCTACTCGCTTATGAACGTTCACAGCCCCCGTCGAAGCCTTTACGCCCCCTTATTGATTCCGGGTCTTCAGCGCCCGGTCAATCTCCCGCTTGGCATCCCGTGCCGCTGCCGCATCCCGCTTGTCGTGGAGCTTTTTGCCCTTACACAGTCCCAGCTGCACCTTCACCCGGCTGCCCTTGAAATACAGGGACAGGGGAATCAACGTCAGCCCCTCCTGCTTGAGCGTACCCAGCAGACGATCGATCTCCTTGTGGTGCATCAGCAGCTTGCGAACCCGAAGGGGATCCGTGTTGAAAATATTACCTTTTTCATAGGGAGAGATGTGCATGCCCTTGATCCAGAGCTCACCCTTGTCGATGCTGCACCAGCTGTCCTTCAGGTTTACGCCCCCCTGCCGGATGGACTTGACCTCCGTCCCCACCAGGACGATGCCGGTCTCAAAGCTTTCCTGTACAAAGTATTCATGTCGAGCCTGTCGGTTCACCGCAATGGTCTTTAAGCCTGTTTGCTGCATACAGCACACCTCCCTGTTCAAGCGGTACATCTTATTATATCCTACTTTCCGCTGGAAGTCAAGGGCGGATCCTGTCTGTTTCGGTGGGAATACGCCTGGTTCCTTGTCACAGCATCTGCCGCACAATCCATGTGCGATTGCGAAGAAAAGAACAGGGATGCTGATAAGGAAAAACCATAATCCATCGGCAACAGATCACAATATGTTATTGCATTGGATGATTATGTGTGTTATAATAATCATATGGCTGTATTGTGCACTGATCGTGGGATATGCAAGAGGCACAGTGCAGCGGGAAATAAAGAATTTGGAGGAAATTGCATATGGTATTGACGAAGAAAACCGTCAACCGCATCTGGGGGCTGCTGACCGCCGCCCTGATGTCGGTGACAGGCCTGGCGATGGCAGCCGGCACCGTACAACCCGCACAGGCTGTGGCAGCGGATGGGCCCGTAGGCTACGGAGCAGGCACCACTGGCGGCGCTGGCGGAACTTCCGTGACGGTTGCCACCGGGGATCAGTTCCTGGCGGCGCTGGACAGCAAGGCGGACAATGTGCCTCTGACCATTTATGTGGATGGCACCATCACCCTGGACAACACCGCACAGGATGAGCTGCTGATGAAGGATCTGTCGGACATTTCCGTCATCGGCGTGGCAGACCGGGGGGAATGCAACGGCATCGGCATCCGGATGGTACGGTGTGAAAACATCATCATTCAGAATATGGAAATCCACCATGTGCTGAAGGGTGCCGGTGAGGGAGATTCCATCAGCATTGAAAACTCCGGCTATGTATGGGTGGATCACTGCGAGCTTTATAATGTATATGACGGAGACGAAAGCAAGAAGGATGTATACGATGGTCTGTTGGACTGCAAGAAGAACAGCCACCATCTGACCTATTCCTACAACTACCTGCATGACAGCTGGAAAACCATGCTCTGCGGCTTTTCCGACAGTGACAACTATGACCGGACCTTCACCATGCACCACAACATCTTTGAAAACTGCAACTCCCGGCTTCCCCTGTTCCGGTTCGGCCATGCCCACATCTATAACAACTACTACCACGATATTTACACCAGCGGCATCAACACCCGGATGGGTGCAGAAGTGTTCGTGGAAAACAACATCTTTGACAACGTAAAGGAGCCGGTTTGCTCCCTGGACAGCAAAGCCATCGGCTACTGGAATCTAAGCGGCAACCAGTTCATCGGATGCACCACTGCCAACACCAGCACCGAGACCTCTCAGAGTTGGTCGGAGAATATGGCAAACACCAGCACCTACAAGCCGGATTATGCCTACACCGCTGAGGGCACCGACACCCTGCTGGATACGCTGAAAAAATCCTGCGGCGTGGGCAAGCTGGACAGCACCGCTCCGGTCACACCGGGCACCACTGCACCGACTCCCACTACAACCACTGCTCCGGCTGTCACCACTGTCCTGGGGATCACCACTGTGCCCCCCACTACCACGCCTTCCGTAGAGCCGGTTGCAGGCGCAATTTACTGCGCTCCCAATGGTTCTGATTCCGCATCCGGCACCATGGATCATCCCATGACGGTGCAGAAGGCGATTGATTCCGTGCAGCCCGGCGGCACCATCTACTGCCTGGGAGGTGTATACAATCTGTCCTCCACCGTTAAGGTTGCTGAAAGCAACAGCGGCACAGAGCATGCCTACAAGACCATTTCCGCAGTGCCGGGTGCATCCGTAACCTTTGACTTTTCTGCAATGGCGCTGGACAATGCCAACCGGGGCGTGTCCCTGGAGGGCAGCTACTGGCACTGGTACGGGATCCGGATCCAGGGTGCCGGGGACAACGGCATGATCCTGGCAGGCAGTCACAACGTGGTGGAGCTGTGTCAGTTCACCAACAACCGGGATACCGGCTTACAGATCAGCCGGGTGAACACCTCCTACTCTGACATTTCCCAGTGGCCCTCCTACAATACCATTCTCAACTGCACCGCAAGCAACAACTGCGACGAGGCAACCATGGAAAACGCAGACGGCTTTGCCGCAAAGCTCACCTGCGGCGTGGGAAATGTATTTGACGGATGCATGTCCTACAACAACAGCGATGACGGCTGGGATCTGTACGCCAAGAGCGCAACGGGCCCCATCGGCGCTGTGACCCTCCGGAACTGCATCGCTTTCCGCAACGGCCGGACTGAGGACGGCAGAGGCGGCGGAGACTGCGATGGCAACGGATTCAAGCTGGGCGGCTCCGGCGTAGGTACTGCCCATGTGCTGGAAAACTGCATCGCCTTTGAGAACCTGCACCATGGCTTCACCGACAACAACAACCCCCTGTTCGGCAGCCTTACCAACTGTACCTCCTTCGCAAACTCCAAGGGTGGCGGCAAGGCAAACTTCCAGATGGATCGCTGCACTGCCGGTACCTTCACCAACCTGCTTTCCTATGTAAGCTACGGCAACTGCGCAAGCGATAAGTTCGTAGGCAAGATCGGAAACTCCGTATACTACAACTCCGGCAAGTACTACCAGGTTGGCAGTATGGCGGACATTTCCAAAAATAAGATCGGCGATGCCGTAACCGGTCCCCAGGACAGCGATTTCATCAGCGTGACTGCACCGGCAGAGGGCACGGATTTCCACACAGTATGGCGAAATCCGGACGGTTCCATTACCACCAACGGCTTCCTGATGCTCGCAGAGAACAGCGGATTCCGGGGTATGGGCGCAACGTTCAGCACCCAGGAGCAGCCGCCGGTGGTTACCACTACGGTACCTGCCCCGATCACCACGACTACCACCACAACCACCACCGAACCCCAGTCGGCGCCTGTATACGGCGACGTGAACTGCAACGGAGAGGTTGAGATCGGCGACGTGGTTCTGCTGGCACGGTACATTGCACAGGACGCAAGCGCCTCTGTCACCCCTCAGGGCGTGCAGAATGCAGACTGTGACAAGAACCAGGTGGTGGATTCCTCCGATATCACCGCCATCTGTCGGTATCTGGCACATCTGACAGACATCCTTTGATTTGCCAGCTTCTATCCCTTTCATAAAAACCCACCCCGGCATGCATATGCCGGGGTGGGTTTTTGGTGGCTATATTTAGAATGATACACGAAAATATTGAAAAAGCTTGAAATCCTGTAAAAAATGCTGTATACTATTGTTGTGTTTTATATCCACATAACAAGACAGACAGGAGGAACCATATGAAATGTAAAGTATGCGGCGCAGAAAGTGGAAAATACCCACTATGCTGGAACTGCAACATATTAAAGGAACAAGGGCAAATTATAAAATGCACCACCTGCAAGCAATGGCATCATAAAGATGCCTCCTGCCCACAGGCGGAATCCAACCCAAATTCCAATCCTTTTCTGTACGAGCGCCGAGAAGCCTTGCTCTCGAACTGCGAAATTGCTTTTTTCGGCGCTATACAAAATGCCTTACCAGCTGGATTCTTTGTCTTTCCTCAAATCAATCTGGCTGCTTTCGTACTCCGCACTGATCAAGCATCTTATCATAATGAGCTTTTCAGAAATATCGATTTCCTGATCACGGATCACGCATATGTCCCGAAAATTGCTGTGGAGATCAACGACAAATCCCACCTTGAACGTAACCGCCATACTCGTGATCAAAAAATACAAAAGATCCTGGAAGAAGCAGGCATCCCTCTGCTGACTCTGTGGACGTCCTATGGCATCAACCAGGCTTACATTAGCCAACGTATCACTGCACTGCTGCAGGCACCTGTCTGTCGAGTACATCATTTCTCTGGTCAGGCACCCGATTTCATACCACCATCAACGGATAATCCGATGCAGCCCACATCTGCGCCCACTGAATCTGCCCCTCCCAAAGCAAAGCCAAGTGAATCTGAAAACAAAACCAAAAAGAAGCAGGGCTGCTATATTGCTACATGCGTCTACGGCTCCTATGATTGTCCACAGGTATGGCAGCTTCGCAGATTCCGTGATCTGACTTTGCGACGCTCTTATTTAGGAAGACTCTTTATTCAATGCTATTACGCAGTCAGCCCGACGCTTGTCCGGGTGTTCGGACACTCCCACTCCTTCCGGCAGTTTTGGAGGAAAGTGCTGAATCCATTGCTCCGACGTCTGCAAGAACACGATGTGCCAGACTCGCCATATCAGGATCCGGAATGACTTGCTCCTTTGCCCCTCTGTTCCGCCTGATACTCCACCAGGATCCACGCCATCAGCAGGTTTACAATGCCCCGCTGCTCCTGTTCGGTCAGGGCTCTGCCCCGGGGGACCTGGTACCACTTTTCCAGGCATCCCCGGCAGCAGCAGGCACATGCATGCTGGGCCACGAACACCGGATGTCCACGCATGGGAGTCTGCTTCCCATCCTTTTGCGGATACGCCGGAGCCAGTCGCTTGGCAACAAACTCTGCCGCATGGCTTCGGATCACCTGCAATCCCTTCTGATCGATGTACGCCTTGTCCTGTTCTGACAGATGAAACCGGGCACGGAACGGGGACGTTTTCAGCCGTTCCAGCGCCGCCCGCAGCTTATGCATCTGCATCCCTCCCGAAGAAAACACCGCACAAAGCCTAAATCCGGCTCCGTGCGGTGCTATTTTTATTTACTAGCTTCCTGAATCTTCTTTTGCAGGGTCTCATAACTGGAGATGATTCCGCCGGTCACATTCAGAATCTTCTTCCGGGTCATAAAGTTGGTGTAAGTGCCGTTTTTCATGATCCAGTAGGTGGTATCCGATGCGGGGATCAATTCCACCCGGTTCACCTCGCCGCTCTGAAGCGTATAGGTGAAGCTGATCGCTGCTTCTCCCTCCGGCTTGGCATCCGGATCCACCTGGGACAGACCCATGGTTGCCACTGCCTGGTAGAAGTCCTGGAATGCCTGGGTCACCTCGTCCCCCATGTCGCTGATGTCCACCCCGTTGCAGTTGTATTTCTTGTTCTGGGTATCCAGCTCCAGCGTCGCCTGCACATCGTTGCAGTCCACAACCAGCTGCTTGACCGTGGAAGCATCCGGGTTGTACACATAGGGGTACGCCACGCTCAGCAGGTCATCATCCAGGAAGTTCAGCGCAGCCTTAGTCATGTAGAAGACCTGTCCGCTCTCCTGGAACATGCCGTAAATGGACACCTCGTTTTCTGCATTGGAAACCATCTTCCCCAGCAGGATCGTTGTCTCCTTGGCATTCGTCTTTGCATGGATCCGGTAGCTGGGCCGGTCCAGTCCATACTGGCTCAGATCGCTGGGGTTATTGTCCACAAAGGCAGTTGCAGTGGCACGCACAAAGGTATCCAGGATCTCGTTGATGTTGGAGGTATAGCCCTGCCACTGGATGGGCTGGTTGATGATCCACTGCATAGCTGCATCATGGGTCATGCTGTAGATCAGCTTGCCGTCCCGCTCCAGGGAAAATTCCGTAATCTCCGTGCTGTATGCATCCAGCAGATACCGGTTTTTCAACGTGTTCTTATTTGCCCGGAACACAGAGCCGGAGGTGTAGTCAATGGTATACACCGTGGTGGTACCCGGCAGCATTGCATAATAGGATTCATTGGTGGGTGTCGGATTGCCCACAAGCAGCTGATAGCTGTCCCCGGAATCAGTCACCGCCGTCAGCTCCACCGGATCAGACAGCCCGTAGGGGGAAAGATCCGTTACATCCTTGGCAATGGTTTTCACGGAGCTGAGATTGCACATATAGGAGCAGATAGCGGACACCGTATAGGGATTGGCAGTGAACTCGTCCCCGTCCAGCACCCAGGTCTGATTCTGGAACAGGAATCGGAAGGTACCTTCCTCATTTTGCACCGTCAGAGAGGCGGTGGCATCCCCGTCAAAGGAAATCAGACTCACCGGAGCCTCCTGCTCCTGCTTCTGCTTGGTCTTTTCCGCATTTTTCAGCCGCAGCGCCAGGTACCCGCCGGTCAGCAGCACCACTGCCCCTGCCAGCAATGCGATGATCTTGCCCTGCTTCATGAATTGCGCCTCCTTGCCCAGACTACAATGCCGATGGCTGCGATCACCAGAGGTGCAGCACCAAACACATACAGGATGGAGTTGGCTTCTGCCTCGCTGTTGAGGAGCATGTAATCATAGGTCTTTTCCTTGTCCGCAATGCTCATATCAATGTCACTGTTGTACATCCAGGTAATGGTGGACAGGAACAGGAAGGTGGGCACAGTCAGATACTCGGAGGAAACGTATTCATCCGAAATAAAGCTAGCGTCCCCGAATACTACGATCTTGGAATCGTTCCGGGTGGGATCCATGGCATACTCCGCCAGGATCATTTCCTGCCCCTTGGTTTCCTCCGGATCCTCATCAGTGCCGCCGTAAATCTCTCCAACAGCGGTATTGTTGGAAACCATCAGGGTGCCCAGGGTCAGCTCGGCATAGTTGGCGCCGAATACAGAATATAAGCTCCGGCAGTTGCGCATATAGGGAACCAGGGCGCTGTTCTGCAAACCGGAGGTCATATCCGGCTGATCCTCATCCGCCGGGGAAACCAGATTCACCATAAAGGTGTAGGGATCGTTGGAGATATGCTGGGAGGAATCCGTCTCATACACCCGGTCATAGCGCATTGCCAGACAGTACTCCAGCATCAGATCCTCAATGTTTTTGTACTTGACCTTTTCCGGATTGGGGGACATCAGAAAGCTGATGTTGCCGCCCTTATCCAGGAATGCCTGAAGCTTTTCCTTTTCTGCGGCTGTAATGTCCGTGGTGGGTGCAGCAATCAGCACGATGGCACAATCCTCCGGCACTGCATCAGCGGTCATCAGATTCAGATCAGCGGAAGTGTAGTTGTAATTTGCCAGGTTGGTGCAAAGCCGGGAGTAGCCCTCCTTGCCCAATTCCCCGTGACCGGTCAGGAAGTATACGCCGGGCATGGTGCCCTCGGACACGGTCTTGATGGCGCCGGTAATATAATTTTCACCCCGGAAGTATGCGGCAGTCACCTCTCCCGCATCGTTGTATTCATACTGATAGATCATCTTGCCGGGGATCCGCTTGACCATGTCCCCGCACTTGACCAGGAAGTCGCCCTCGGTCAAATTGAAGGTGCCGTCCGGATTCAGCTCGGTGAGCTTCTGGGGCTCCGTTTCCGGATCAAAGGTGATGAGATTGATGTTTTCATAGCTGTCATACTGGAGCAGCGCCCGGTACAGTGCAGAAGTCTCCGGCTCATCGGCGATTTTCTCCAACGGCTCCAGCAGGTAAATATCCACTGGCTTGTCCAGGGAATCCAGCAGATTTGTGGTGGCATCCGTCAGGGTATACAGCTTGTTGGGCGTCAGATCCCAGTTTACATCCAGCTGCTCCGCCAGCAGATTCAGCGGAATGGTCACTGCCAGTACCAGCAGCGCCATGACCCATGCCATCAGGGTATACTTTTTATTCTTCTGTGCATTTACATTGCTTTTTTTCAGTTCCATCGTCCATTACCCCCTGCTCCAGCGTCTTTTCTGAATCGCAATGCCCGTCCACGCCAGGAACAGTACGATCATGGAAATGTAGAAGATCAGATCCGACAAGCGGAACAGACCCTGTGAGAACATCACAAAGCGCTCCTCTGTGGAGAGCCAGTTCAGCACGGTGGAAACCACCGGCAGGTTGGAGAACAGTGCGGTGCTTGCCAGGTTATCCACAAAGATCAGCACGATCATGGCTGCTTCACCCAGCACTGCTGCAATGATGGGGTTGTCCGTCAGAGCAGACATGAAGATACCTACGGCGATACACACCAGACCCCAGAAGTAGAAGCCGATGTAGCCGCACAGCAGGTTGGACCAGATCACGCCTCCGTGCAGGGCGGTTACGATGGGGAAAAACAGGGACAGGAGCATCATGCACAGGAACACGAACGCCACACCCAAAAACTTTGCCAGCACGATCTTGGTGATGGACAGCGGAGAGGACATAAGCAGAACCTCCGTGCCGCCCTTACGCTCCTCTGCGAAGGTACGCATGGTCAGCGCCGGAATCATAAAGATAAAGTAAAAGAAGTTGTTGTAGAAGATGTTCGGGAACGAGAATTTAAAGGTGTTGGAGGACAGATCCGAAATGCCGGTGATAAAGCTCAGGGAAAACACCAGCAGGAACAGCGCACCGATGATGTACGCAAAGGGGGAAAAGAAGTAGGACTGTACTTCCTTTTTAAATAATGAATACATAGCTTATTTCTCTCCTTCCGCCGGGGTCTTGTTTTCCCGCTCTGCCGCAGCTTCGCTTTCCTTCCGGTCCATATCCTCGCCGATCTCGTCGAAGATCTCCTCCAGGGACTTCTTGCCCGTATTCTGTGCGGTCAGCTTGAGGAATACCTCCTCCAAGCTCATCTTGGAGGTGTTGACGCTCACAACGGAGCAGTCCGCCTCGATGAGATTTGCCAGGATCGCCTTGCGGACGCTGTCATCCCTGATCTCCACAGTAAAGGTATGGGTGCCGGTTTTGATGTACTCTGCGCTCTTGATGGCAACCACTCCGGGCACAGCCTGGATCAGCTGCTCCACCTTCGCCTTGTCCCCTTCTACTGTAATGGACAGGGACAGATTTGCCTGGATGCTGTTCTCCAGGTTTTCGATGGTGTCGATAGCCTTGATCTCGCCCTTGTTGATGATGACCACCCGTTCGCAGACAGCGCTGACCTCTGAGAGAATATGGGAGCTGAATATAATAGTATGATCCTTCTTCAGATCCAGGATCAGCTGCCGCACCTGAGCAACCTGGGACGGATCCAGCCCCACCGTCGGCTCGTCCAGGATCAGGATTTTGGGATTTCCCAGCAGCGCCTGGGCAAAGCCTACACGCTGCTTATAGCCCTTGGACAGGTTCCGGATCAGCCGGTGCTGCACATCCGTCAGCTTCAGCCGCTCCATAGCCTGGTCGATCTGGGCTTTCACGTCCTTCCGCTTGACTCCCTTGATGCCAGCCACGAACCGCAGATATTCCTTCACCCGCATATCCAGATACAGGGGCGGCAGCTCCGGCAGATAGCCGATGCGCTTTTTGACCTCCTCCGGCTGCTGGGCAATGTCAAAGCCGTCCACCACAACCGTTCCGGAGGAGGAGGGCAGATAGCCGGTGATCATGTTCATGGTAGTGGATTTTCCCGCACCGTTTGGCCCCAGGAATCCAAGGATCTCTCCGTCCTCCACCGTAAAGGAAAGATTTTTTACCGCAGGTATATTGCCATAGAACCGTGTCAGGTTTTTGATTTCAACCATTCCAATTCCCCTTTCAAAATTGTCCATGCCGCAGGATACCGGGTACGGGCATCGGGATGCAGCGTGGATTTTACCCGGCTGCAAGGCAAAAAAGCGGCAGAAACATTCTTAATTATTATCGCAAAAATATATGTACGGGTTATGAATATGCTGTAACCGAATCATGAATGTAAGGTAATTCTGACAATAATGCTACAAAACCGTGCTTATTCTACAAGCATTTTGTGTTGATTTTGTGTAAAAGGACTGAAGATTGCATGAAGTTGCAAAGCGGCTATACAAACTGTAATCAAGCAAGTGGCTCTCCGGCCAGTTCCAAAAGCAGTAAATAGCAAATTGCCCAAACGACCAGATTAAAACTTATGCAAACCGCCAAAATCATTTTGCCGGGTTCCGCATTTTATGTAAAGGGTTGACAAAGCAGATTCCTTTGTACTATAATTTGAGTGTGATTCAAGCAGGGGCGTTTTGTGTACATATGCGCCATGCGCCGAGGAAAATCCGCATGCACTGGAGGGTACACAAGTTTAAGAGAATGCGGTTTACACTGCAGGATCACGAAATCAAATTTTTTGAGAGGGGAAAAGAAAACATGGTATTCAAGAAGTACAAAGCAGTTCTTGCTGCTGCACTTTCCGCTGCTGTTGTTTCCAGCACCATGCTTCCGCTGGCTGCATCTGCTGCAGGCACCAGAACCAAGGATGAAGCATATGGCGATGAGACCTATGCACAGAGATTCCTGTCTCTGTACGATGACGTTGTAACCAAGGGTCAGGAAAACGGCTACCTGAGCAAGACAAATGTTGCATCTGGCGGCTTCGGTGTTCCTTACCACGCTGTTGAGACCTGCATCGTTGAGGCTCCTGACTACGGTCACGAGACCACTTCCGAGGCAATGTCCTACATCGTATGGATGGCTGCAATGAGAGATAACATTGCAAAGAATGTGGGCAGTGAGTACGGCGCAACCAACACCAATGACCTGGCTAAGGCATGGAAGACAATGGAGGTTATGATTCCTACTACCCAGACTGGTTTCTGGAGTAAGTCTTCCCTGAGTTCACAGTATAATAGGGAAGTACCGGATGATCCGACAGCTTACCCGGTACAGGCTGAAGCTTCTAACACAGGTTCCAACCCGATCCACAGCAAATTCACCTCTGCATACTCTAGCGACAATGGTCTGTACCTGATGCACTGGCTGGCGGACGTAGATGACTGGTATGGCTACGGTGGGGCATACGACAGCGGTTCCAAGACCCCGTCTACCACCGGTAAGTTCACCTTCATCAACACCTTCCAGAGAGGTAACTCCGAGTCCTGCTTTGAGACCGTACCGCATCCGTCCATCGAGACTCTGAAGTATGGTATGGAAAATCGTGGTATCAAGGGTGTATTCAACAACGATGCCAACGTTGCAGCACAGTGGTCCTACACCAACGCACCGGACGCAGAAAACCGTGCAATCCAGGCTATTTACGCAGCAAACAAGTGGGGCGTGGGCGACAGCTCCATTACCACACTTGCTGGTAAGATGGGTGACGAACTGCGTAACGACATGTTCGATAAGTACTACAAGGCAATCGGCTGTCAGAACAAGAACAGCCCCTCCACCGGTTATGACTCCTGCCACTACCTGATGGCATGGTACACTTCCTGGGGCGGCGCACAGGATGGCTCCTGGGCTTGGCAGATCGGCTGCAGCCACGCTCACCAGTTCTATCAGAGCCCGCTGGCAGCATACGCTCTGCTGTATGATACCGGCTTGAACTCTGCTATGAAGGCTGAGGGCGCTACCAAGGACTACACCACTTCTCTCCAGAGACAGCTGGAATTCTATCAGTGGCTCCAGTCTGCTGACGGTCCTTTCGCAGGCGGTGCAACCAACAGCTGGAACGGCGACTACATGACCTACACCTCCGGCGTACCCACATTCTATGATATGGCTTACGTTGAGCATCCTGTATATGCTGACCCGGGTTCCAACCACTGGATCGGCAACCAGGTATGGGCTACACAGCGTCTGGCTGAGCTGTACTACTATATAAAGACTGACGGAGATGCATCCAAGGGTGCTGTAAAGCCCGGCGGTCTGACCATTGAAGATACACTGAGCAAACTCCTCGACAGATGGGTCGCTTGGTTCATTGAGAATACTACTCTGACCGATGACGGCGATTACGCAATCCCGGCTACTCTGGATTGGTCCGGTCAGCCCGCTACATGGACTGGTACCTATAATGAGAACGCAAACTCTGGTTTGACCTGCACCATTACTGCAACCGGTAGCTCCGACTTGGGCTGTGTATCTTCTCTGGCTAACACCTTGATCTACTATGCGAAGGCTGTGGGTACAAAGTCCAGCGAGATCAGTGCTGATGCTACTTCTCTGGGCGGCAAGGCTCTGTACCTGGCACAGCAGCTCCTCGACAGAGAGTGGGAACTGGGTCGTGATGACATTGGTGTATCCAGACCTGAGCACAACGGAAGCCTTTCCAGAATGTTCACTGAGGAAGTTTGGATCCCCAGCAGCTACAACGGCAAGACTCCTTATGGCGATACACTGGCTAACGGCGCTACATTCAGCAGCATCCGTTCCATGTATCTGGAGGATGAGAAGTACATGGAGCTGAAGAACGCTTTCGACTCCACCGGTTCTACTGAGTCTGTTGAGCTGAACTACCACAGATTCTGGCACGCAGGAGATATTCTGATGGCTCTGGGTACTATGTACCAGCTGTATCCGGAAGTAACTCCTGGTGGTTCCACACAGGGTGGGGACGACAACCTGTATGGCGACGTTGACTGCAACGGCAAGGTTGAGATCAACGACGTTGTGCTCCTGTCCCGTTATGTAGCGCAGGATTCTTCCATTCCGAACCCGCCGTCCGCACAGGGTCTGAAGAATGCAGACTGCAAGTACGATGGCACCATCGATGCTGATGACATCACTGCAATTGCACGTTACCTGGCTCACCTGATTGAACAGTCCGAGCTGGGTCCGCAGAAGTAATTCTGTTTTGAATTGAATCATCCAAACCGGTCAGTTTCTTCGGAAGCTGACCGGTTTTGTTCTATCATGCACAAGTTGTATGACAAAAGGTTGACAGTCTCCCCGGTTTTGGTGTATAATAAATAAATAAGCATCCGACACCAATGACAGAAGGAAGGGGAATACAATGGGTAAGTATCAATCCATCGACCTGGACACAAAGATCAGCCAACTGGTGAATCTTTGCGAAAAAAATTACGACATCGACCCGGCGCTTTATCAGAAGTACGATGTAAAACGGGGTCTGCGTGACATCAACGGACAGGGTGTGCGTGCGGGTCTGACCAATATCAGCAACGTCAGCGCCACCGCCATTGTAGACGGGGAAAGCGTGCCGGCACGGGGCAAGCTGTACTACCGGGGCATTGACGTGGAACAGATCGTCAAGGGCTTCAGTGAGGAAAACCGGTTCGGCTTTGAAGAAACCGTATACCTGCTGCTGTTTGGGGAGCTGCCCACCAAAGAGGCCCTCCGGCAGTTTCAACAACTGTTGGTAGAAGCCCGTCCCCTGCCCACCACATTCACCCGGGATGTCATCATGAAATCCCCCAGTGACGATATGATGAATACACTGGCACGGAGTGTGCTGACGCTGTATTCCTATGATCCGAATCCCAACGATCTGAGCATTGCCAATGTGCTCAAGCAGTGCATCCGGCTGATCGCCCAGTTCCCGTCCCTGGCGGTATATGGGTACCAAGCATTTGAGTATTACAAGAATGACGAAAGTCTGTTCCTGCACCACCCCAATCCGGAGCTTTCCACAGCGGAAAACATTCTCTATATGCTCCGGCCGGACAGCAAGTACTCGGATCTGGAGGCAAAGATTCTGGATCTTGCCCTGGTGCTGCATGCGGAACACGGTGGCGGCAACAACTCCTCCTTTACGGTGCATGTGGTTTCCTCCTCCGGTACGGACACCTACTCCGCCATTGCGGCTGCCCTTGGCTCCTTGAAGGGTCCCAAGCACGGCGGTGCCAACATCAAGGTGGTGCATATGTTTGACGACATGATGCAGACCCTGCCGGACTGGACGGATGAGGAGGCTGTCAAGAACTACCTGCGTGCTCTGCTGCACAAGGAGGCCTTTGACCATGCCGGATTGATCTACGGCATGGGACATGCTGTATACTCCATTTCCGACCCCCGTGCCACCGTATTCAAGGGCTTCGTGGAAAAACTCAGTGAGGAAAAGGGCTACCAGAAGGAATTTGCTCTGTATAGTCTGGTGGAGCGGCTTGCACCCAGCGTGATTGCGGAGGAGCGCCGGATCTACAAGGGCGTCTGCGCCAACGTGGATTTCTACAGCGGCTTTGTATACCGGATGCTGGGACTTCCCTATGAGCTGTTCACACCTATCTTTGCCATCTCCAGAATCGCTGGCTGGTCGGCGCATCGGCTGGAGGAGCTGATCAACGCAAACAAAATCATCCGCCCGGCATACAAGGCGGTCAAGGATGAGATCCCCTATCAGAAGCTGGAGGATCGTTAACAGGAAGGCAGGGGCTTCGGTTCCTGCCTTTTCTGGCAGCAGCATCGAGAGACTTTGAACCGGTGCTGCATAAACTACACGAATTGGGGGCAAACAATGGAACAAATGAAGGTTCTGGTGGTGGGGCTCGGTCTGATCGGCGGCTCCATGTGTAAAGCCATGCGCCGGTTTACCAATCACCTGGTGTATGGCTATGACACGGACGGGGCTGTGCTGGAACAGGCAGTGCGGGACGGCGCCATTCTGGAGGCTGTCCCCAAAAGCGGCTTTCATGAATTTGACTTGATTATGGTGTGCCTGCATCCCCGGGCTGCCAGGGCGTTTTTTGACACCCACATTCCGGATTTCCGGCCGGGCGCCATGCTCACAGACGTATGCGGCATCAAGGGGGCTTTGGTAGAGCATGTGACAGAACTGGCAGCGGAATATGGGCAGCGGTATGTGGGCATGCACCCCATGGCAGGCAAGGAACGATTCGGCTATCCCTTCTCGGACGGCAGTCTGTTTCTGGGGGCAAACTGCATCATCACTCCCATCCCTCAGACCAGCAAGGAGGCTGTCTGCATTCTGGAACAACTGGTGCATGACCTGGGCTTTGCACATATTGTGGAAACCACGCCGGAGGGGCACGATGCCATGATCGCTTACACATCCCAGCTTGCCCATGTGGTGTCCAGCGCCTATGTGAAAAGCCCCACCCTGGAACAGGAGAACGGCTATTCCGGAGGCAGCTTTCAAGATATGACTCGTACTGCCACTCTGAACGAGGAAATGTGGGCGTCCCTGTTCCTGGAGAATCGCAAGCCCCTGCTGTTTGAACTGAATACCCTGATTGAAAACCTACAAGCGTACCGGGATGCCATTGACCGGGACGATTACACCACGCTGGTGGAACTGCTGCGGGATGGACGGATCCGCAAAGAGCAGAATCTGCTGAGCCATGCCAAGGACAGGAGGGAATGACATGCGGATCGGATACATCGCTGAAAAACAGCTCTATGTATGGGAGGACGGAAAGACAACTGCTCTGTCCAGCATTCGGTATCAGAACTACCTTGCCACCATGCAGAGCATTCACGATGCAAAGTCCTGGAAAACCAGTGGCACCGGTGCTATGTTTACCGGAGCTGTGGACAATGCGCCCGTGGATCCTGCACGGATCCACATGGGGTTGCACGGACTTGTGCCGGATCCGGCAGGCATGCTGTATGCCGTAGAGCTGGACGAGGTAGGCGGCTTGTATCGCCGGGATCTGGATCCGGCAGCCAAGGCGGAAGGGCATGTGCTGACCCGGCAGAATCTGCACTTTGGCGGCATGGATCGGCGAGGTCAGCAGCTTGCCATGTGCATTGGAAGCGATCCCATGATGTTGCATCTGAGCATTCTGGATCTGGATGACAACGAGGAAACGGATATTACCGATGGAGACACTACGGAGTGTCATCCCAGCTGGTCTCCGGACGGCAGCCGGATTCTGTGCAGCAGTGCCGGATACGCCCGTTCTGATTCTGGTGGCATTGTCAAGCTGGGACCTTACGAGATCCTGGCATATGCGCCAGCCGCCGGGAGTCTGGATACCCTGTGCAGCAATCCGGCTTATGATTACCTGGTTCCCCGGGAGGCACCGGACGGTGCCCTATACTGCATCCGACAGCCCTATGACGATGGGGAGAAGCATGACAATCTGCTGAAGGATATCGTGCTGTTCCCGGTTCGGATCGTAAAGGCCATCGGGGGACTGCTGAACTATTTCTCTATGCGGTACGGCGGCGAGCCGCTGCGGAGCAATTCCTCCCGCAGCGAAAAGGCAAAGCACAGAACGCCCCAGGAGATGTTCCTTGCGGAAAACATGCTAAAAGCGGAGGAGAACCGCAGACAAAATCAGCAGGCTGGGGACAAGTATCCGGGAATCTGTCCCCGGAACCGGGTACTGCTGCGGATTGATCCGGACGGAAAGGAAACCGTGCTGCGGCACGGGGTGCTGGATTACGCCCTGCTGCCGGATGGACGCATTGTCTGCTCCAACGGCACACATGTACTCCTGTTGGAGGGGGAACAGCAAACAGAGCTGGCAAAAGCCAAGCTGGCACATGAATTGACTGTCTTGGAAGCGTAAGGAGGAACACATGCATCAAACCATCAAATACCCGGCGCAGGAATCAAAAAGCACTTTGAAGCAGGCATTGGACGTGCTCTCCATCTTGGTGAATCTCACGATCATTGCCGTTTCTCTGCTGATCCTCCAGGAACTGCGGAAAAAACACCAGGACTAGGGCAGGCTCTGTACGGTATTGCCTTCACGCAAAACGGGCACCAAGCGAAATGCTTGGTGCCCGTTTTTTACAAGGCGGTGATTATTCCACATTTTTGAGGGCTTCTCCCAGAGGCACGCCCTTGATGCTCCGGGTCTGGAGGTATGCCACCGCAAGGTAGCTGCACACGCCAAGCAGGAACATCTTCACATACACCGTAAGCGGCACATAGTATGCGAACCAGCCGGAGTAATCCGAGAAAATATACACGCACACGGTTTTCATCAGGTATGCGCACAGGGGAATGGTCAGCAGCATGGAACCGATCACCACAAGGGAAGTGGTGGTAATGTACAGACTGTTGATTTCCCGATTGCTGTAGCCCAGGATTTTGGTCATGGAAATGGACTGGGCATTCTTCTCCAGAATGATCTTGGACAGGAGATACACAATCAGCATGAACATGGCAACCCCGAACACCAGATAGAGCACCATCATATTGCCCATGGACTGCTTCAACTGCCGGGAGGTCTTGGTCATATCGTCCACTGTAATAGTGGTGGCAACGTACAGATCCTCAATGTCCGTGATCTTCTGGTTGGAAAAATAGCCGTTGAAGGCATCCGCCGGCTGGTCAAATGTGCTGTGGAATGCACTTTGCTCCATAAACACGGCAATGCCGGCAGGATAATAATGCACGCCCTTGATGGGGAAGCTGTATTCCTTGTCCCCGTATGCCTCCTTCACCCGAAGGGTATCTCCGGCGGAAAGCCCGAACTTTTCCGCATAGGCATTGGAGATCACCACGCCCCCGTCAAAGTTCAGATCCAGATAAGCACTGTCCGGCACCACTCCGTAAACGGTCACATCCTCGCTTTTCCGCTTATCATCCACCGTTTTCAGCGATGCAACACTGTATTTCTCTGCGCCGGGGGTGTTGGTTTCCTGGGGCACCTTCAGCACATACTGATACTGACAGATCAGATTGCCGGTGATCTCCTCCTGGTAGTGATCCAGCAGGGGGCCGAACATAAACCCGAACAGCAGCAGGAAATTGGCGAACAAGACACCAATGATAATCGTCACATAGTTTGGCATATTCTGGAAGATCACACGCAGCCGGAACCGCTTGAGAATGCCGATTTTCGTATTCAGCTTGAACGCCTTTTTCTTCTGCCGGCGTTTCAGATCCCGCCGCAGGAATTTCAGCGGCGAAAGGCTCATCTTGTTCACCAGCACCAGCAGATTGATGCAGAACATAAGGATCAGGGGTACCACTGTGGTCTTGACAAAAGCGTCCCCATTCCAGTGGGTCACATAGGTGGGCAGGCTGTAACTGCCGTAATACATATCCGCTATGTACTGCTTGAGCAGGGTATACCCCAGCACATTTCCCACAATGGCTGCCACCAGCATCACCAGCATGGGCATGGTCATGTAATGCCGCACCAACTCGCCCCTTGTGTAACCGGATGCCCGGAGAGTACCAATCACGTTGGCTTCCTTGGAAATGGTGTTGCTGGCAGTGATGGCAAAGACAAAGGCAATCATGAGGATCACCACGTACAGGAACACGGTAATCATGGTATTGTCCCCCTTCAGATCTGAACCGGTGAAAATAATCGCCTGGTTGCTGTAGGCGGGGATAAAACCGGTGACCTCATTCTGCTCCGCTTCTGCATCTGCTGCCAGGGTTTTCAGAAAGGCTTCGGACATTTCCTTTGCCTGGGAGTCGTCCGCCGGAGGATCGTCATAGATCCAGGCGTAGCTGTAGTGGAAATGGGCATCTCCCATGCTGTCCAAGCCCTCCCGGGTCATAATCGCCACTCCAAATTTGATGGAGTCAAACATCATGTCCGAGGGGCTGGCATACAGAGCGCTGTAATCCGACAGGGCAACCAGTCCGGTGATACGCAGGGGCTTCTCCCCCACCGTCAGCGTATCCCCCACGAACAGGCTGTTGTTGTCCGCATACATCCGGTCAATGGCGATCTCATCCGTCCGCTCCGGCAATGCACCCTCCATCAGGCAAACCTTATCCACCTGTTCCCGGTTGGCAAAGATTCGCAGGGTGCTGTCCACCTGGGCGGTTTCACGCTCCAGGTAGAAATTCGGGTACACCGTCAGCTTCTCCCCATTCAGCTGCTCCAGCAGCGCATCATTTGCCTGGGCATACAGCTCAAAGTTGCCATCCTCAATGTTATACTTGTCAAAGCTTTCATCGTAAGTGATAATCATGCTCCGGTTGGCAACCAGGAAGCCGGACACAATGGAAATCATGCCCGCCAGGAACAGAAACAACACAATGTACTTGCCGATTTCGCTTTTCAGCTCCCGGGGCAGCCGCTTGTTCAGAGGATTTTTCATCAAACTCCCTCCCTACCATTCCAGCTCTGCCGCACTTGTCCGGTGCTCGTTTAGGTAATTCTTCCGGATCGTTCCATCCCGCAGCTTAACCACCCGATCCGCCATCAGCTTAATGGCATCATTGTGGGTCACCATGATTACCGTATTGCCAAATTTCCGGTTCACCTCTTCGATCAGCTTCAGAATCTCCTTGGAGGTGTTGTAATCCAATGCACCGGTCGGCTCATCACACAGCAGAATATCCGGATTCTTTACAATGGCTCTTCCGATGGCGGTACGCTGCTGCTGACCGCCGGACAGCTGATTGGGCAGCTTATGCCGATGCTCATACAGTCCCAGGGTCTTGAGCAGCTCATCCACATCCAGTGGATTGTCGCTGAGGTATGCCCCTACCTCCACATTTTCTTTGATATTCAGATTGGGAATCAGGTTGTACATCTGAAAAATGTACCCCAGATGCTTCCGGCGGTACAGGGTCAGCGCTTTTTCGTTCATCTCTGCGGTCTTTTCCCTATTGATGGAAATGTAGCCGCTGTCCGCATTGTCGATGCCGCCGATGATATTCAACAGGGTGGACTTGCCGCTGCCGGATGGTCCCAGCAGAACACAAATCTCCCCCTTTGCAATTTCCAGGTCGATGCCTTTGAGTACCTCTACCCGGCTTTCGCCCTCGCCAAAATGCTTTTTAATTCCACGGATTTCAAGGAACATAATACCCCTCCTTCCAATTGGTTAGTGTTAGCTAACTACAAATAGAATACTCCAAAACAATGCATCTGTCAAGCCCTGACTGGTTTTTCATCCACATAAACAGAAAAGCCCGCATAAAAGCAGGCTTTTCTGTGAATTCTTATGGCATTTACTGGGCAAGCCTTGCGCCGAAGGCCTTGCACTTTTCCAGTGCCTCGTCGGAGGGCGCTTCATTTGCCATGAGTCCTTCCCCATCCAGCACCGTGGCGCCTGCCCCAGTCGCACGATCCACCCAGGAACGCATCCACTCTCCATCACCCCAGCCATAGGATCCGAACAGACCCACGGTCTTGCCGCTCAGCTCACCTTCGATGGAGGCGAAAAAGGGCTCAAACTCGGTTTCCTCCAGTTCCTCAGCGCCCATTGCCGGGCAGCCCAATGCGATCCGATCATAATCAGCGATCTTGCCGTTAAACTCCGATACCTTAAACAGGTCAGCACCTGCGCCCTCAGCCACAGCCATGGCCATCTGCTCCGTGTTGCCGGTTCCGCTCCAATAAATCACTGCTGTCTTCATATGAAACCTCCTAAGAAATCTTCAGTGCGCGATAAATGTCCACGCCCTGGTTTAGCTTATTGCACAGGAATTTCCTGCACCGCTCATAATTCCGAAAGCTGCGCTGGGCTTGTTCCGGATCCCCGTATACCTTCCAGCTGCCGCACAGCTTGTAGTGCTCCCCCTTGTGGGCAATGAACCCTTCCACATCCTCCGTGGGATACCCCAGAAAGATGCCGATCTCGTGGGGAAATTCAACCGCCTGCCCCATGCGCTGGACAAGTCGATCCAGATCCCGTTGGAGATCCGGTTCAGGGGCATAGCCATATCGTGCAAGGATTCTTCGGCGACAGGGATCCGCCAGACTTGCCGACAGCAGCTTCTCGTTATAAACCAGAACCAGCATGCACCGCTGACAGCGGCACATCAACCGGATCTTCAGTCCACGGCTCACTGCCTTGCGATTAAATCGGGCGCTTTGCTCTGCCACATCAAATTGATCCAACCGCAGAGAAACCAGATTTGCGCATTTGATTCCCAGCAGGGACGGAGCTGTATGATAGGCAAGCTTTTGCTCAAATTGCCGGCACTCCTGTTTGGACATATGCACCCTCCTTTCGGTTAGCTTTGGCTAACATATCTGCTTTAAAAAAGCAGTTCCAACGTCTGCACAAGTTAGCGTATGCTTACTGATAGAATCATAGCATACTCTGCATGATTTGTCAAGCCCCAAAAAGAAACATCCGGAGAATTTCTCCGGATGTTCGCAGCAATGTCTATTTTTTTGTCTTCGCCTGTGACTGTTTGGGCGGGATCACTTCCAGAATGGACGCAGAAAAGGGTGCCAGCTTCACAGCAAACCGGTAGCTCCGCCCTTTATGGGCTTTCTTCTCCGTTATGATAACGCCCTCATTCACCATACCCTCACCGCTCCAGCAAAAAGCGTCGCTGTTCAGCACTTCCCGCATAGCGCAGGGGGCATCCACACCCACATAGAAGGGAGCATAGCTTCGGTCAGACAGATTCAGCACAGTGATCACAGCCTGCCCATTGGCGCTCCGGCGGTAGGCATATACACACGCCTCCGGTGCATCCACTTCCAGCCAGCAGAATGCAGTGGGATCGTACTCATTCATGTACAGCGCCGGCATGGTCTGATACAGTTGGCACAACCGGCGGAAATACTGGTGGAAGGAATCGTGGAGCGGGTATTTTTGCAGGAACCAGTCCACCTCCACCTTTTCGTCCCACTCCCGGAAATGCCCGATCTCATTGCCCATGAAATTGAGTTTTTTTCCCGGATGAGTAAACATGTAGGCGTAAAGTGCCCGGCACTGGGGAAACTTCACCTGATAATTCCCCCACATTTTCTGCATGATGGTGGCTTTTCCATGCACCACTTCATCGTGGGAAAAGGGGAGCAAATACAGCTCGCTGCTGAAATACATCATGGAAAAGGAAAGCTGGTGATATCTGGAGCAACGCTGAGCAGGCGGCATCCGGAAAAAATCCAGAGTATCGTTCATCCAGCCCATATCCCATTTGTAGTCAAAGCCCAGCCCGTCATAATGCACCGGAGCCGTCACCTTCAAGAAGTTGGTGGAATCCTCGGCGATCAGCATTACGTTGGGAAACCGCTGCTTGATCTGGTAATTCAACTCCTTGAGAAACTGAACGCCCCCAATGTTGATTCCCCGGGACATATCCCCCTGCCAGTACAGCACGTTGCTGATGGCATCCATCCGCAGTCCGTCCACATGATAGTGCTCCAGCCAGAAGCATGCAGCAGAAATCAGAAAACTGCGAACCGTTGGCTTGTAGTAATCGAAGTTACAGCTTCCCCACTGGCTGTAAGCAATATCCTGTTCCTCATACTCATAAAGAGGTGTACCGTCAAAACGAATCAAGGAAAACTCATCAGTCACAAAGTGCACCGGCACGAAATCCAGGATGACCCCGATCCCGTTGGCATGACAAGCGTCTACAAACGCCATGAAATCCTGTGGGGTTCCATAGCGTGAGGTAACAGCATAAAACCCACTGACCTGGTAGCCCCAGGATCCGTCGAAAGGATGCTCCGACAAGGGCAGCAGTTCCACATGCGTAAAGTGGTTTTCCTTCAGATAGGGGATCAATTCCTTTGCAAGCTCCCGGTAGTTGAGCCATCCAAAGTCTTCCTCCTGATTTGGGTCATGGGGCTTTTGCCGCCAGGAGCCACAGTGAAGCTCATAAATATTCACGGGAATGTTGTACCCAATGTCCCGCTTGTGCATCCAGACGGCGTCCGTAAACTTGAATTCATCCAGCCGGTTTATAATGCTTGCTGTTTTCGGGCGCAGTTCCATCTGCACCCCGTATGGATCCGCCTTGTCCACGATTCTGCCGTCCGCCTGCTCAATCCGGAACTTGTACATATCCCCAGGCGTCGCCCCAGGTGCATACAAAGCATAAAAGCCGGAAAAATCATAATCCATGGGGATCGGCTCCCAGCCATTGTGACTGCATATGAGCCAGACCCGTCTTGCCTTTGGTGCATAAACCCGAAACTGACAGCCGTTCTGGTCGGGATGTGCACCGAAAAAGCGGTAGGCAGCTGTGGCATGCCCCTGCAAATAATCGTGCATCATAAACTACCCCCAAATAAAAAAGCAGGGTACAGTACATACCCTGCTTTCCGATGTGTGAAATTATTCCTTTACACCACCGAGTGCTACGCCGGCAATGATGAACTTGGAGAGCGCCAAGTAAACTGCGCAGACCGGGATAATGGACAGCATGATTGCGGTGTAGTTGACACCGTAGTCAGCAGTCTTATCGTTCGACATAACCGCACTTACCATCATCGGCAAAGTCTTCTGTTGCAACTTACCGGAAATCAGAATCATGGAAGTGGTGTAATAGTCATTCCACTTAGAGATGAATGCGAAAATCGCCTGAACGGCAATTGCCGGCTTCATCATGGGGATTGCAATCTTGATAAAGGTCTTGAATTCGCCGCAGCCATCAATTCGAGCAGCTTCGACAATTTCAAGAGGGAAAGTAGACTTCAGCGATTGCCGCATGAAGAACACGATCGCCGGTGACGCAATGCCCGGAATAATCAACGGCCAGTATGTATCCTCCAGATCCAACTGAATCATGAACTGCAGGAAGCCGGTGGATGTAACCTGAACCGGCACCATCATAACAGCCAGAATAAAGGTGAACGCAATGCCCTTTGCCTTGAAGTCATACACAACCAAACCGTATGCTGTCATGGCGGAGAAGAACACGATCAAGAATGTGGAGGAGCCTGCCAAGAATAAGCTATTCCGCAGACCGATCAGCGGGTCATATACCATGGCGTACAGATCATTGTTCAGCAATTCCTTGATATTACGGATCAAGGAGCTACCGGGAATGAGGGATACGCCTTCTGTTGTAATCTGGGTTACATTCCGGGTAGAGTTGATGATCAGAATGTACAGCGGAAGCAGACAGATAACCGTCAACAAAAGCAGTACAATCACGATGATCGCAGACTTGATCCGGGTGTTTCTGGTATAGCTTGCTTCAGAGCTCTTGCCGTAAACTACTTTTTTACTCATAAATCAAGCCCTCCAAATCCCTTGTTTCTCATCTTAGCCTGCTTTTTCAGCTTCTTGAGCTTTTTCTTCCGTTCTGCTTCATCCTTATCCCGGTTGAAGAAGAATACAAAGATACCCAGAATGCCTGTGATGAAGAACAGAATCACGGACGCAGCCGCAGAGTAGCCGTAACTCGGAGAATACGGAGTCTTATGGAACTTTTCATATACAAAGACTGCAGCAGTCTGAATATGCGGAACCAAAGTGTTGCCCGTATGCAGCAGATACGGAATATCAAACATCTGCAAACCACCGATCATGGAGGTAATCAAGGTGTAAACCATGATGGGACGCAGCAACGGCAGAGTTACCTTGCGGAAAATCTGGAAGCTGTTTGCACCGTCGATATTCGCAGCCTCAAACAGAGACGGGTTGATACCCATGATACCGGACATAAGCATGATCATGGTGTTGCCGAACCACATCCAGGTCTGGATGAACATAACCAGGATTCTGGAGTTGGTCTTATCGGTAATAAACCGGATCGGCTCTACGATCATTTCTTTGCTCAGCAACAGGGAGTTGATTGCGCCGTATTTACCATCCCCGAACAGAACCAGGAACAGTGCGGATACGGATGCTGCAGTGATGATGTTCGGCATATACATGATAACCTTAAAAAATCCCTTTCCGGGAATTTTAAGCTTGGCATCTGTAAACCAAACAGCCAGCAGCAAAGACAGAATGATCTGGGGAACAAAGTTACCCAGCCAGATGATAATGGTGTTCTGGAAATAATTGAAGAATTCTTCGTGAATCGCCTGAGCGGGAATACTTGTTTCCGATCCGAACAGAATGTTCTGGAAGTTCTTCAGCCCGACAAAGGTTTCAAGCGTTTTGCCGTTGCCGTAGAAGCTCAAACGAAATGTGTTGATCAATGGCCAAAGCTGGAAAATGCAATAGACAATAAAAAAAGGTGCTATAAACATGTATCCATACTTGGCGTAACTGATGGATTTAATACTCTTCTGTGCAGCTGACGCCATACAGCACACCCTCTCAAAGATTATTTAGCTAAAATATAAATATATGCCAATAGAGCGTAATGCTCTATTGGCGATATATTCATTGTCTTTCTACTGTAAGACTATCTGAGGGATTATTCCCAAGTCAGCTGCTCCGGCAGGTCAGAAGCAACCTTTGTCTTGAATGCCTTCAGAGCATCATCAACAGAAGCGGTGTCACCCTTAACGTAGCCGTTAACTGCATCGATGTAGTCGTTCTTGATAGTTGCGTCATAAGGAGTAATCTTGCCATCCAGGTTGATGCCAGCAGCGACATCAATCATGGTAGCAAACTGATCCTGACCATCAGCCAGCAGTGCGCACTTGTTGGTCTTAGCGTCAACGATGGACTTCATAACGTTGTAGCTGTTTACGAACTCACCCTTAAACTCAGCATACTTCTTCATGGTCTCTTCGTTGCTGCAGAAGAACTTTACAAACTTCTCAGCCAGCTCGCCGTTGTCAGCCTTCGGAGACAGGCACAGCCAAGAACCGCCCCAAGCGTATTCCTGCGGGCCCTTAACGAAGCCCCACTTGCCGAAGTTCTCGTTGTCCTTACCACCCTGCATCTTGCCGAAGGTGGAGGTGTCATCGCCGAAGCACCAAGAGCATACGAAGTAGCCGAAGGTGTCGCCGTTAGCACCCAGAGCGAACCAGCTGTCGCCCCACTGATCTTCACCAGATACATAGTTCTTGTCTCTCATTTCCTTAACCATGTTCATGAACTTGGTGCAGGAATCATCGATAGCCAGCTTGTTGTCCTTGTCAACCCAAGCCTGAGCTCTGTTGTAGGAGAATACCTGCCACAGACCACCGATGGTTGCGGTCATATTCATCTTACCCTCGGTCTTCTCAGAAATGGTCTTAGCGGACTCCATAAATGTATCCCAGTCCTTAACCTTTTCCTGCATCTCAGTGGGAGTAGAAGCACCCAGGTACTCCTTAGCCAGGTCAGCTCTGTAAGCAAAGCCACCAGGAGTGGACTGCCAAGATGTGCCCTTCAGAACACCCTTGGAATCGGTACCGATCTGCTTGATGTAATCGTAGTTGGTCTTGAAGTCATCATCAGTCAGACCCAGGTTGGACAGAGGAGCAGATACTGCGTCATCGTTGATAAAGGTCATGATCCAGTCAGCCTCTGCGATGTACAGGTCAACGTCCTCATCGCCAGCGAAGTACTGGGTGTAGTTCTCAGCAGCATCGCCGCCCTTTGTACCACACTGTACCCATGTGATATCAGCATCCTTGACATCAGAGTTGTTAGCCAGGAAGCAGTCCTTCATAGCCTTGATGTCATCACCGGTCCAGCACAGGATGGACAGAGTAGAGCCAGTGTTCGGAACCTTGTTCTCAGCCTTGCCCTCAGTCTTGCTGGAATCTCCAGTGCTGGAGTCGTCAACCTTGCTCTCAGTCTTGGAAGAGTTGTTAGCAGGTGCGCTGGAAGAGCTGTCATCGCCACAGCCAACAAATGCTGTTGTAGCCAGTGCCAGAGTAGCAACCAGTGCCAGGGTTCTCTTAAGCTTGTTCATTGTTCGTTTCCTCCTTAAAATTTCATTATATTACGGATTATAATATAATGCCATAACAAAACCGCTGTTACTTCCGCACAGAGTACTCCCGTCCGGCGATCTGCGCAGAGCAATGCTCTATCGTCAGACTGAACATAACGGCGCACAAATACGGCGTGTTTTTGTAAGCTAAATATACCGTATAGCGCAGAAAAAGTCAATGCCTTATACCAAACCTTAATATTTTTTAGTTCATCTGCACGAATTCTCATCGATATTTTTGTGCATTATGCTCATATTTTTTTTGCGTTTTTCATTAAGTTACAAAACGGTTAAAACGAAATTACGGTGAAATCTTTGTGAAAAGTCAATCAATACGGCTTGCCAATTCTGTGAAAATCTGCTATACTGAATACATCTATTCAGAAAGGACGTATCCATATGACTTATTTTCCGTTTGCCGAACGGCGGGACACCTTTGCTTTTACCTGTACGCATATCCTGGACGGCGAGAGGGAAATCCGGCTGGTCACCCATCATTTCGACGATGGCAGCTATGAATTTCTCTGCGGCGAGGAGGGGCACGCGGCTGCACATGCGGTGATCATCACCATCGGGGAGCTGTTGGATCTGGATCCATCCATCGCCCTTGTCAGCGACCTGCCTGTGGGCTGCTGCGCCATGCGGAAGGACAAGCAAAGTCCCTGGGAATTTTCCAAACTGGCGGACGAGGAGTGGTATCCTGCCAGCCAGGGACGCATGCCCTAATCCCGATGGTCTGACACCACTCCGTCATTGACCCCGGTCACGTAAAAGCAGTCCAGCACAGACACGATCCAGTCATGATCCAGGCTCTCGATCAACAACAGCTCATAGGGGTGACTGTAATACTGGATCTTTGTACGCATGTCCAGGATGTCCGCTGCCGCCTGTTCCGTCATGCCCGGTACGGTGCGCAGCTGTTCCAGGGTCATCTGATTCATCTCCAGAAACGGCCGCTCCTGCATTGTGGTGACGGTAGTTACCTCCGGCTCCGGTTCCGGATCCGGCAGGGTGGTTTCCGGCGGCAAGCTCTGGGGAGACTTTTGCTCCCCTGGAATCACGAAAAGCTCCATAATCCGCTCCAACAGCCCGTTCCCGATGCCCCGGATCTCCAGAAGCTGTTCCCGATAGGTAAAGCCGCCCAGCCGTGTTCTGACATCCAGGATCCGCTGGGCAAGGGTCTCCCCGACCCCCTCCACCGTGCAAAGATCCTCAGCCTGGGCGGTGTTGAGATCTGTGTTCAGCACACGGACAGTGGTTTCCGTCTGGGAACAAGTTGTCACTGCTGTCCGGGCAGGCTCTGTGGTCACAATGGCGGTTGCAGTGGTTGAGCCGGGCTGGGTGGACAGCACATAGGTCTGGATCTTAGGGGCTTCACCGGGGCTGCTGAGGGCGTGGAGCAAGCTGAAGCAGCCGCCCGCAGTCAGCATGCAAACCAGCACCGCTTCCGTCAGGCGCCGCATACAAATGCCCCCTTCCCATATTCCGACGTATGTTCGCTTTTATCATAGCATACTCGCCCGTACTTTGCAAGTTTCTTGCTAATGAATATAGTATATTTTATTTTTCAGCAAGGGGTCGGAAGACTCAAAATCATTCTAATGAACAAAAATCCCAAAGAACACCTTAAACTTATTATAACAAAAATGCTCTCAAACAACGCATCAGCGTCATTTGAGAGCATTGATTTTGGCAGGGGCAGTAAGAATCGAACTCACGACACGCGGTTTTGGAGACCGCTGCTCTACCTGCTGAGCTATACCCCTATTAATAATTATTATATCATAGAAATGATATTCTGTCAAGCGCAAATTTGGTGGGCCATTAGGGACTCGAACCCCAGACCAACCGGTTATGAGCCGGATGCTCTAACCAACTGAGCTAATGGCCCAAAACGAAAACATGCGCATATACAACAAACAGAAGTCAAATGACTTCTGTTGCTGCACATTGTGCCGGCGTTGATTTATCTTCCCAGGTCGTCACCAACCAAGTATTTTCAACGCAGATGAGCTTAACTTCCGTGTTCGGAATGGGAACGGGTGGGACCTCATCGCCATAAACACCGACTATAGATACCAAAGACACCTTAAAAATTGAACAACAAGAGAAGCAGAAGTGAAATAGAACAAACAAAAGGAAAAGCCCTCGACCGATTAGTACTTGCAAGCTAAACATGTCACCATGCTTACACAGTAAGCCTATCAACCTCATAGTCTTTGAGGGGTCTTACTCTCTTAAAGAGATGGGATATCTTATCTTAAGGGCGGCTTCACGCTTAGATGCTTTCAGCGTTTATCCGTTCCGCACATAGCTGCCCAGCTGTGCCACTGGCGTGACAACTGGTGCACCAGAGGTGCGTCCAT
>ENA-OURV01000399-OURV01000399.1-human-gut-metagenome-genome-assembly--contig:-NODE-399-length-37456-cov-40.277854_pt1 | contig 37456 bp, 31 predicted proteins | sample MGYA00242141_ERZ509072 | MGnify/ENA primary metagenome ERZ509072 (study PRJEB26280, sample SAMEA2338763) | human gut metagenome | biome: human gut; feature: human-associated habitat; material: faeces... | reverse complement strand
CCGGGGCTTTTTGATTAATTGTTTAACTCGTCCCATTTTAACGGGACACTAATGAATTCCATAATTGATTGCTGAAACAAAATCACAAAAATTTTATTCATAAAAATTTGAATATCTAAAATAAGACTTGTATTTTAGGACAAATGACTCTTGTTAACGCATGAGCATCTAAAAATAAGAAAGAAAAACATCCGTAAGGGTTAACCTGTAACATCTATGGAGAAAGCACAATTAATAGATATACTGGAAAACTCCCCAAGTATAAAACTGCTGAAAATGAAGCCTAAGAATTTGAGGTTCTTCCTCGTCTTTCTGCTTGAAGCTTTTGAGGAACAAACAGCAGTACCAGAGGAGTATCTTCATCAAAGGCTGGTCAATCGATTGGATGAGATGGAAGAAGATGCATTGGAAGAGGAAGAAGAACGCTTTCCTACAATAGAAACCAATGAAGAGAAAGCCAGACGCTGGATACAAGACTGGGCCAATAAAGGCTATCTCACCAACTATCAAAACGATGTAGGCGAAGTCATGTATGAAATATCGTCGTATACCAGCAAAGTATTCGACTGGATAGACAACAGTTTGAGAAAGGAAGAATACATCGGCACGGAATCGAAATTCAAAGCACTGTTTGGCCAGCTTAAGGAATTGGTTGAATTCACGAACGAAGACCGGAATAAACGACTTGCTTTGCTAAGGAACAAGAAACTGGAAATCGAACAGCAAATCCAACGTCTTGAGATGGGCGACGATGTGAAGGTATTCGAAGAGTACGAAATTATTCCCCGCTACAACCACCTCAACAAAATGGCTAAAGAGCTGCTATCCGACTTCAAGGAAGTGGACGATAATTTCAAAGTTATCATCAAGCAGATTTATCAGCAACAAATGGCAAACTTGCAGAAGAAGGAGATTTTGCATTATTTTTTCGATGCTTACAGTGAACTGAAGGACTCCTCGCAGGGAAAGAGTTTTTATGCCTTTTGGGAATTCTTGCTGTCTCCTCAACTACAAAAGGAATGGGACATGCTGACGCAAAACTTATTCGAATCACTCGATGACCGACAGATTGATGTGCACGACCGTTTTCTCAAGGATGTCAAACTCCATCTGTTTGATGCCGGACAAAGAGTGTATAAAACGAACGACCGCATGGCAGAAAAACTGAGCCGCATCATTCGCCAGCAGGAGCAACCGAACACTGAAATTACCCGAGAGATTATCAGAGACATCAAGCAGTTGCTTATGAAGGTAAGCAGTCAGAAGAATTCTCCTGATTTTGGATTCGAAATGGAAGAAATTGAAATCAGATTGCCTCTGGAACGGTCGTTAACCTTCAAACCAGCCTCAGAAACCGAATATAAAGATATCCCCATGGATGCCCAACTGAGTTTGAACGACCTGAGCCGACTGGAACAACTCTATAATCCGTACTATGTAGACCGTGACGTACTGCGCAAGCATATTGAAGAAGTACTGAAACAGAAATCCCAAGTCACACTCGGTGAGGTGATTGAAGCTTCATCAGGAATCACCAAAGGACTGACAGAAGTCTTTGGCTACCTTAGTGTGTTAAAGGAATACCATACGGTAATGAGACCGGAAAAGACACAAGACATCGTATTCGACAAAGAAAACATGAAAAAAATTGTAGTACCTGAAATAATTATCATCCCTCAATGAATACATCCCATATAAAACCCTACTCGAAAGCTATCGTAAAGCTGCTGAAGGGAACAGTCGAACACAATGATTCGGTCTGGGACAACATCCTGCTATACCAGTCCGAAATTCAAGATTACCTCAGTGTCATCGGGCTTGACCTGATTGTGAAGAAAGACGAAGGATTTGCATTTGTGAAGCAGGCTCTCCTGGATGACGAAAAAACCATCAATCTGGTCACACGTCGGCAACTGGGATTTGAAGTGTCGGTCGTTTTAATCGTACTAAGACAGATGCTTGACGATTTCGAATTGAATCCTACCGATTCACAATCGGACGAGAAATACGTCACGGCCTCACAAATCAAAGAAGAAGTGGAACTTTTCTTGCCTGCCAAATTCAACCAAGTGAAATTCAAGCAGGACTTGGACAACTACATATCCAAAGTAATTGAATTAGGTTTCCTGGTCGCCCCCAAACAATCTGAAGCCAGTATGGAGACACGCTATAAAATACACCGGATTATCAAGGAGAAAATTACATTGGACGACCTAGTGGAGTTTAAAAACAAGCTGAACGACTATGATACAACAAATGAATCTATTTAATACGGCTCCTGAAAAATCGGGCTATCGGCTCGATTATATGGAAATCTACAATTGGGGCACATTCGACAAAGAAATCTATCGCATCAGCCCCCAGGGATGCAACTCATTGCTCACCGGAGCCAATGCTTCGGGCAAAAGCACGCTTGTCGATGCATTGCTCACCCTACTGGTACCGCTTAAAAGAAAGCGTTTCTACAACCAGTCATCCGGTGCAGAAAAAAAAGGTGCCCGCACAGAAGAATCCTACGTCTTAGGGTATTATGGAACCCAGCAGGAAGAAGGAGGTTCTGGCACGACAACCATGAAGCTACGCAACAAAGAGAACCGTTCTGTACTGTTGGCTTCGTTCTGTAATGCATCCCAAAAAGTAATCACCTTATTCCAGGTCAGGTATTTCAGCGGCCAGGAGTTGAAAGTGGTGTATGGCATTGCAAAGACAAAACTTGAGATTAAAACGGATTTTGCAAAGCTTGATCCGCGTGGTGAATGGCGCAAAAAACTGGAAAAGCACTATAACGCCAATTCCGTCAAAAAGGTGATTGATTTCTGCAACGGCCCTTCAGAATATGCTTCTCAAATCTGTCTGTTATTCAACATGCGTTCCGAGAATGCGCTGACCTTGTTCAATCAGATTGTGGGTGTAAAGGTACTGGACGACCTCGACCACTTTATCCGCCACCACATGCTGGACGAGCAATCTGCGGAGACCCAATACATTGAACTGCGCAACAACTTCCAGAATTTGATGGAAGCCAAGAACAACATCGACAAAGTGAAAGAGCAAATAAAACTGCTGGAACCTATCGACGAGACAGCCAAACAATTGCAGCATGTCGACTTAGAAATCCATCAATTGAAACAGGAAAAAGAGATGGCAGCCTGTTGGTTTGCCGCACGAATTGTGAAATTGTCAGAAGAAAAGAAAACACTTAATGAAATAGAACTACGGAAGCGGACAGAGAAAATCCACCAACTGAAACAGCAACAAAAAGAGACATTTGAAAAGTGGGCAAGTCTGAAATCAGATATTGATCACGATGAAGGAAGCAGACGGATTAATGACTTATCCGAGCGCATCAATCAGTACACACTGGAGCGGAGTAAAAGAGTAGAGAAATCTGACGATTATAACAGACTCGCTCTTGATCTGGGCCTACCTACCAATCCTTCGGAAGAGAAGTTTGAAGAAAACCAGAAGAAAGCGGAAACTGAATACCGCAGGCAGCAGCAAGTACAAGAAGACTTATCCGAGGAGCTACGAAAGGAAAAGAATGCGGCCGAGACAACAGAAACCCTTATCAATGAATGCATAAAAAGGGTACAAGAACTGATAAAGAACAAGAACAACATCTCAGGGCGTGTCTCTGAAATCCGAAACGAGATATTGAGACATACAGGGGCTACCGCAGAGGAAATTCCGTTCGTGGGCGAATTAATCCGTGTGAAGGAAAATGAGCTGGAATGGGAGGCTTCTATCGAACGCATTCTTCATCATTTTGCCTTGAGACTAATTGTGCCCGACAAGTATTATCAGCAGGTCAACGAGTATGTCAACTCGCATAACCTTAATGGCCGGATTGTGTATCAGCATTATGAAGGCTTTACTTCTCTCAAGGAAATGGAAAGAGGAGAAACTGGCGAAAACCGTTTGCTCCAGAAAATTGAATTCAAGGCCGGTAACCGGTATACAGACTGGATAGAGTATGAAGTCTGTCGCCGCTATAATTATGCGTGTGTGGACAACCTGGCCGAGTTCAACACTTACCCGGAAAAGGCTGTGACCAGAGAGGGCCTGATTAAGTCGGTAGAAAACAAGCACGAGAAGGATGACCGGAAGGAAGTACGCAGCAGAGACAACTATGTACTGGGATGGGATAACAGAGACAAAATTTCCTATCTCCGTAGCGAAGTGCACAAATTGCAGCAAGAACAGCAAGACAATCTGAAAAAAATCAATGCAATAAAAAAACGTGAAACGGACTGCAAACGCCAGACACAAAACTGGTACAAGCTGCTGACAGAGTTTGTGGATTATGAAAGCATCGACTGGATGTCATGTGCCAAGGCCATACAAAAAGATGAAGAAGAAAAAAGGAAATTAGAAACCGCAGATAACAAAACAAAGGCGCTCCAAGAAGAATTGGAAGCTACAGATAAAAAAATAAAAGAATTGAATGTTTCTATTGCAAAAGCTAATGAACAGATTGGCCGACTCAAATTAGAACAAGAAACCTTGTCCACCCTGTTACAGAAAAACCAAGAGTTCATAAATCGGGCGGGAGATAAAGATACATACATGCTGGAACAGCAGCATCCCGAACTACTCGACATCCCTTTGGAACAACTTGAGGGCAAGCGCACCGATTTCCAATCCTCCATAAACGAATCTTTAAAAAACAAGAATGAGACAAAAGACAGTCTGAAGTCAAAAATCAGGAAACTGGCTTATGCCGTGAAACGACCCGCCAAGGAACTGACTGAGAAATACAAGGATTGGCTTTCGGATGTGAACAGCCTGCCCGACCCTGAGCATACGGAGTTGATTGAAGAGTATCAGAATTTTTACAATCGGCTGAAAGAAGAAGACCTGATGAGTTACGAAAAGAAATTCAATCAATACCTGCAAGAAACCATCTATCACAAAGTGAACTCCTACAAAATCTTCTTCGAAAGATGGGAGGGAACAATATGCAAGGCGATAGACCACCTGAATCTGTCGCTTAAGGGAATTGTGTTCAACAAAGACCAGGGTACTTATATTCAACTCACTGCCATCAAAAGGCCAGATGCAGAAGCGAAAGACTTCTACAACCTGCTCAGACAGGCCATTCCGAATCTGCATGAAGTGGATGCCACGATTGATGGCCGCCAACACCATTTCGAAGCACACATCGCACCCTTCATGAAAAAGCTTGAAAATGAGCCATGGCGCACCAGGGTGAGCGATGTACGCTCCTGGTTTACCTATAGAGCCGAAGAATTCTACCAGGCAACCGGGAAAAAGTATAAGACTTATGAAAGCATGGGGCAACTGTCAGGTGGGGAAAAAGCACAGCTCACTTATACCATTCTGGGCTCGGCCATCGCCTACCAGTTCGGCTTCACAAGCAGCGGATTGGAATCGTCTTTCCGGTTTATTGCCATCGATGAGGCCTTCAAGGCACAGGATGAAGACAAGGCCCGCTACTTGCTGGAACTTTGCAACCAGCTACACCTGCAACTGCTGGTGGTTACTCCCAGCGACAATATCCACATTGTGGAGAACTACATCTCATTTGTGCACTATGTAGAACGTAAAGGAAACACTTCCGTACTCTACAACATGCCTATTTTAGAATACAAGGACGAATATAAAAAAGCTGTACAACCATGATTAGCGCATCCGAAATAAAAAATAAAGCCTTAAAGAAATATTCCCAGTACCTGCAAAACCTTGTTGCAGGCATTTCTTTCGAAAGAATCGTAATTCCATGCGACAAGAAACCCAGCAATGATTTCAAAACCTGGCAAATGGAAAAAAAAGACATCACGGCCTCTTCGAAAGAAGAACGAGGGTATGGATACTCCATCAAATGGCAAACGGTGAACCATAAAAAATTAGGGAGGCAGGGACTTCCTCAAGAAATTTCCTTTGACACGGAAGAAGATTTGTTGAAATTCATCCGCAAAGAAACAGAAGCACAACAGTTCAAGAAAGATATTGCCACTCTGCTGACCGCCTTCCCTCTCCTGACTGACTGGGCAAAAAAATTCCCTCACAAGGTCATAGAAAACTCTTCCCTGTGGCCCGATTTGCTGAAAGTGCTGACTTATTTCAGTCATACCCCTCAGCCGAATCTATACATCCGCGAACTGCCCATTAAGGTTCACACCAAGTTTGTAGAACAAAACAAAGGTATACTCAAAGAATTGCTCGACATTCTCATTGCCGATTACGTAAACACCAGTGAGAAACGTTTTGAACCGCGCTATCATTTGAAATACGATGAAGAACTGATACGCATCCGCTTCCTTGATGAGAACCTCTCCCATCGTTATGGAGCGGGGTTGAAGGATCTGAGTCTGCCAATGAGTGAATTCTGCAATCTTCACTGGGAAATAGAATCCGTGTTTATCGTAGAGAACAAGATGAATTTCCTTACCTTCCCTTCTGTCAAGAACTCCCTTATCATTTGGGGACACGGATATGGAGTAGCCAACTTGAAAAACTCAATGTTTTTGCCGCATGCACAGCTCTACTACTGGGGCGACCTAGATGCCCAAGGATTTGAAATTCTCTCTCAGTTCAGAGGATATTTCCCACAAGCACAGAGCCTGCTGATGGACAGCGAGACATTCAATCGTTTTTTTGAAAATGACGAAGGTACAAAAAGCAATGTATCAGCCGATTTAAACCTGACAAATGCCGAGCGGATAACCTATGAAACAATCAAAAACAACAACTGGCGGTTGGAACAAGAAAAGATTCCACAAAGTTATGTCATAGAATATATGCAGAATTTACTTAAATCTGCCTGTGAAATACAAAATTGATTGTTACTCTCTCTAAGAAGCAGGCGATGGCTGCCGAATAAGCGGCTTCCATGATGCCTGTTTCTGTTCTTCCCGACAAGAGGTCAAATGCGTTCACGGGAACAAACATAAAAAAGCATCGCCCATCGTTGGACAGTGCTCCATTTGATTTCTTTATTTCCGTCTTCCTCTCACGAACGAACGGCTACCCCGCCCGGCGACACTCCGAACTGCCGCTTGAAGGCATTGAAGAAATGCGAACGGTTCTTGAAGCCGACCGCCACATACACCTCAGAAGGCTTGAGGTGGCCGGCAGCCAACAATTCGTATGCCTTGTCGAGCCGTTTCCGTATGAGCCATTTCTCCGGCGAAACATCGCTCACCTTGGCAAAGTCGCGCTTGAAGGTGGCGAGGCTGCGACCGGTGTAGGTGGCAAACTCGTCGAGCGTCATGTCCTGGGTATAGTTCGCCTCCATGAAAGGCAGCAAGTCAATCTTCCACGATTCGCTGAAGTCGAACAACGTAGGATAAAAACGGACATCCGTGTCAAGCAGACAGTAGAGTGCTTCCTGCATCTTCAAGCGGATAATCTCGTCTTTCGGTTTGACGTGGGCATCGGTATAAGGAAAGAGCGAGAGGAACAGACTCTGCAATGCTGGTGTCTGAGGCAGCAACAGAGCGGATTCACGGATACGTTTCACTTCCTTGGGCAGCGTGCCCTTGTCCAACGTGCCAAAAAAGTCACGCAGGAAATTGCGCTCAAAACGGATACTGATGGCCTTGTAAGGAGCATCTCCCACGGTATGCTTCAACAGTTTCACCTGATGGTCGCGCTTGATGAAGACATAATTCCCCTCACCGACTTTCAGCGTGCGTCCGTTGTCATGCACCAGCATCTCGCCCGAATAGACATAGATGAGGACGTGGACAGGCATCCGGTATTCCGACAGCATCTCGTACGGCACGAAGCAACTATACACGATGTTCCAATAGTTGTATACTTGTGATTCTTTTAGCATAACGAGACAAAATTAAAGGTTTACCACCAGTTAAACAAACTTTTTCCCCTATCGAGCAATATGATACGGGGCATTGCATCATTTATTCGTGGGCTTCAGCATAGACCGTCTCACATGCGCCACGTTCGTTGTACATTTTCCAATAGCTCTCGGCAATGCGGGAAGGCGCAAAGAAACCGTCTCCCCCGATGGCTCCACACACGGTCACGGTGCCGACAAAGATGTCCCGTGGTTTCAACGCTTCGTGCAGGGCATATACCATGGCCCGAAGCGCCGCCTTGTCGAGCGACAAAGGCAGGTAGGCCGCACTCGGATAAAGAGCCAGCCCACCACCGGTCACGAGGAAGGTTCCTCTCTTTTGGCTGAACTCCTCATCTGCCACCTGACAGAGGCAATGGTAAGCACTCACCACATCCACCTGATAGCGACGCATCAGTTCTTCGCAGTCTATCTTTCCCGGTTCATCGGGCATGGTGATGCCTACATTATAAACCAGTACCTCCGGAGCACCAAAGGTACTTTTCACCCAATGAAGAGCTTCCGTGAGTGTTTCCGGTTTGGCAGCATCCATAGTATGCGTAGAGGTCTCAATCCCTTCAGCCGTGAACTCCTGCTCGTATGCTTTCAATGTCTGTCCGTGGCGTGCCATCAGTATCACCCGAAAACCTTCTCTCCCGAATCGCTTTGCCACGTGGTTACCCAGACCTTGTCCGGCTCCTACCACTACGATTGTCTTCTTTTCCATCATCCTATATATTACTGGTTTATAGATTTGCACCTAATTTTTCGGCCTCTCCCATGCGGGTGGCCATCCCCCGATATTGCAAGCCGAACAGACGGCAGAAAATGCGCATGGTATAATTGCCCGCCTCGAGCATGGCAGAAGAAGGAGCCGCTCCCTGAAAAAGAAAATACAGGTCTTTCCCTCCCAGCCGATGCTTCCACGGAGAGTCATAGATACGGTCGAGCAAGGTGCGGAATTGTCCGGTCATGGAGTGCCAATAAACCGGACTGCCCATCACGAGCACATCCGCTTCCAGCATTTTCTGGATAACAACTTCAAACTGGTCGTCCGCGAAGGATTGTCCCAAAGGGTAAATCTTGTAGTCTATGAGATTCAGGGTTTCATATTCCCTGCCTGCGAGCAGTCGCTTTGCCATTGCCGCCGTATGTCCCTGGCGGTTAGGGCTTCCGTTTACAAATAAAATCCGTTTCATGTTATACGCTGTTTGACTCTGTTTTGACAGTGGCAAAGATAGAATGTAAATGAAACGGTCTAGTTGCTGTCAGGCTCAAAGAAGAGTTGCTGTGTGGCTCAATGATAGATAAAAAATGCTTCATGAAAGATTCCGTGTATTTTTGTACCTTTGCAGAGGAACAAATTACCAATGTCTCTATTGAAGACATAAGAAATATTGTAATTGAATGTGTAGGAAAGTTTTTTCAAGATGACCGTTCTCATATCATAGATATCCTCAAATCCGTAATCCTGCATCAGAAAAGCTATTCATATATTTTATTCCACACCCTTCATACATTCATTACAAAGAAAAGTAATACATTGCGATAGATTTTGTAACTTAGCATTTGATAAAAAGATTCAGGTCCAACTACCTTTCCCATAGAATATCATGCCTATACTCAAAATCTTATTATATTCGATCCTAAACACGCAGCGTATCATCTATAACGATACACATGGAGCGATGATTGCAGAAATTGAGGGGACCTATTTCCATAAGTGCAAAGTGCTGAATTACATGAATGGAGGAGCCCGGATTAAAATATGCTCAGAAACTCGCAAAGCCCTGCAAGATTTAGAAAAAAAATACGATAATGCCACCAACCGACATATCCGTAAGTTGAATGGCTTCCTTGCAAAACTCTCCGATGGTGATTGCTTCTATTATTTCAACGAGGAAAAAACCTCTGTTGTAGAACGAAAAACAGCTATTGCATGCCTCAAATCGATGAAAAAAGGTTTCCCATGGAGTGGAAAGATTCATAACTTGGCTTTTCATTATTATTCTATGATGAATATCTACTTCACTTACCTTTCATTTGGGTATGATGGGATAAAAGAGTTTGCTGGAGAAGAAGATAAAACGAAACGAGTATGTCGTTTCTGCGGTAAAAAGATGCCCGAAGTAACGTTCAACAAGATTGCCCATGCCATACAAGAAGCTCTTGGAAATAAATTATTATTTTGTCATGAGGAATGTGATTCCTGTAATCACGATTTAGCTCTTACCGAAGACAACTTGCGCTATCTGATGGACTTCCGTCGGGCAATCTTCCACATTGCTCGCAAGGGTTCAACTAAGGCACCAACGGTTGTGGGAAAGAATTTCATTGTCAAAGCTGACCGAAAAGGCAATCCTGTACTTTATCTCATGGAAGAGTCCTTACCTGACCAAGAAAAGAGAAATCAACCTTTTATGATGCGTTTGAAACTAAAATCCGGCATTAACAACGAACGTATGTACAAAGCATTGTGTAAGATGGTAATAGATATGCTGCCAAGTATAGAACTCTCTCACTTCGCAAACACTATCCAATGGATTAAATCCAAGGGAGATTGGACTCCCGATACTTTACCTTCTGTCTTGCTAACCATTGTATCTAAGAACGACTTTAAAGAACAACCTGTTTTAGATATTTATATAAATAACCGGCAGCACAAACTGGAAACTCCCTATTGTACTGCGATAATATGGCTATACGATATAGCCTATATGTTTATCATGCCATTTGCAGATGTAGACCTTGGAAAATTCAAATATGACAAAAATCTTCAAACGCATTGGACATTCATGAAAAACTTGACAGGAATCCCTCAGTGGCATGTACAAAATACTTCAGAATATCATCTTTCAACCCCATGGATAGACATGAAAATGGACCTTACACAACCCTATATACATGTATTGCCTAAATCAGATGCAATCTTTGAACAATGTGTTGAGAAGAGAACCTCAGAAGAGGAATTTAAAATGCCTGATTTCAAGCAAAATGACGTGAAATTACATAAGATTGTGTCTACCTCATTTACTCCTCTTTATCATCAAGTTGTGACAGACACTGATTTAATGGATATCACCCAACATTTCGAAGGGCCAGTCTATATATTAATCCCCAAAGAACATCAAGTCCAAATAAAGATGTCAGTAGAAGCATACGACACAACAAATAAGATTCCTTTCTTTTCATTCGCATATAATATCATTTTTGAACTTAATAACTTCAAAGACTATATTTATATAAAATACGATGTGAATGGAGAGCCTATCGAATTTGCATTTCACTATGACTTGCGAGACTTTCTTTTTGTACATTCGCTGGCAGAAGCAGAATCAAAGTTATGCATACAAAGAAAAGGTTCCCAGTTTGAGAAGTGTTCACTCACAAAAATAACTGGCATAGACCGCCTGGTATCACATGCCACTTACCTTGTTCCATGTACTGATGGCGTAAGATACAGGTATATCTATGACAATGACATACATAAAATCCAATATGAGGATTAAAACTCCAGCGGAAAGGTAGTGTAAAATAAACTGTGACATTGTCCATTTCTTTTCAATCTCCATAAGCGAAAGGATACTGTATTTTGCAAAACATTTTCGCAGAAACATTCTTGCCGAATCCTTTAAATTCTTACAGCAACACCTGCAGTGCAAATTGCATAAATTTGCCACCACAAGTGTTACCGTAAATCTTTTAGCTTGAAATCTGTTCTATTTTGGTGAATGTAAAGTTTGGTTCCAAGCTTTCATAAGCTTAGTCATTCAGAGACAGCAACCCCTCTTACATTATGTCCACTCCATCTGCTACTGGCAACCTGTATCAAAGGATTGCTGCCATTGCGTATCACTTGCAAGAAATACCCCATGTAGTCAAATGCTCTATTTGCCGACCACAATATGCCAGTTTCGTCTCGCCCATATTCAGTCCCATTAAAGTTCCAGCCACCAGCACTTATATACAACTTGTTTCCATTCAGCCGACTTGTCAGAATAGCCCCTCCATGGCTACCGTAATCGACCCATGTAATATCGCAAGTGGAGATTAATGAATTGAACTCACTATACGAAGGCATTCTAAGTGTGCCATTCGATGTCACCCATGCCACATCATGACTTGAACAGGCAATATAGTTTCCGTAGCTGTATCCCCCTGTGTTGTATTCTTCATTATCACCCATGGAATATTGAGTCTTGGTCTTGGTTTCACCCCACGAATAATAGTTTCCGGCGCTGTATGGATCTGAAGCACCAATATTGCAACATGACCATTTTATGCCATTGCCCATGTCAATTAAATGTGGATGCTCTCCCTCGGGACATATGTGACCATAACAATAATATTTCACTTCATCGGAAGCGAACTCATATTCCATTTGAGTATTGCATATTACGTTTTCCTTGGTCTCATTATCCATATAAGACTTCAGGTATGTGTACTCATATGGTATGCCAGAATAAGCCTCGCTGATGGTGCTATCATTAAGTAACGATAGAAAGAAACTTTCTGCAGCCTTTGTACATTTTGAGGCAGATACCACGTTCGTATAGCCCATATACCCGCTTGCACCGCAATTGATAAACGTTTTAGCTAAATCGTGATTGCCCTCTAAACTCTCACACGCATCAACGAAAAGGAATGTTTCTCTTTTCTTGAACTTTTCCCTATATTTCGATTCAAACTCATTCTCAGATAATGTATAATAGTGTTGCATTGTCAATTCGCCATGTCGCATTTCCTTTATAGTCGTCCAATTGTATCTGAAGCCAATTGACAAACTGGATGCAGCCACGCTAGTAAGAATACGATGTTGTTGCCACGTGTTTATGTCAATATAAGGGTTAACATATTCTCCATGTGTGTGAAGCAGACAGAGATCATATTCGTCAAGATCGTCCATTGCGTAATTGGTGGTTTTAAGCGTCACCTCTGCACCTTTGTCTTCAAGTGCCTTTTTCAATGTTTGAAGCCTTGTCCCAGCAGATTGAAACCCTTCCCTTTCGTCTAACGCTGTTTGGTTGAAAATAAGTATTTTCAGTTTCTCTCCATCAGGACGTTGAGATACATGGTTTAAAATCGATGTTCGACTTACAGCATTATCTCCCCTAGAAGAGGTGGAACAGCGTGCAGTGTTAGAGGTTGCACTTAGTTCATTTGCCGCATTGTCATCTTCAATGTCTTCCGCAAGCATATCGTCTTTTACCATCCAACTCCATGCATTGCCATTCTTAAGTAAGATAACGACAGATGTCTCGGTACTAATTACATCTTCCACAAAATCCATTTTCTTAATTTCACTGAAGTAGGGCTCCAGGTCCGAGGGACTGTCCGAGGATAGGAATTTTTCTCCTATAAGGTTCGCTACATCATTCCATGTTTTTTCGCACACAGTTTCTATCTCCTCTTCTGTCAGATCCTCGACAGGTTTTTCCGGTTGTTCTATGGCATCCTTCGAGGAACATCCGATAAATAGGCATGATAACAATACAATGATAAAGAATAGTTCCTTTTCTTTTTTCATAACTCTAAAAATTTTAATATTAAAACGTTGTTAGTTTAATGCTTACAGCAATACTTGCAATACAAAATTGTTGAATCTGTCACAACAAAGTATGCTGTGAAACTTTTCAGTTTAGAATAACAATTGAAAGGGTCATTCAATTGAGAGGCATTTCTTATTCCATCATAATCCGTATGTCCTTAAAAAAACGACAAATTCATTACATCGTTTAGTACAAGACGAAACATCATTGATGGCATTTATCAAATTTCTCTGATGCTCTTTAGGTCTTCGCTGTAGAAATATTTGTTTTTCATAATTATCAATTACGTACATTCGCCTATTCAGCTCAGTACTATTTAACTTCAAGTAATTCTAATATCCCCTTTAGCGTTTAAGATTGAATCGTATTTTATTCAAATTCCCCTTTTATAATTCATTCAATTAATTCACTATGCAAATATAACTAAATTAAGGTGAATATTATAGGCAACTTTAATATTAAAGTTAATTATCAGAATTTACCCAAAGAACATTCTTCTATTCTTCCCTGCTTGAAAAAAAACACATCTGACCCGCAAAATCATTGTTTTCGGTGACAAAGAAAAATGTGAAAATCTTTTTTATTTGCAAAAAAGAAGTAAATTTTTGTTGACCTACGTAGATAAGCGAAATAAAATCGGCTGGTCTACAAGCAGAAAACTGTCTGTTATATGTTCATTAATTTATACATTATGGGAAAAGTAGTATTAAAATGGTTTTATTGTCTGGGCATTCTCTTTTCTGCCCTTCAGTTAACCGGTTGCAGCGGTGCAGAGATCACTTCTGAGGAAGAAACACCCACCCCGACTCCGGACGAGATTACAGTTTCACAAGAAAGTCTTTCTTATTTTACCGAGGGAATGGAATTCGGCGCCGACGCAGACAACCGGACGGTTTATTTTTCCAGCAATTGCGACTGGAAGGTCGAAGTAGCCACGAATGACTGGTGCAAGGTCAGCCCGTCCGAAGGCACGACCGGCGAGGGCAGTTTTGTAGTTTCCGTCGAAGAGAATACGGACCCGGAAGAGCGGAACACTACGGTTACGTTGAAGGCCGGTGCAGTAGAGAAAACGATAAACGTGGTACAGAAAGGGATTCAAGCCTCTGTGGAAGTAGCCCGTACCAGTTTTGAAGTCATGCCCGAGGGCGAAATCATCACTTTGGATATTACCGCCAATGTGGAGTACCAGGTTGTGATACCGTCCGATTGTGACTGGATACGCAGTGTAGAGACAGCGAATGACTCCTTTGAGGTATTGCCGAACGAAAGTACCCAGGAAAGAAGTGCGACACTGGTGGTGGAAAGTGCAGGCGAGCCTGTTTCCATCTCTGTCCGTCAGCAAGGAGTGCCCGAAGAATTGGTCTTCTCCGACGAAAGTGCCTCATTGTTTGCCAACGGAATCGATTGTGCGGCTTCAGGAGCCAGCCAGACAATAGCCTTTACTGTCAACTGCGACTGGACCGTAACGGTTGAAGGAGGTGACAGCTGGTGCACGGTCTCACCTGAGAGCGGAGAAAAGGGGGATGCGTCATTCATCCTCACAATCAGCAAAAACGAGGAAGAAGTGGAGCGCACGGCCACGGTGACGCTGAAAGCAGGAGATATCATCTATCACATGACCGTGACACAAGAGGGCAAGATATCCGGCATCACGGGAGGCAATGAGAATTATGAAGGGGAAGACGGTTCCTGGTATGAACGATAAAAAGGAGGAATAGGATTATGAAAAAGACATTTTTATATGGCATCGGTATCGTTTTAATGGTACTCTGCGGTTGCAAACAGGAAGAAACGTGGTATTCTTATGATTCATCAGGTAAAACAGTCCTGAAAATACGCATAGAGAATACTGCGGACACTCGTACCGAAATTGGCGAGGGAAACCAGGTGCTTTGGCAGTTGAATGATACCATCGGGGTGTTCGGAACCGGTGAAACAAAAAGTACGCCCTTCGTATTGTCTTCGCTGGAGGATGACGGGACTGCAATCTTTACCGGCGACCTGCCAGAAGATATCACGCCTTTCCTGGCCTATTATCCTTATCGCGAAAACGCGTCGCTGCAGGGAAATAAATTAAGCATTACCTTCCCTACCGAATACGACTATACAGGAAGCACCTACGGACCGATGATGGCTTTCCCCTCCGAAGAGGGCAGCTGTACGTTCCGCCACTTGGCCGGTTTGCTCAAGATAACCATAAACGATATGCCGGCCAATGCCAAAAAACTGGTACTCACTCCGGATTATTGGGCACCCGACCTGACAGGAAGTTGCTATGTAGACGATGTCACGGTTTCCAATCCGGTATTGCGGGTAGGAAACTGGTTCGATGTTCCGGAACTGGTTGCCAATATTCCGGAAGATATGGCTACAGGCACACAGACATTCTATATCCCTGTGCCGGTACAGAGTTATTCCCTGATAACGGTTCTTCTTAAAGACGGGGACAATAAAACCCTTTGGTACAGGCCGATAAGAGACTTGGTTGTCGAGCGTGCCTCCTTACTGGAAATGCCGGCTGTCGATACGGAAGCTCAGATAACGATTACTTCCCATACCTCCGGCGAAACCATCCGGTCTTATAATGCCATCGATACGATTACGTTAAAAGGCTACATAGAAAATTACTACTGGTTTGGAGGAAAACTGTCGCAGACTACAGAAGAAGGCCGAAAATATGAATATCATCCTGAGCTTAAGGGAGCAGACTATCTGGATGGAGCGAAAGTCAGCTTTGAACTGGATGTAGCGCTGCACCGGGGCCAGAACACCTTCACGATTGACCATTCGGGTGAGGATGTCGGCTATAATAATGTGAATAAAGAGTCTACACTTATACTCAATCTGGAAGAAATCAATGAGCCGGCCGAGGCCGTCGATTTAGGGCTTAAAGTGAAATGGGCAAGCTATAACATGGGGGCTGCCCAACCGACCGATTTGGGTTGGCCGTATGTATGGGCCGATAATACCGGAACCGACGTATTGTGTCATGACAATTATGAGAATGTAACTTATGGAGACGTGGTTATTTCCGGCGACAAGGCCTATGATGCAGCTACTTACAAATGGGGAGATGGCTGGCGGATGCCATTGGCAGAAGAATTTGCCGAGCTGGACAAGTTGGGAAGAAAGGAAGAGATAGTCGACGGAGTCAGAGTATGGAGGTTCACGGCTCCAAATGGCAATAGCATCATATTGCCTGTAGCCGATTATTGGACCGGCATCACTCATTATGATATCTTTGGTACTGGTATCGACCGTTCGGCTGCATATCTGATAACTAACAATGCCACGGATTTGACCTATAACCATGGATTAGGCTGGGCATTCCGTCATCACCGTTTATACATTCGCCCTGTTTATGGCCCGCTCCATTAATTTGCCATATATCCTAGAAAAAAGAATCGGTTAGATTTGAGTGGCGATGCGTGTCCTTCTGCAAAAGAGGAACGCATCGCCACAAATTATGTTCCAGTCTGATTTTGCTCCTGAAAGGCCTACCGGCATGGGGGAGTCAAATAACAATCCTGCCGTAGAAAATGTGGACGCGAACCCCGCACATGAGAGAGTGGACGGTTGACGAACCGAAAGGGGTAAAGCAACAAGCGCAAAACTCGTTCAGATTATTCCACAGGACTTTGACAGAAATCTCACTATTCCTAGTCCTAAATACCTCGACACGAACGTGACGAGGTCGTGACACGTTCGTGCAGAGGTCTCGTCACGTTCGTGTCGAGCTCTCCGCAGCTACGTGTCGAGATGAAATTGTCCTTTTAAAATTAATTTGTCTTCCTGACGATAAACTTTTAACTTTGCAAGGTTAGGGATTTAAACCACAAAAGTAAATAGATTGATAAAACTGGACATCATGAAAAAGATTCTAATCGTATCGGGACATCCCGACTTAAATGATTCGTTTGCCAACAAAACGATATTGGAAGAAGTGCATAAACTGTTGCCGGAAGCGGAGATTGCCTATCTGGACCGACTCTATCCGGATTTTCAAATCGACGTACAGAAGGAACAGGAACGACTGCTCCGGGCCGACATCATCGTATTGCAGTATCCGCTGTTCTGGTACACGGCCCCTTCTCTTCTGCACCGCTGGATAGAAAAGACTTTTACCCACGGATTCTCGCACGGAAAAACGGGCGACAAGCTGAAGGGGAAACAGTTGGTGCTGTCGTTCACGGCGGGAGCACCGGAGGAAATGTACAGCCCCGAAGGGCCGCAGCAGCATTCCATCGATGATTTCCTGACGCCCTACAGACAGATGGCTCATCTCTGCCAGCTGGAGTGGAGCGGCTATGTCTTCAGCGGGGGACTTTCGTATGCGAGCCGCCACGACGAGAAGGAGCTGGCCCGGATGAAGGAGAAATCCATCCGTCACGCCCATCTGCTGGTGGAGAAGCTGAAAGGCATGGAATAAAAAAAGGAGGGACTTCCCTCCTTTTTTGGTTTTCTTCATTCCTCCCTCCGCTTCTTCCGCTTGTAGGCGAAACTCATCCATTTCTCTTCGGGCCATTGCTGCCGCTGCATCTCAAACCGGGCCATCACAAAAAGCAAATCCGACAGGCGGTTGATGAACCGGAGAATCGCTTGCGGGACAGGGTCCGTGCGGTGAAGGGTCCACAACCGCCGTTCTGCCCTGCGCGTCACGGCCCTCGCATACTGTAACTGGGCAGACAGCGGAGTGCCGCCCGGCAGGATGAAATAGCCGTTGTCTTCCAGCTGCGACATCATCTCGTCCATCCACTCCTCGCAAAACCTATCCAAATCCTGCGGCAGCTCGTTCGGATTCTGTTCCCTCAGCGCGGAAGGGGTTGCCACATGACTCATCACGACCATCAGGTTACGCTGGATGAAACAGAGTTTTTGCTGCCACGCATCGGTCTCCGGCAACAGGCTCCGGATGATGCCGAGCAGGGTGTTCAGCTCGTCCAGGCAGCCATTTGCTTCGATGCGGATGTCGTCCTTGGGCACACGTGCGCCTCCATGGATACCGGTCGTTCCGTCGTCACCGGTCCGGGTGTATATTTTTCTCATTCTCTTCGTTTTAATCCCATAAACTAAAAAAATCATTCTCACCCCAATACCAGTGCGTATATCCGGCAATCACATTCCTGTAACGGTACAAGGGGGTGTCTACCGGCACACCTTTCACATTGTACTGGCAAACCTCGGAAGGCAGCGCATCGGGCTGGACGACCGACGAATAATGGAACTCATGTCCCTTGAGCTGCATGCCCCGATAACGGGCCGTACGATAGCCCAGGTGCAGACGCATTTTCTCCAGCGTACAATCCAAAGGCAGCACGCCCGCCATCGGATACACCTCGCCCTCCTGCGAAACCAGTTGCCGGCACAGATACATCATTCCTCCACACTCGGCAAACAGTCGCCCGCCCTGCCCGGCGAAGTCTCTCAGCTGTGCACCCAACCGTACATTGCGGCTCAGGGCGTCGGCAAAGAACTCCGGATAACCGCCCGGCAGGTACACATAATCGGCCTGTGGCAGTGCATCGCCTGCCAGCGGACTGAAAGTCACGACTTCCGCCTTTTGGGAAAAGACGTCCAGGTTCTCCTTGTAGAGGAAGTTGAAGGCGGCATCCTGTGCCACCGCGATGCGTTTCCGCCCCGATTCGCCGGAGGCAACCGCGGAGGCAGGAGTCGCATCGACCACTTCCTGCGAACGGGTGGTCAGCGCCAGCAGGCGGTCCACGTCCACGTATTGCTCGATCAAATCGGCCACTCTGTCGGACAGGGCATCGATTTCCGCAGCCCGCCCGATGGTCAGTCCCAAATGGCGGGAAGGGACTTCGATATCCTTTACCTTGGGCAGATAGCCCAAATCGGCCACATCCACGTCGGCACAGGCCTCTTTCAGGTACGCATAGTGCGAGGGAGAACCTACCTGGTTGAAGATGACTCCCGCCACTTCCACCTGGGGGCAGAAATGCTTCAGTCCATACAAGACTGCGGCAACGGTGTAGGCCGAGGAACGTGCGTTGAGAATCACGATGACGGGCAGATGCAGCAGCGAGGCAATCTCGGCACTGCTCCCTTTCATCCGGTCGTACCCGTCGAACAGGCCCATGACGCCTTCCACCACACAGGCCGATGCCTCCCGGGCGTACCGGGAATAGACTGCCCGCACATGGGCCTCCGAGGCCATCCAGGTGTCCAGGTTCACAGACTCCCGCCCCGCGGCGAGGGCATGAAACTTCCCGTCGATGTAATCGGGGCCGCACTTGAAGGGTTGCACGGGCAGGCCCATCCTTTTGAGTATCCGCAGCAGGCCCATCGTAAAGGTGGTCTTGCCGCTTCCGGAAGCGGCAGCCGCAATCAGGAATTGAGGTTTGGCTAACGACATAAGTTTTCCGTTTTTAGTCAGTCTTTTTCTTGGGCATAAGCCTTCTTTTTCTGCACGATATCGACCTGCTTGTGCTGAAGGATAAAGCGGATGTGGTCGAGGTAAAGCTGCTGGATGGCGGGTTGTTCTCCCAGGCCTTCCAACAGGGCGGTCACCTGATAGCCTTTCTTTTCCAGGGCGGCTTTCATGTCGTCCGCAATGTCGTTCTTGGCATGGTCGCCGGCCACAAACATGAAGGGAATCAGTTGTACCTGCTTGATTTTTTTCTGCGCTTCCAGCCGGTCGATGGCATTGTCGAAGGTGGGATAGCCTTCTACCGTTCCGACGGCAAAATCGGTATGGCCTTCCGCCTGCAGCATGTAGTCCAGCATGGCATACTGGGCTGTGGCGGGGGTGTAGGTGCCGTGCCCCACCAGGATGGTGAAGGTCTTCTCCCGGCTTTTTGCGACCAGGCAGTCAATCACCTGCTTGTAGTCTTCCGGGGTGTAAAGCAGGGGCATGCCCAGGCGGATTTCCTTGAACAGGGGGCGCATCAGGTCGATGTCCTTGCGGAGCGATTCCATCTCGATGCCGTCGATGATGTTGGTCGACTGGATAATGACGTGGGTGTAGCCGTCCGCTTTCAGCTGGGCCAGGGCTTCCACCGGATTCAGTTTGCGCATGCCCCGCTTGGCCAGCCGCCGCATGATGATGCGCGAGGTATAGGCTTCGCGGAACTCCAGCTGGGGGAATTCGGCCTTGGCCTTCTGGTTGAGGGCGTCGATGGTGAGGGCACGGGTGTCGTCGTGCGTGGTACCGAAATGGACCATCAGCAACGCGATTTTATCGCCTTCCTGAAGATGCTGCATCACATCTTCCGACACGAAATTTCCTTCTTCCTGTGCATGCACCGGCACGCAGATTCCACCTAAAGCGAGGCAACAAGCCACGAGAAAAGTTCTTGCTTTCATAAATACCAGATAAATTTGTGAATCATAATCGGTGACAAAGATAATGCCATCTGCCCATTTCTCGGAAACGGACAATACTATAGATTGTTATAGTATGACAAAAAGTAATGACAAGGAGGCTGTTTTTAATTATATCTTTTAACTTTGCAAAGCTATTTTTCAATTGAGACAGAAAATACGAACACTTCTTGCATCCTTCCGGAACGGTTCGGAGAGCAGAAAGTGATTACCTACGAATAACAGACCATGAAACATCTATTTTGGTGGGTATGCCTGGTCATACCCTTCTTGTTTGGCTGCGGAGCGAAGAAAAGCTCGAATACAGAGGAGAAAACGAATGCAAACGGCACCGTCACGCCTGCTGATACGAACGTCCGCATTGTCCCTCGATACGCGAAGGGATTTCAGGTGACTTACACGGACAAGGGCTATTGCCTGCTGGACATCAGAGACCCGCAAAAGGAAGAAGGCGGAGAATCGTATCACTTTGTCCTGGCGCCGAAAGGAACCAAAGTCACCGGTGCGCCTGAAGGCTATACCGTCATCGAAACGCCGGTCAAGAGCACGGTCTGCATGACTTCCCTGCAACTTTCCAATTTTATCAAACTCTCGGCCCTGGATGCCGTGGTCGGGATTACCAGTACCCGTCATCTTTTCAATGCCGACATGCAGAAGCGGCTGAAGGAAGGAAAGACGCACAAGATTGGCATCGAGGGCAACTTCGACAACGAGGTCATCATGGGCATCCATCCCGACATCATCCTGATTTCTCCCTTTAAGCGCGGAGGATATGACGCCTTGACGGAAGTGGGTATTCCCCTCATTCCGCACCTGGGCTACAAGGAGATGACTCCCCTGGGACAGGCGGAATGGATCAAGTTTGTCGGACTGCTGTTTGGAAAGGAAGAGCAGGCCAACCGGATTTTTGCGGAGATAGAGAAACGTTACCAGGAATTGGTGCAGCTTACCGCGCAGGTGAAGAAACGACCGGTCGTGTTCAGCGGCGAACTGAGAGGCGGCAACTGGTATGCCGTCGGGGGAAAAAGCTTCCTGGCCCAGCTGTTCAAGGATGCAGGGGCCGACTATTTCCTGAAGGAGGATACACACTCGGGCGGGGTGTCGCTCGACTTTGAAACGGTCTACAGTCAGGCGGCGTATGCGGACTACTGGAGAATCGTCAACAGCTATAAAGGGAAGTTCTCTTACGAGGCCCTGCAAGCCGAGGACGTCCGCTATGCCGACTTTCAGGCGTTCAAGAAGAAGCAGGTCATCTATTGCAACATGAGTGAGAAACCGTTCTACGAGAGTATGCCGATGGAACCGGAAGTGGTGCTGGCCGACCTGATTGCCATCTTCCATCCGCAGCTGTTGCCCGACCATACCCCCCGTTATTATGAATGCTTAAAACCCTAATCCCCTTCCTTGCATGAAACGTCCAGTCGCACTTTATATGGTGTTCATCGCCCTGCTGATTTTTGTTTTCTTCCTCTTGAACCTGCTCCTGGGGTCTGTATCGATTCCGTTCCAGGAGGTGTGGCAGATTTTGTGGGGGAATTCGCACGACAACGAAATTTGGTACAACATCATCTGGAAATCCCGTATTCCACAGGCGCTGACGGCCCTCGTGGCAGGAGCCGGACTGTCGGTCAGCGGACTCCAGATGCAGACGGTGTTCCGCAACCCGCTGGCCGGACCTTCCGTGCTGGGCATCAGCTCCGGCGCGAGCATGGGCGTGGCCTTCGTGGTTCTGCTGTCCGGTACCCTCGGCGGAGTCGCCTTGAGCAAAATCGGCATCATGGGCGAAATCGCCTTGACCCTTTCGGCCATCATCGGCTCGCTGTCTGTCATGGCACTCATCATCTTCGTTTCGCAGAAAGTGAAGGGAAACGTGACCCTGCTGATTATCGGGGTGATGGTGGGCTATGTGGCCAACGCGGTAATCGGGGTACTGAAATACTTCAGTGTGGAGGAGGATATCCGGGCTTATGTCATCTGGGGACTGGGCAGCTTCGCCCGCGTATCGGGCAACCAGATGACGCTGTTTGTCTCGATTATGCTGGTGCTCCTGCCCGTCTCTTTCCTGCTGGTGAAAACGTTGAACCTGCTGTTGCTGGGGGATGCCTACGCACGCAACCTGGGACTGAACATCAAGCGGGCCAGACTGCAGGTCATCACTTGCTCGGGCGTGCTGGTGGCCATCGTCACGGCCTACTGCGGGCCCATCATCTTCCTGGGACTGGCGGTTCCTCACCTCTGCCGCAGCCTATTCCGCACATCAGACCATCGCATCCTGATGCCGGCCTCCCTGCTGATGGGAGGAGCCATGGCCCTGGTATGCAACCTGATTGCCCGCATGCCGGGATTTGAGGGGGCGCTTCCGGTCAACTCCGTGACGGCCCTGGTGGGTGCGCCGGTGGTTATCTCGGTATTGTTCAATAAACGACGCAATGACCTAAACGAATGATGGAAAACAATCACATACAAATCAATCACCTCACCATCGGCTACAAGGAGAAGGGCAACCGGAAGGTGGTGGCGACCGACATCAACGCTACCCTCCATAGCGGGGAACTGACCTGCCTGCTGGGGGCGAACGGCATCGGAAAATCGACCTTGCTCCGTACCTTGTCCGGATTTCAGGCGCCGCTGGAGGGAGAAATCATATTGAGAGGGAAACCGTTGTCTGCCTATTCCGACAAGGAACTGGCCACGCTCATCGGAGTGGTGCTGACCGAGAAGTGCGAGCTGCGCAACATGACGGTGGAGGAACTGGTCGGCATGGGACGAAGTCCGTACACCGGATTCTGGGGCCGCTTGGGCAAGCACGACAGGGAGGTGATAGAAGAGTCCATCCAACAGGTCGGCATCGGGCACCTGCGCCACCAGATGGTGCATCAGCTGAGCGACGGCGAGCGGCAGAAGGTCATGATAGCCAAAGCACTGGCACAGCAGACGGACATCATCTTTCTGGACGAACCGACCGCTTTCCTGGACTTTCCCAGCAAGGTGGAAATCATGCAACTGCTGTTCCGGTTGTCGCACACGGGCAACCGCACCATCTTCCTGTCTACGCACGACCTGGAACTGGCGCTACAGATTGCCGACAAAGTGTGGTTGATGAACAAGGAGAACGGGGTGAAGACCGGTACCCCGGAAGATTTGTCACTGGATGGGAGTCTCAGCCATTTCTTCCTGAGAAAAGGCATCCGGTTTGACCGGGAAAGCGGACTGTTCCGCATCGCCCGGCAGGCCACGGTCTCCGTACGTCTCACGGGAGAAGGAGACCGGTACACCATGGCGCAGAAGGCACTGGCCCGTCACGGCATTGAAGGCAACCGGCAGCATCGGTCCGACTGGTACATCGCGGTCACCGACGAGGCTTTCTTCCTCCATCCTGCTTCCGGACAGACCGTACAGGCAGCCACCATCGAAGAGCTGCTGCAAGCCGTACATCAGTTATTGGACGCCCTGCCCCACTAGGCGGCAGGCAATGTGCCCGTCCTCGTCTATCAGCATCAGGGTGAGCTCCGTCCGGCTGAGCAAGGCCAGACAGTGCTTCAGGCACAAGCCCAGAAGGGCCGGAAAGAAAAGGGCTGCATCCGCTTCCGAAAGACCTTTCCACAGTTCCCGGGCCAGCGTCATTTTCGCAATCACCACCTGTGCCTCCGGAGAGCAACCGCAGTCGCGGGCCAGTTCCTGTAAGAATTGTTTGTTCATCACCACCTGCTTGCTGTAAGTATTCAAGTGGCCCTCGGCCAGTTTCACCGCTTTGCCCAGCATGATACCCATCGTTACCTTCCCGATGTGCAGGTCGTCTGCAATCTTCAGGGTATCACCAATGTAGTTCCCGTAATGTACGAAGGCCTGCGGGGGCAAGTCCGGGTATTCACGTTTCACGTATTTTTCGCTCTTGGCGCCGGAGTTGAGCACCAGCCGTTCCGCTCCGATGGCCTGACAGACTTCCACCTCCCGACGGATGGCTTCCACAAAAGCCTCGGAAGAGAAAGGCCGCACGATGCCCGAAGTCCCGATGATGGAAATTCCGCCTACGATACCCAGCTTGGGATTGAACGTACGAAGGGCCAGCTCCTCTCCCCCCGGTACGGAAATCGTCACCTCCAGTCCCCCGCCGTACAAGGCCGACAGTTCCCGCACCATCATCTGCCGGGGAACCGGATTGATGGCAGGCTCTCCCACCGGCAATCCCAGGCCGGGAAGGGTGACTTTCCCCACCCCTTTCCCTTGCAGGAAACGGATGCCGGGTTGTGCCGAGAACGCCACCTTGGCCTCTATCACGCTGCGGTGGGTCACATCGGGGTCATCGCCCGCGTCTTTCACCACGGCAGCCGTAGCCGATGTTTCTGCTTCCTGAGAGACGGATGCAAGAGGCAAGGACAATTCCTCTCCGTCGGGTATCCGAAAACGCACTTCCGAAAGCGATTCGCCCGTCAGCAACCGGATCAGGGCCGCCTTGGCCGCAGCCGTCGCACAGGCTCCGGTGGTGTAGCCGCTCCGCAAGGGATAGAAATCGGGCAGCAAGCGCTCGACGGCTTTCCGCAGTCCGTGTATGCCGGTCACCGTAATGAAATCGGTCGGCAGGGAGGGACGACAGACCGCATAAACCGGAATTTCCAAACGGCGGGCCGCCTCCAGTTTCTCGACAAAACCGCCACTCTCGCCGCTCTCTTTGGTCAGGAGGGCCTGGGGCTTCAACTGCTCCAGGAGTTCCGTCTCCGGTGCGCCTTCGCGATAAAAGACCAGCCGATTCACATCGAAACCCTGCCGCACGGCCAGTGAGACGGATTCCTCCCGGTCCAAGATACGGAACCAGCAGGTCGGTCGCAAAGTCTCATCCGCCCAGAAGTCGCGCAACTTCCCGATGGTCTGCACACCGGTCAGTGCCAGAAGGCGGGTAATGCCGTCCTCCTTCAACCGACGGACAGCCTCCTGATAATCCGCACACCAGATAACCTCGTCGGTACGGGGCGGATAGATACGTTCGAAACGCACCACGGGCAACTGGAGCCGTCGGCTGACCTGTTCCACGGTTTCGTGCAACCGGACGGCAAAGGGGTGGGCTGCATCCACCAGCAAACGGATATTATGCGCCCGGCAGAACGCTTCCATCTTTTCCGCATCCATGCCCCCGGTGACACGCTCCCCGTGCCGGCAACTGACCTGCTGCGAGTCGCCGCGCGTAGAGTAAAAATAAGGCTTGCCCGACTCATCCAGCACTTTCACGGCCAGCCGCCCTTCCGTGGTTCCCCCTAATACGAGTATCATGACCGGAACAAATGAGTAAAGTCGGAGGCATACAAACGGGAAAGCCCCTTGCGGTTGTCTATCGCTTCTCCTACCACCAGCAGCGTGGTCAGGGTCAGGTGGTTGTCACGAACGATACGGGCCAGGTCCTTCAGCACGCCCCGGTAGATTTTCTCTTCCTTCCACGTCAGCTTGTAGCAGGCAGCCACAGGCGTCTCCGGCGGATAGGCCTGCAAGAGTTCTTCCTGCACCTTCTCCACGATGGACGCACTCAAGTAGATGCACATGGTACTTTGTGACTGGGCCAGCTTGTGCAACTGTTCTTTCTCCGGCATGGGGGTACGTCCCTCTCCCCGGGTCAAGATGATGCTCTGCACCTTCTCCGGGATAGTGAACTGCGAACGCAGGGCCGCAGCCGCCGCCTGGAAAGACGAGATTCCCGGCGTGATGTGGTAGTTCATGCCGTAAGCATCAAAGAAAGCCATCTGTTCCTGAATGGCGCCGTAGATACACGGGTCGCCGGTGTGAAGACGCACCACAAACAGTCCCCGGTCGTAGAATTCCTTCATCAAGGCAAACTGCTCCTGCAGGTCCATGTGGGCCGAACTGCGCACCACGGCCCCTTCCTTCGCGTAATAAGTCAGCTCGCGCGGCACCAGACTGCCCGCATACAGCACCAGGTCGGCCTTTTCCAGCATCCGTTTGCCACGCACCGAAATCAGTTCCGGGTCACCGGGACCGGCCCCCACAATCTCGATGTGTCCTCCACGTACCGCATCCGCCGCCAGTGCCACCGCAAAGGTGAAATGCGCGCCAGATACTAGCTCTCCTTTCTGTTTTTCCAGCAGCCATTTTCCGCCTCCGCTGCTTTTGAGTGCCGCACTCTCGGCCACACCATATACCCCGGTCACTTCATACACCTTCTGCGAGGGATGAGGGATTTCCAGGCCGCTCAGCTCTTCCGCAGAATAGATGCAGACCTTTGCCTGTTTCCATCGCTCCCGCAACGCCTTCAGCAGCGGTTCGTCTTTCTTTAGCTCAATCGTACCCACCGTAGCCAGCGACAACGGTGACAGGCCGTGCGAGTGCATCACCTTTTCGATGTATTCGGCAATGCCGTCGGGTACGCACTGTTTCTTGCAGCCCACTCCGAGATGCAACACCTGCGGACGATAATACAAGGCCTGCACCGGCGCCTCGTACTCGTAGGGCGTGACGGCAATCAGCAGGTCCGTCTCTTCGAAAGGAATGTCGGCGTAATGGAAATACACTTTTACATACGGCGGAAGGGTACGCTCCAGCCAGGCGGTACCCTTGTCCTTGATGTCCAACAGCAAGGCTACTCTTTCCTGGTTCACGAAACGGGCAATCGCGCGGTTCATCTCCTCGTGCGAGCATGCGGTCTGCCATCCGAACCGGGCAGCCAGTAAGTCCAAGGCCCACACCCCGTGGCAGTCACTTTGAGTGGTGATGACCGCCTGTGCCCCCAAGATGGCCGCAATCTGCCGGGCCCACTCGTTGGCCCCCCCCACATGGCCGGACAATACCGGAACGACAAACTGCCCGGTGCTGTCCATGCACACCACTGCCGGATCGGCATATTTGTCGGACACACAGGGAGCGATGCAGCGCACACAGATGCCCATGGCCCCGATAAACAGGAAACGGTCGTATGCGGCAAACGAAGCCGCCACAAACTCACTGTACGAGGCCACCTGCGTGCATCCGTCGAGTGCCTTTTGTGAAAAAATGGTACAATCTCCCAATTCCTTCTCCAGCAGCTGCGCCATCGGCAATGCCTGGGAAGATATCAATATAATGGCTGTTTTCTCTTTCATTCTGCTTTCAATATTTCAATTGGATTATGGGCATCCACCACAAGCCGGATGCGTTCGGTCACCCGACGTCCGGTCTGCGCCACTCCCTCGTAAAACTGCTGCAAGCTGTCCTCGCTCACCGAATTGAAGACGATTACCCCCCCCGGAAGCAAGACCTCGTCTGCACGCTTCAGCAACTCCTGCAGACGGCCTCCATGCCCGCCTATAAACACCGCATCCGGACGAGGAAGGTCGGCCAAAGGCTGTTCCATGAAATCCCCGCCCACAAACCGTATGCCGGGGGTTCCCCACTTGACACTGTTCGCCCGCAGCAGTTCCGCTCCTTCCGGACGCCGTTCAAAGGCAATCACCTCAAGTTCGGGATAGAGACTCTTCGCTTCAATCGACACGGAACCCGTGCAACTGCCGATGTCCCAGAAGACCGTGCGCATCTGCAAATCCAGCATGCTCAAGGTCTGCAGGCGTACCGGCCGTTTCGTAATCATGTTCACCCGTCCGTTCAACAGCGCAAACTCCGACTCCTTCAGTCCCAGCGGACGACGGCGCAATGCCGTACGTACCAGAATCAGACAGTTGGGCGATTGGAAAGTGGTGTGCCGGGCTTCTTCCACCGTCAGCTCCCGCACCCGTTCTTCCGCTGCATTGCCCAAAGCCTCTCCCACATACATCCGGTAATTGTCGTAGCCGTATTCCTGCATCCGGGCGGCAATGGCTGCCGGCGTTTTCACCCTGTCGGTCAGTACCCCGAGCATGCGCTCCCCGCGTATCAGTGCGACATCGAAAGCCTTCCACGGACGCCCGGTCAGCGACACCATCCGCATCTCCTGATAAGGCAACAGCAGGCGATGGGCCAGCATCTGCAAGGAATTGAACGTGGGATAGACGTGGATACGGCTCTCGGGCAACAAGCGCTGTACGGTATTGGCAAAGCCGAAGAACAGCGGGTCGCCGGAAGCAAAGACCACAATCTCCCGGTGTGCGGCATACTGCGCGAACACCTTGTCCAACGGCACGGTGATGTCTATCCACTCCGCCCCTTCAGGCAAGAACCGCTCCACCAGCTGGTGATGGCGCACGCCCCCCGAAAACACCTTCCCCCGGGAGATGACTTCCTGCACCCGAGGCGGAAAATAAATCTCGGTGCTGTCGCTGATGCCGATAATATGGAATGACTGCCTACACATCGCGTCCGGGTTTTAACAAGGCCGCATCGTCCAGCGTCAGGATGGCGTTTACCAAGGTGGCTGCCAAATTACTTCCTCCCTTTCGTCCTTCCACAATCAGTTTGGACACGTTCTGGAAGGTCTTCACCATGTACTTGCTTTCACACACATGCACAAATCCCACCGGAGCCGCGATGATGCCTCCGGGATGCGCCTTCTGCTTTCTCATCAGGGCACACAGTTCCATCAAGGCCGTGGGCGCGTTTCCAAAGACAAACAAGGCCTCCGGATGCTCCTCCACTGCCAGACGTATGCCCGCCTGGGTACGGGTGATTTGCTTTTCAGCGGCCATCCGAGCCACCCTTTCATCGTTCAGGTAACACTTCACCTCCAGTCCCAGCCGTTCAAGGGCCCGTTTCCGGATGCCCGAAGCCGCCATGGTCACGTCGGTGATAAGGGTACGTACCTTGCCCGTCACCAACAGTTCATGCAGCTTTTCCACCGCATGCTCGTCGCTGTACAGCAAGTGCTCCATCTCGAAATCGGCCGTTGTATGAATGGCATGCAGCAACGCCCACTTGTGTCCGAGCGGCAGATCCTGTTTCTTCAGTTCCCTGGAGATGGTCTGGAAGCTGTGAATCATAATCTCCTGCCCGATGCCTGCCGCCTCCGTTTTCTCCGGCTGATAATAGCCCCGTGGGGTGACCAGGTGGTCTTCCCAGGCGTACGACTGCGAGTTCCCGATGAGCACCACCGTAAACATGTCCACGTCCTCCGGATCAAAGTCGGCCAGGGTCGTCAGCTTCACGGTCTCTTCCTCACGTCCGGCCTGACGCACATAGCCCACCGGCGTCGTCGCTTCCCGCTCCTGCATGAAAATCTCCTTCAGACGGTACAACTGCCAGTAACGGCCCTCACTCTTCGGATTATAGACAGCCGTCACGAAGTCGGCCGATGCCGCCGCACGGATGCGTTTCTCAATCTTCTCCCATGGCGTCAGCAGGTCGGACAAGGAAATCACGCAGAAATCATGGCCCACCGGCGCCCCCAGTCTGGCAGCCGCCTTCTGAAACGCACTGATACCCGGCAACACCTCCAGTGTCACCTCACTGGCGCGTTCCCGCTTCATCTCATACATCAACGGTGCCATCCCGTAGATGCCGGAGTCGCCCGAGCTGATGACACAGACACACTTGCCCTGTTCTGCCAGCTCGAAAGCCTGACGGGCCCGGTCGCGTTCCCGCTTCATCCCCGTGTCCACACACTCCACCCCCTCCTTCAAGTAGGGACGCACAAACTGGAAGTAATAGTGATATCCCACTACCACATCCGCACTAGCCAAGGCCCGGACCACCGCCGGAGTGATGTCCTCCGCGGAGCCCGGGCCGATGCCTGCTACAATTATCTTGTGATTCGCCATTCGTCTTGATTCTATCGCTTTCTTATCCTTGCAAAGTTATAAGATTTCTCAATTCTCCACTACTCTCAATACGTCGAAATAGTAACCCTGCGCGATATCCGCCCCTTTTTCCACCTTTCCGGTAGCGACGTCGTAAATATAAATGCAGGTACTTTTCTCCGTATTGACCCCGATATAAGCCTTTCCGTTTACCACCACCGAACGCTGGGAGAAACGGCCGCTATTGAAACCGATTTCCTTCCCGTCGCAAGCCAGCCGGGTTCTTTCGCCCGTTTTCAAGTCCACGATGGAATAATACAGACTATACGTGTCCCGTCCCGTATTGGCCGACTGGTTTCTGGCGTAAGTCAGCGCCTTGCCGTTGCCGAGGTACTGAACCGTACACAGTTTCCCGTCCGCATTCGGATAGCCGTTGTAAGAAGGGTCGAAGTCCGTTTCCCCCTTGTTGATACGCAACAGACAACCCTCTTCCAAATCTCCCTTCTTGGTAAATGCAGCAAGGTAGAGGTTCCCGTTCTCGTCGTAAGTCACACAGTCCTGCAACAGCTGTCCGTAGGAGCTTCCGGCCATTTCTCCGGCCAGCGCATTGACCTTGTTGCTTTCCACCTTCATGTCCGAAGGATTGATGACGGCTGTCAGGAAGTTGGAAGTGGGCATCCCTTTCCGGCCGGCCTTGTCCTTTCCATAATAGAAATAATACAGCTTGCCCACCTTCTCATTGTAGGTAAGAATACCCGTCGTGGTGAACACCGCTGCTCCGGCAGGCAAAGGAAGATCCAGCGTGCCCTCCGACAAGATGCGCATATCCTCTGCATTCAGTTTGGTCCAGACAATCTTGTCCGCATCCCCATTGGCCGCCATAATCAGCAAGGTCTTGTCGTCCAGCCACGCATGCGTATACTTCCGTTCGGTATAGGAATTCATCACAAACGGCTGTTCCTGCACCACTTCAATCTTGTTGTCCAGAATCCGGAACTTCGTGAAACGTGTCTGCTTGCTCGGCACCTGATAATAATATTTGCCCTTGGCAATCAGTTCGATGGTATACGGATTCAGTTCCACACCCGACCCCTTGATATCAATCATCGGCTGGTCGGCTGTCAGCGATTCCACACTTTTGACAATCGTATTATCGCCTCCCCCCATGCCACCGTGTTTGCCTACCGTCATGAAGATATCAAAATGATACGTTCCGGCAGGTTCCGGGTCTACCGTCTTTTCGGACGGAGTATCCTTACTACATGCCGCAAAAGAAAAAAGTGCCGCAGCAAACACACCCGCTTTCAGGAATCTCAGGAAAGAAAATTTCGTTGTTTTCATACACATAATGTTTAAGATTAATATTACTATAGTTTGTTAATATCTAGCTCAGATTCACATGTCAGTTCAGGAACACCCTGAACTTCAGGAAGAACGACCTTCCCGGCTTCTGCAGTTTGTAATGGTCGTACACCAACTTATCAAAGAGGTTGTCGCAGCTGACCGACAGGTTGTATTTCCCGTTTTCCAGCGAGTAAGTCACCCCCGCATTGACCACATGCTGCGCCGGAATCTGCGCCTTGCTCTCCTTCGAGCCGTACGCCTCCCAGGTCAGGAAATACCAGTGTACCCACTGATACGAACCCTCCAGGCGCAGACTGCTGTGCTTCAGGCCGACCTCGTGAAACGTATAGTCGACCTCCGCCGCCCCGAACAACCACGGGCGGTTGGGCACCCGGTTCAGGTACGTGGCCGAAGGCTTGCCGTCATCCTTGTATTTACGCTGGTCGCGCGCGTCCTGCCAGCTCACATTGGCCATGCACTGCAAGTGGTTCCTCCAGCTGTAGCGCACTTCCGCATCCAGTCCCTTGATATGCACCGCAGGCACGTTCTGATACTGCATCATGCCCTCTTTCTCCGCCACCACGGCCTGAATATAATCGTCCACAAACCGCATAAAGCCGTTCACTTCATAGTACACCACATGCCCCACTCCGGGATGCCACGTACCAAAGAGCCCCAGGTTCACGTTGTTGCTCCTTTCCGGATGCAACGCCGTATTGGCATAGACCGTAGACCCGTTGCCCAGCAGTTCACGGGCCAGAGGCAGACGCACACTATGCTCAAACGAAGCCTTCAGCGCGACCGGCTCCCGGAACTTCACCCGCGTGCCGGCCCCGTATCCCAAGTAATTTCCCGTACTTTCTCCCTTCACCTTGTCCGAGCCCGTCTGCCAGTACAAGTCCGTCTGCCGGATATTCAGGTGATTGATGTAATCCTTGATAAAGAACGTGTTCTCCATCTTGTCCTGCCACAGTTGCTGCTGATAGGAAAGCCCGAGGATGTGTTTGCATACCACGTCATTGGACGGCACAAAACTGTCATCCACGTCGTCGTAGCGGTCGTTTCCCGTTCGGTTGAACAAGTAGTTCAGGTTCAGAGCGTGCTGCGGATGAAAACGATAGTCCCAGTTGGAGCGGAACATCGTCGTGGGGCGCTTGTAATGCCGCAACGACCGTTCCCGGCCCGTAATCTCATTGCGGGAACTCTCCACATAATTCCCGTTCCAGTCGTACACCCGGTAGGCCGTATCCACCGTCAGCGAATAGTCCCAGGTATGCGAAAGCATGCTGTGCATCTGCAAGCCCTTTAACAGGAAGTCCTTCTTGCGGTACTGTGCCGACACGTTATAAGCCGACCCGTTCCGCTCGGCCATCCCGTAAACCTTGGTCTGGATAGAACCCGTCTGCAGCTCCTTGTCCACCTTCGAATACGAAGCCGTCACAAAGAAGTCGTCTGCCCACCGTTTCCCGCTCACTCCAACCTCCACCTGGGCCAGCAGCGAGAAATAATCGTCGTGGAAACGCCGGCGGTTGGAAGGCACATACTTTCGCACGCTTTCCTCCCACACCTCTACCCCTTTCATCATATAGTCGTTCTTTGAATAATTGACTCCGACGGTCGGGCGCACGATAATCCCGCTCTTGGGAAACACCACCTGCGCGTTCAAGTCCGCCTTGTGCGTATGGAACGAACCTATCCCGTACGATAGGTCCAGATAGTTCTTTTTCTCCTTCTTCGTCACGATATTGATGGCACCGCCCAGCGCGTCAGCCCCCAAATAAGCCGGAACCACCCCCTTATACATCTCGATGTGGTCGATGAGATTGACCGGCAGATTGGCCAGCGACACCCCGGAGCCCTTTGTCTCCAACGGCACCCCGTCGATGAAATAACGGACCGAATTGCCCGACATCCCGTTGATGGACAGATCATAGTCCGACCCGACGCCTCCCTCCTGCCGCACCTTGATGCCCGAAGCCCGGTCCACCAGCTCGTTCAGGTTGTTCAACGAACTCACAATCGGCTTCACATCCAGCGCACTGACGGCGAACGTACCTTCCCGCAATTTCTGCGATTGGCTCTTGGCATAGACTTCCACCTCATTCAAGGCCACGGCCTCTTCCTTCAGGACAAAGTCGATTCGCTTGTGCCCGGCCAACCGGACCGTCTGCTTCTGGCTCTCATAACCGATGAAAGAAGCCACCACGGTATACGTCCCCTCCGGAAGCTCCAGTCGGTAGCCCCCCTTCTCGTCCGAATACGTTCCGTAGGCCGTACCCTCCACCGCCAGTGAAGCCTGCGCCACAGGCTGTCCGTGGGCAGACGTGATGCGGCCCGAAAGAGTGACCAGTTTCTGTGCCAGCCCTTCCGAGAAGCCGACAATGCCAAAAACGAAAATAAAAATGAGTGTCAGGTGTTTCATAAGTTCCTCAAATCTTCATACCACACACTTATGCCCACGAGACGCATGCAAATACAAAGAGAAGAGGATTCCGTATATCCAGAACGGGTAGAGAGAAGTCCAGCTCGTTGTTTTCATACCTTATTTCCCGAAAGCATAAAAAACTATGTACGACACTGGCAGGTCTTCTGACTTGTTTCTTTTCAGGAGCCTTCCCATCTTTCCGACAGTGGCATGCAGATTTCCTGAAAATCATGCGAAACTTACAGCAGCGGGTCTGTTCAGGACTTTCACCTGATTCCCTTTTCATCACGCTTTCTCCAAGCAATGAACCAATATCGCCACAAAAATAGAAAATATTTTTTGATATACTACACTACGGCAGATTTTTCATTTTCACAAAAAAGGTCGTATCTTAGCGACCGCAAAAAATCAACCCCCTTTTTTGACTATATGGAATCATCATATCCCGCAATTCAGTTTGTATCCTTAGGCCCTGGCGACCCGGAACTTATCACCCTAAAAGGACTGAAGGCCTTGCAGGAAGCCTCCTTTATCTATTGCCCGGGCACCCGCAGTGCCGCCGGCATCCCCTCCTCCTACGCCGCCAACACCTTGCGGGCACTGGGAATCGGGGAAGAGAAAATCAAGACATTCACCCTTCCGATGAACAAGCACAGAGAAGCGGCCCTGCAAGTATATCAAGAGGTGGCTGCACACATAGAGGAAGATTACCGTGAAGGGCAGAAAATAGCTGTGGCCGCCGAAGGCGATGCCGGATTCTATGCTTCCGTGCAGTACCTGTATGAATTGTTGGAAAATAAGGGCTTGCCGGTGAGACGCATCGCAGGCATTCCGGCGTTCATTGCCGCAGGACCCGTGGCAGGTCTCCACCTGGCCAAACAGGAAGAAAGGCTGCTGGTCATTCCGGGCCTCATCTCAGCCGAGGAACTGGCCGAAAAACTCCAATCCGGCTATGTCCTCGTCATCATGAAACTGCCTCTTTGCGCAGAAGCCGTACGTCAGTGCATCGACTCCCACCCCGAAGCAGCGTTCCATTACTTTGAAAACATCAGCCGGGCGAACGAATTCTATACCTCCGACCCGGCGATTATCAAGGAAAAGAAGTTTCCCTACTTTTCACTGATGGTGATAGGGCCCAAAGAGTGAGACAATGTGGCAGCATCGGGAAATCCCATTAAATTTTACCAAACTCAAACTCCCCTTTCAGCATCTCGTAGACATAAGCAGAACTTTCAATATAAAGCCCAGTAGCCTCATCCGAAAGTTTTGCAAAAGTTCCAGAGTTGTAGAATTCTTTGAGAGCAGTTGATAAGTCGTATCCGTTATCTTCCATAAGATAAGCTATTATATCTTTGGAAATGCCTTCTACCAGATATTGCATTCGTCTATTCATATTCTGCACAAGTATTTTATGGCTTCCACCGAATGAAACAAATATTGTGACGAAAACTTTTTGTATTTCAATCCATTCACGAGCATGGGCAAATCGATAATACCGTCATCAAAATTACGGAATAAAGTGGCGATGGTATCATCGGCAACAGGCCCTATGACGATATCAAAACCATGTGTCGGTTGTATGTGATTCCTGCTACGATTAGCCATCACAAACAAGGCCCATTCTTCACTTGGTTCTTCAAACGTTTTTACAGAAAGGACATTCAACGCAGTTTCATCAAATTCAAACTCCGTAACGACAGGTTCTCCCCCATAGATTGCAGATGTACGTCTGGCCATTTGCTCTGCCTGTTCTCTAATCTCTGTCAGGTAAAATCCCTGTCCGAAATCTTTATAAGGTTTACATCTTGACAAGTCTATCTGTTCAATTATAGTATTAGAGCCGTGATATAATCTCATCGAATACCCCCTCCATTATTTAAACAAACTTGAGTAAGATCCTGAATCGTATCATCAAATGAAAGCAAATGCTCTGCATCATAATGTTCCGTAAGAAAATCAATGCCCTTAAAGCGTATCAGATAATTGTTTGCCTCACGAACCGAAATACGGTAAGTTTTGGCAAATTCACTGATAGCAGCAATAATGTATGCAATCACATTCTTATCAATTGTCTGTGTCTTCTGCAAGACAATAGAAGCAGACATTCCAAGAGCATCAAGAACCTTTGTCACAGTCTTTATCGTAAGCCCCTTTCCACTTTCAATCTTTGAAATTTGTGCTTTACCGACTCCTACCCGCTCGCCAAGTTCTTCCTGAGTCAATCCTTTGCGAAGACGCTCATCACGAATCATCAAACCTATATTTTCTAATCTATTTGTCATATCCGGCATTTTAATACAGGAACAAATATACAGAAAAGTTTCCAAAACAGGAAACAATTACAAATACAGATTCATATCCAATGATACCCCGCTTCTATCGGATGAAATGAGTCGGTGTCCACGGCTCACTGGGCGGGACAGGCTCCCCTCCCTGCTTCAAGTTCTTCAGCAGCCACGCCATGTTGCGCCCCAGCGTACGCATGGTCTGCAATCCCTCAATGTCCTGACTCGCTTCGCCCGGCAATCTGCCGTGCACGCTGTTCCAGTATTGGGAAGATACCACCGGCATGTTGTTGATGGTGAAATACTTGTTCAGGCGGTCGAACGTCGCACTGGCTCCCCCGCGACGGCATACAGCCACCGAAGCAGCGGGCTTGTAGGCCAGCAAGTCGCCGGCAGAATAGAACAGACGGTCGAGCAAGGCACAGAGCGAACCGTTGGGCCCTGCGTAATACACCGGTGACCCGACGACGATACCGTCCGCCGTCTCCAGTTTCTCCCGGATTCTCTGATACAACTCATCCTTGAACACGCACCGTCCCAGTTCCCTACAGCGTCCACAGGCAATGCAACCCTGCACCGCTTTGGTTCCGATGGATACGATTTCTGCCTCTACTCCATTCGCTTCCAACGCCTTTGCCACTTCCGACAAGGCGATGAATGTGTTCCCCTCTCTGTGGGGACTTCCGTTAATCAACAAAACTTTCATACCTCTCTCTTCGTTTTTTTTACAAAGATAATCGGTTTTGAAGAATTTTGAAGCGCCTCAATTACGGATAATTCTACCTCAATTATCGAAGCCGTTGTTTTTGCTTGCGATTCGCTGGGGTTTTCGTACCTTTGCACGCAATTTTAAAAGACGACATACACTTCAGAAGCAATGAAAAATAACCTCATCCAACTCTCCGCCTGGATTGCGGCACACATCACCCTCATCGTGGTGCTGGTCACCGCCGTAGCACTCTTCCTCCCCGCCTCGTTCAACTGGATAAGCACGTCGGCCATCACGCCGATGCTGGGCGTGGTGATGTTCGGCATGGGACTGACTCTCC
>ENA-OURV01000396-OURV01000396.1-human-gut-metagenome-genome-assembly--contig:-NODE-396-length-37583-cov-6.016201_pt1 | contig 37583 bp, 33 predicted proteins | sample MGYA00242141_ERZ509072 | MGnify/ENA primary metagenome ERZ509072 (study PRJEB26280, sample SAMEA2338763) | human gut metagenome | biome: human gut; feature: human-associated habitat; material: faeces... | reverse complement strand
CATAGCAGCCATTTGTATTAGACTGCAAAGTTGCAAAATCAAGTCCGTTTCATTTTAAAAAACCGCGTAATTGACTATATTTCAATAATTTCAAAGAACTAATTATCCACTTTTACGGGACAGTAGTGCTATGATATATTAGATAAATTGAGCAAAGCATACGAGGAAGTGAAAACCGGAAAGTCCGATGCCCAAACAGAAGAATTACTGGTTAAGATTGCCAATCTATGTACGGATATACAAAAGAACAGCCTTAACGCTGTTGAACTGACAGCGGACACGAACAAGCAATATCTTAAGATTATCCCTTACATAGAACGAATGAACCGTATCCTTGATGTTGTAGCAGAACGGCATAACATGTCAAAAGCACCGGTAAAACCTACTACCATTAAAGGCTGGATTCTTTGGGTCTTCAAGAGACTTTGGTTTTGGATTGACAGATATGTCGGATTCAGGTATATCAAGCAATTCTGTATCCTTGCAGCCATTTTTATATGGGTAGTCAGCATAGTAACCTCATTCTTTATTTTACGTGAGAATCACAGGTTGAATGAAATTGAAAAAAAGTATATTTTACTTCGTCGGGAATGTGCGAAATATGAGCAAACGGATTTATTCATTAAATCATTGGAAAGAGAATAACCCAGAAATAGACTATCATTTTTTAAGATAGTCTATTTACTGAATTTTCTAAAGGCCACTATAGTTTGATAAATACCATAACTAATAAAGATTTTTGATGCAAAGAATACGGTTTCGCCAATTGCATTTAATTCAGTACCTTGAAATTTTTCTTTGAAATCAATTAAATAAAACATATTCAAAAATCTCTTCCAAATTTCCCCGAATCCTTCAAAATGGAATGTTTTCAAATCTAAAATAAAAAAACGGGGATAATCATTTTCAATGCCAAAGAAATTTATTACCCAGAAAAAAATTATAGCACACGAAATCGTAAAAATAATACCCCTTAACCAACTTAATCCATTCTTATTAGATATGGTATTCAAGAACAATACGGATTTATCAGTAAGCCATGTTCCAATATTATCATAAGATATTTGTGCGTTCAGTTCTTTACTGTATGATAACATTTCCTTTTCTCTATATTGCATTGCCTTTATAGAATTGTTATTTTTTAGAGCTTCATCTTTCAATCGTACATATGTTTGGCTATCTGACTCTTCCTTAAAGTATAAATGTTCTGTAAAAAAGCCTCCTACCATTACCGCATTTGTCAATAAGAATCTTTTTAGATAAATATTTTTCAAAACAACATTTCCTAACAAATTAGCATCAGTAAAATTAATTATACCACTGAATTTATGTTTCTCATTTATATTACGTATAATTAGATAACCATTAGGTTCAACAAATATATTATTAAATTTGATAGATGAATCCTCTGACAAAAAAATACCACTTCTCAAACTATTCAATTCTAAAAGTCCTTTAATAACGGATGCAGTAAAATTTATCTCACAGATTTCACCTTTGCTATGAAATATTTTAATCTTCCCTCCAAAAGCACAATTCTCAAAATTTATACAACCACATACATCATTGTTTATAAATGAAAAACCATTAACAAAGTAAGTTCTATTAAAAATTATTCCTTTTTTAAAGATACAATCCTTTATTATGATTTTCTTACGGAATGTACAATCACTAAAATCTACTTCATCTGAAAAAATACATTTTTCAACAATTATTTCCCTATTTGATGATATTTCATCAAATTTTGCTTTCAATGAAAATTCATTGTAAGAAATAGATACTGGAATTATATTATCATTATTGAAGTGTGAATTAGAAATGTCAAATAATTTTTTAAACTTATTTCTTTCTATTATTACTCTATTATTGTATTCGCAATTATTATATAATCCGAAATCATAACAGAAATCACAATCTTTCACATCAAAACATTTATTAAAAATAGTATATGCAAAATTTATTGCTACGTTAACATCAAAACGCCCTTTTTCTTTCTTTATTAAATACCTATTCTCGATTAATGCTCTGATATCATTTATAGGGTAATTAAAACATGCATCTCCATCTATAGCATAATATCCTCTATATGGAGCATTTTCACTATTCTTCCATACCCAATATTCCACTTTTGAATTAAATTCCATATTTCATCGACAATTAAAAGGATATAACCTCGTGACTATTTCGTCACAAGGTTATATAAACTCTGATAATCTTTTGCTACTCCATAAACCACTTTACTATCACTTATCGCTGCAAAATGGCGGCGTGCACATTCTATCTTTGCATCCTCAGAACCTCTGAGCTGTGATTCCTGCCAGTCATTGCCTTTAGTTTCTGCAATGAAATATATATGCTTTACACTGCCTTCCTTAAATGCTACAGCCCAGTCTGGATTATAATGCCCCATAGGGGTATTAATATAGAATCCACGTGGCAATTTGGTATATACCTCCACCGCATCTTCCTTTTCCAATGCTTCTGCAAAGTTTTTCTCTGTCCCTAGGCTATCGACGACTACAATATCATACAAAGATTTGGCACTTTCCATAGCATTGATACCCAATTTACCTCTAATGGTACTTTCTGTGAAAATATCCATATCGTATGTATTTGTACTACGCTCGTATGCTATTTTCTGGATAACAGCTATAGCTTTGGCATCATTAATGATATTTCCAGTCTTTATAATGAATTCTTCCGGATTCATCTTAAACTGAGCAAAAGTTGTTGGTTTTATACCCTTTAATATTTCCACTATGGTTTTTCGTGTTAATCCTGTTGCATTTACCAAATCACCTACCAAATCATAGCGGACACTATTACCAACAGCCTCCGAAACACGGATTGTACGTGTCTTTCCTGCTGTCATGGCCACTCCAGCCTGTAAAGACTGCTTATCACGAATATTTTCTAAGCTACCACCCTCTATTACAATTCGTATTTCTGTAACACTCAAGTGCTTGTCAATGCTTTCTATAGCCTTCTTTATTAATTCATCTGTACTGAAATCTACTTTATAGTAAGTCTTCACATTGATACGTTTCCAGACTTCTGTGAACTTTTCTTTGAACAGATCTTCTCTAAATGTGGCAACTTTTGGCTTACGTGCATTGTCCGGTTTCATGCTATCCGGGTTAAAGATGGTATCAAGTCTGCCAAGTATTCCGGCTTTAATTGGATTCAGTTCTTCTCCCAAATCAATAGTTTCAGCTTTCTTGTCATTGAAATACTTCTCTGTAAGTTTACCTTTCTTCACATAGCCATTACTGATAAGCTCCTCATGAATTTCACACGCCAATTCACGATTGATTTTTATCTCTTTACCGTCTGAAGCTACCATTACAATGTCTTCAAACAAATGAGCCGTAACTTGAACAGGTCTGTCCGCAACATCTTCAGCGAGTTCACTCTGAAGCTGCTTGCTGAAATGCTCATAGCTTTCGCTGGCTATCACTGTGAGAATATTTACATCGAACACACCATCACCCAATACATCCTGATCCTGTCGCTCGCCATTTTTGTTTACGCAAAGACGCATACCACGGCCTACTTCCTGGCGTTTCTTTATTTCACTACCGGTATCTTTCAAGGTACAAATCTGAAATACATTTGGATTATCCCAACCTTCTTTCAGGGCAGAGTGAGAGAAAATAAAGCGTACCGGTTCTTCAAAACTCAACAGCCGTTCCTTGTTTTTCATAATCAAATCGTATGCACGTATTTCATTATCTCCCTCTTTTTCTTTTGAATCAACGGCAATTCCCTTTTTATCCTGAGAAAAATATCCCTGATGTACTTTTTCTGCTGAGAACTTATGCAGATATCGGACATATTCTTCATCAGAGAAACGTGGTTGCATTTCCTGAATTACATTCCTGTATTCTTCCTCGAACATATCTGCGAATTTACCGTTGCTAGTACCGTCTTTGTCATAAATGCGGTAACTGTTTACATGGTCAATAAAGAAGAGTGAAAGCACTTTAATTCCTTTTGAGAACAGTTCTCTTTCCCTCTCGATATGAGTACGAATCGTTTCACGTATCTGAATCCTGCGAAGCACATCCTCATTTACTTTTCCGATAGCATCGCCTTCATAAAGAGTTATGCCGTTCAGGAAACGGATAGAACCGTCTATACCGTCAATGCGTTCAACAATGAAATGATTATCGTATTCAGCCAGTTCACCGCTTTGTTCAAAAAGATTGAACCCTTCACCGACCAAACGAGTCGTTTGCTTGAAGCCATTGGCCGTTTTCACATCAAACGAAATACGGGCTTGCGGATTACCTTTCCCTATTACTATTTCATCCAAATAGACAAAACCATTTGTAGCTGTTGAACCTAATTGTGAAATACCTTTTACCTCTATTTTCTTCACTAATTTCCGGTTGTAAGCATCCATAGCATCCAGCCTGTACACCATATTGTACACATCGTCTTTTCTATGTGTTGCACTATACAGCAAGGTGAACAACGGGTGAAACTTTGCAATACCTTTTCTCGTTGCATTATCCTTCTTTGCTCCCAATACACTTTGCGGCTCATCAATAATCATAATAGGATTTGTCTGAGCCAATATATCAATGGGTCTGCGACTACCAAACTCATCACGTCTGGAGAATATAATACGTGCAGCAGCATCACCGCTGCGTCCTTCCTGATTCTTATCCTCATTCATGGAACTGTTGAATGCCTGCGTGTTGATAATCATCACGTGTAGTCCGCTATCGCTGGCGAAACTATCTATTTTGGAAAGCTGCTTGGAGTTATAGACAAAGAACTGGATACGTTTGCCATATTCTGTGGCAAAGTGTTCCTGCATGGTCTCAAAACTCTTGGCTACGCCTTCGCGAATGGCAATGCTGGGTACCACGATAATGAACTTATTCCAGCCATAAAGCTTATTCAGTTCATACATGGTTTTGATGTATGTATAAGTCTTACCGGTACCGGTTTCCATTTCGATGGTGAACATCGGATTTGAAATATCACCTTGCAAGTATTCAACAGGATTAAGCCCCCAGTTCATCTGAACTTGTCTCAGGTTCTCTGTGATTGATTCCCGGTCAAGCATCAATTTCTGATTGCCAAATCCTATTAAATCGAAGACCTTCTTATCCTTTCCCTGATCTATCAAAAAGTCAGCACTGTCACAGTATTGTTGTCCGATAAATATATCTGTCACGCTTTTGGCTGCATCTGCCTGAAAACGCTGATGTTTGTATTTCAGTTTCATTCTGATTTCCCTTTCTTCTTCAAATTATCCAACATCTTGATTGAGTCAAGATAGTCTTGCTCCACATCACTAATTGTACGCTGTTTGTATTTACGATACTCGTTTGTGGCGTGTTCCATAGCTTCTGCGTGTGAGACATTGCCACATCCTTGCAGAAGTTGTTCTCCCGACATGGTAAGAATCCTGTCCAAATAATTTGCCCAATCGTTCATAGTCATGGGTTGTTCACGTTCCGCCTGACGTTCTGCAAAGTCCAAATATCCAGAAACCAGTTGTCCCATAGCACGGAGTTCTTTTTCATCCAAATAGTTTTTTGCAGTCTTTGCCTCTGTCAAGGTTGGCTGCGTACCCTTGAATGTCAACAAACCCATAAAATCTTTCTCTGCATCGGCACGTTCTACAATCAATTCGGCTGCCGTATGACCGTGGACAGCATAGTGAATCTTATTTTGCACTTTCTTGAAAAACTCTTGCGACACAGATGCCCGAGGGTCATAATCAATACTTGTAGCATATATTTCCAACACCTGACGGTAGAACACCTTTTCTGTGGCACGGATATCACGTATGCGTTCCAGCAATTCCTTCCAATAACCACCGCCACCTAACTTTTTCAACCGCTCATCGTCCAGTGTAAAGCCTTTTATCATGTATTCTTTCAGCCTCTGTGTCGCCCATTGCCGAAAGCGAGTGGCTATTACAGACTTGATACGATAACCAAGTGCTATAATCATATCCAGATTATAGTATGTAGTATTATATGATTTTCCATCTGAAGCAGTTGTTCGGAATTTCCGAACAACTGAATTTTCCTCCAATTCTCCTTCTTCAAAGATATGTTTGATGTGTTCACTCACATTCGACTTGCTCGTCTGATACAGTTCACACATCTGTGCTTGAGTAAGCCAAAGTGTTTCATCCTCCAGTCTGACATCAATCCTGGTCTGACCGTCAATGGAGGTATAAATAATCATCTTATTTTCTTCCATACCTCAACACTTTATATAACCTTGATATTTTTTATGGCTTCTTCCTCGCTCCAGTCTAACAGCTGTTTCAATGTTTCAAACACATTGATTTTTGCATCGTCACGGCCAAAGCAGCTATCACGGAACAATACACGGAGCGGTTGTTTGTCAGCCATGGCTTTTACGATATTTTCCGTAATATCATCTGCAAAGCAAGCCACAAGGTCACCATCACTAACCGAATAAATCATCTTTCCATCTACTTTTTCACTGGTCATAGGCAAAGAGAGCTGTACGCCCCAACTGAGCATAGCTCCAAACAAAAGGTCAAGGTCTGTACGGTCACTCTTAACGTTATTGAGAAAAAGGTCAAGCTGCGATTGCTCGTATTCCGCCGGAGCTTTCTTTACTTCTTCAAAATTGCTGTCCGCCAAACGGAAAACACGAAAACCTGTGTCAAGGTTTTGTGTTGTTAATGGGGATTCTTCCTTGATTTTCTTTCCTGCACGACGAATACGTTCTTTGGCTATTTCTGGAATAGTGTTATAGCCTGCTTTACGAGCTTCACTGTCTTCAGGCGTTTCCTCTGGAAGTTGGACCATGATATATTTTCGGTGGTCTCCATCTTCTGCATTTAGCTGCATTACAGCATGGGCTGTTGTTGAAGAACCTGAAAAAAAATCCAAAATAATTGAATTAGATGTATTTGGCATTAATGTGATTAAATACCTTATTAAACCTATAGGTTTTGCAAAATCAAAAGGAATCCCTAACTCAGAAAGTTCTTTTGCACTTTGTCTATTTTCCCATTTTGTTATTAGATCAACAGGTGTTGCACCACCTTCTTGTCTATCGGTTAACCATATTTTAGTATATATATTCCATTTAGCTGGTTGACCAAATTGATCTATTAATACACCATCTGACTTCTTAAAGGTTATATTACCTTTGGCTTTTTCTTCTAAATATCTATCTCTACTCCATCTCCAACAGCCATCATCACTATTGGGATATACCATAGCACCATCTTCAACAGAACAAGGCATTGTTTTTCCAGGAGGGATAACAAAGGAACCATCCGGACATTCAATAAAATATCGTTGATTTGGTCTTGCGTCCAAAGAAGATTGATATAATCCAAAAGGTCTATATTTTTCCCCTTTACGTGTTCCTTCTGTTTCTATTGATGTATATAATTTTTTTATTATTTCCTCTGAAATTTCTTCCCTAAAACCCACTACATTTGATATGCTTTTCGCATAAATAATAATATACTCTACATTAGGTGAAAAGAATTGCCCTTTACCTCCTCCACTTTTCATAAGCCGGGATACTATACTGATTCTATTGGTTGAGCCAAAGATTTCATCACATTCTTTTACTAGATTCGTAACTTCTCCTTGTCCAATAGAAATAAAAATCACCCCATCCTCTGTTAACAAAGAGCGAGCAACCATAAGACGTGAATACATCATCGAACACCAGTCCGAATGAAAACGACCATTAGTATCTGTGTTCTTACGATAACGATTCCCTAATTCATCCACATTACCCGAAGCTAATTCTTCTTCATTTTGCGAACGGGCAAAATCATCATCATACACAAAGTCATTACCTGTATTATATGGCGGGTCAATATAAATCATCTTCACCTTACCCATATAGGATTTTTGAAGCAACTTCAATACCTCCAGATTATCGCCTTCAATATACAGATTCTGTGTATGATCCCAATCCACGCTATCCTCTATCACCGGACGCAGAGTCTTTGTGGTAGGGCGTGCAGCCTCACGACGAGCTTCTTGTTTACCAGGCCAAGTAAACTGATACATTTCATCTGCGTCTTCCACTGCATTATCTCCAAGCAGTTGACGCAAAGTCTTGAAATTTACCACATGGCGTAACTCCCCGGTTTTATCATCCTTTACTTCCGTAAAACAGGATGGTACAATTTGATAGAGAGCTTCCAAATTCAGTTTTGTTCCATCAACTGAACTCAAATCTAATTTATTGGGTTTCATGATTATATATTGTTCTTATTTAATTTATCAGTTAGTAATGTTATTTCTTTCCTAAGTTGACGCACCTCTGTATTCAATTCCATTTGTCGGTTAAACTGCTTTTCTGCCTTTATCCGTTTTTGCAGTGTCATAATCTGTTTCTGAATATTTTCTATTTGCTTGCGCAAATCAACCTGTGCTTTATATTCTTCTTTTGTAGATGCAGATAATCCTGATATTTGACTGAGCAAACCGTTATAAACGGCATCCATAGACTGCCCCTGGATATTCAGAGTATCAGCATCAATTCGTATATCCCGTTTCAATTCACTAATACCGCACTTCCATTTCTGTTCTCCATGAACAACCGACATTTCTTTATGATGCATCAGTAAATCAAACGTCTCACCGTACTCAATAATGAAAACCGTATGTCGTGGCAGCAACTCATCCATTGTACAGAAAGGCTTAATACTGTACTTATCTTCTTTCATCCTGCAATAGAACACGTCAATCTCATGCACATATTCACCATCTTCTACATTGAGTGTGGCAGGTGCAAGTTTATACAGCCAGACAATACCTTCAAACTCCCGTGTCAGAAATTCACGCAAGGAAGAATCGCAGCTTCTTCCATAAAACGCATTCTTAGGCACAGGCTTATTGACTGTTGTTGTGGATGGGAAGTTTAGTATATTATCCATTGTTTCAAAAATTCTTTTCTATAAGTTCAAATGAAGTGATGCGGCTTATGAGTAAATCTCTGTGTTCCGATGAAAGATTCTCTGTACCAAATATTTTCTTTGATGTACGAATAAACTTTATCATTGATGGAATTTGTCTGTCATTTTTAACTACAATAAATTTTACGGCATTACAAATCTCATTAGAATTTATACACATGTAAGCCTTAGAATTATTCCATAGCCTTGAGTTTAAATCTTTTCTACTATCATTAAATTCTTTTTCTGATATTTTGGAAACCCAAGGTGCAAAACTTTCATCTTCTGAATATAAATTAGAAATATATCGCCATTCCCTTTCGTCGTAATTTATTATTTTTTTGCCTTTAGTATTTGAAGCATATAATTTCGAGAAAGCCATCGAGTATCTAAACTTATTTACAGCCATAGATATTTGATCTTTTTTATAATTCAAATCTTCATCAGCAAGCATAAGTTTTTCAAGCCCGTATTTTTCGAGAAGAGGCTCGTATCCTTTATTTTTTATATATAAATTCAATTCGTTATAAAACGAATTATTTATAAGGTCTAATTGAGTTGCAAAGAAGTCATCCCCAATATTTCTAAGAAATAATGAGTTTAAGTAATGTACAGGATTAAGAAATAATAAATTACTTTGTATTAAATATTCCTTATCAAATCCAACCATATAATTCCCGTATTTTCTACGATGTTCTAAAGTTCTCAACAAAGGAATATCACAAAAACATATCATAGGAATAGCAAATCCAGAGTCTTTTGTACATTCTTCGTAGCAATAAGATAAACGTACTCCATTTCTTATTATTCCATTAATGGATTTTATATTACGAGTAAAATGAAATAAAGTATTTGAATTTATTATAGGCATATTACTTTATCACTAAAAAACAAATCAATTCAAAATCATCCAATCCTTTAATGTTATAGGTCAAAGCACTTGTTTCACCTACAGAGAAAAGACTGTCTATATCACTCTCTTCTTTCACTGTGATAATACTTTCTATGGCCGATTGCAACAGGTCGCTGTAATGACGCATATTCTTTCCATCACGTGTTTCCTTGTTGAACTGTTTACAAAGTACTTTATCCGGCTCTGTCTTATCCTTGCAGGCATAGCGCATCTTGTCCAGCAGCTTCTTGGGTGACAGATGATCGCAGATAACGGTTCCGGTATGCGAAAGATAAACCATATAGAACGGATGCAGCAGATTGGAACGGTCGATGTTCACACCATTGTTCTTGTTCTTTAACACATACATTACACCTGGTTCTACCAGTTCGGAGGCACTGACCACCGCACTCATCCCAAACGGTGTCAAATCCATATTGGGATGCTCTTTCAGATTAGCCAATAAATCCAAACGAAACTCATTCAGCCCCAAATCCATGATATTGACACCTGTATCCATATCCTCAATATCTACCACTTCATTCTGCAACTTCTTCAACTGGTTGCGACGGTATTCCAAATCTCCTTTTTCATTGGCAGACAATAGATTATCATCACCCGTACTGGTAATAACCGTAGCCTTCATTCTGCTTTCCACACGACCTTTCAGCTTGATGTAATCATCCAATTCCATATCCGGCCAGTAATTTACCAACTGAATCACATCATTCTTGCTTCCGATACGGTCTATACGACCAAAACGCTGAATGATGCGTACAGGATTCCAGTGTATATCGTAGTTAATCAGATAGTCGCAATCCTGCAAGTTCTGTCCTTCACTGATACAGTCGGTTGCAATCAGTACGTCTATTTCCCTTGTATCATTCGGATGAATGGCATCCCGGTCTTTCGATATAGGCGAAAAGTAGGTCAATATATCATTGAACGTACATTTCAATTTCGGTAACGTACATTTACCCTCCGTGCTACCGGTTATCAGAGCTGTATGTAATCCGCATTCGTTCAGTATTCTTCCAGATAACTGTTCGTAGAGGTAATTTGCCGTATCAGCAAAAGCTGTAAATATCAGCACTTTCTTATTGCTGCCATTGATTGGATGTTCAAACTTTTTTTTCAAGTCTGCTACCAGTTGTTGCAGCTTGGTGTCATGTTCCGGTGTAATATCCTTCAGCATGAGAATCAGCAGTTCCAGCACTTCCAAATCGGCTTTCAAATCACGTCTCCAACTTACATAATCCATGTCCCGAAGATTGATTTTTGATTTACGACCAACAAAAGGATCGTTCTCGCTATCTTCAGTATCAAAATCTTCTGAAAAATCAGTTACGTCTATTGTTCCTGCACCGCTCTCCTGAAATTTATCAATAGCCGTAATGGACTCTTTTATAAAATCTTGTATTCTCGTCAAAGTCAGGCGGAAAGAGTTCACGCTACTTTCCAGACGCTTCAGCAGATTGATTGCCATCAATTTCCGAATACCTTTTTCACGGCCATCTACGGTAAGTCCCTCGCCTTCATAATCTATTCCGTAATTGCCTTTTTCACTCTCAAAAATAAACAGAGAAGGTGTATATATAGAAAGATTCAATCTGTTAAGCATTTCTGCTATATCCGCAAAAGTAATAGCATCGTTCAAATCCGTAAGCTTAGGTCTACGTGATACAGGTGACAAACGTTCAGGAAATTTGCCCACATCATTTGTGTTGTAATACTTGATGATATGGCTTCGGCTTCTGGCTATGGTAACTGCATCAAGCAACTGGAAGAAATCATAACTTAATGAATCTACCAGTTTCTCTGTTGTTCTCTTTTCCGGAGACAATTTTGCCCATTTAGAATAAACAGTCTGTGCATCTCTGAAAATACTATCTATACTCTTTCTGGTATCAAGCAAATCATTTATATTCTCGGCCTTTCCTTCATACGCAAGTTGCAGCTGATTTTTCAAATCACTGAAACGGTTGTTTACCGGTGTAGCGGAAAGCATAAGCACTTTAGTCTTTACACCACTGCGTATAACTTTATTCATCAGCCGGGCATAACGGTTTTCCTTGAAATCATCATCTTCATCCTCATTATCAAACCGACCGCCATTGCGGAAATTATGGCTTTCATCTATTACAATCAAGTCATAATTTCCCCAGTTCACCCGTTCCAAGTCAAGTCCATTACTCAAACCTCTATCCCTTGACAGGTCAGAATGAAACAGAATGTCATAACGCAAACGGTCTGCCAATACCGGATTATTTTTATAGTTGGAGCGGAATGTCTGCCAGTTGTCGTTCAACTTTTTGGGACAAAGAACCAATACATTTCTGTTTCGGTTTTCGTAATACTTGATAACTGAAAGAGCCGTAAATGTTTTTCCCAATCCCACACTATCAGCAAGAATACACCCGTTGTATTTTTCCAGTTTGTTTATGATTGCCAATGATGCATCACGCTGGAAATTATACAGTTTATTCCATATAACACTACTTTTGAATCCTGTAGCTTCATTAGGTAATACATCCTCACTGATGTCTTCTAAAAACTCATTGAAGATATTGTATAACGTAATGAAATAGATAAAAGCTGGTGCATTCTCCTTATAAACGGTTTCGATATTTTCTATAACATTATCTGTCACATCCTGAAACTTCTCTTTGTCCTTCCAGAGCTCGGCAAAATTCTTCAGAAACATATCTGTAGAACTATGACCGGGCATACCTACCACCATCGGGCAGATGTTGTTTCCTCTATCAAGCCCGAGTTCGGTAGTGGTAAACTCGTTAAAAGGCATATAAGTATAGGTTTCTTCACCTTCCCTTATGTTGAGGAAGGTATTCATGGAGCCGTGAGTGATGTTGGTCTTGAATCGTGCTTTTCTGCGAATCCAGTCTGCACATTCCCGTGCTATGGCTCGTTGAGTAAGCTGGTTTCGAAGCCTTATTTCAAAATCAGATCCGAAAAGACTCCTTTCCCGATTTAATTTAAGAATATAGAATTCTCTTTTTTGCTTTTCGGACTTATCCGTATAGAATGTCGGTGAAGTAAAAATAAAGTTTACACAGTCCACCTTTTCCAGTTCTTCCTTCAAGGCTTCATAAGCATAGATGGAAAAGCTAGCTGCCGCTATAGAGATTTGACTATTGCCCGATGACAATACCTGTTTCAAATCATCTATAACACGTTCTGTTATATTATTGAATTGTTTCGGAGCTCTCATAGATATCCTCGTTCTTATTAATCAAATCTCGGACTTCAACACCTAACAAAAAAGCAATCCTAGTCAGAGTCTGTAAATCTGGTTGTGAAGTATTCGTACACCATTTAGATACGGTTGCAGGATCTTTCTTTAACTCGGAAGCCAACCACTTACTAGTTCTCTTCTTCTCTACTAAAACAACTTTTAATCTATTAATATCGGCCATTGTTCTCTCAATTTCTTTGCGTTATACGCAAAGATAATAATAAATATGGACCTATAAGATGAATCATGCTATTTTTATCACAAATACCACCCTAAAAAAAACAATCACTCAATTCACAGAATAGTTGGTGCTTTATAATTAAGCACCTTTTTTCTTTAGCCACAAACTTTTTTACAACAATAGATTTTTGTTACTTATTTGTTACTAATAAATTTTTATATCCATAGTAACAGTCTAATATTAAAGTACTTATATAGTATTATAAAGGTAAGAGGCCTATATGCCCGGAATTTCTTACCATAAGGATGGGGAAGTAGAAAAATGGTTCAAGTATGAGCGCGCAAAAGTATTCCAGGACAGTCTGGGAAGAGCTGTACAGATGAACTTTGCCGTAATTGACACAATCAAATGGGAAGATTTGCCCGGAGACAAACATTCTTCAAAAAATATTTGCATCCCTTTGAATAAAGGCTTGTTATTGTCTGTATTGAATAAGGAACCGATCACCCCTTCTACCAGACGCATCGAACTTCGGATAAAGGCGGAACCGGGATTCAATCCGCACACCGATGTTGATGTAAGATCTCTTCGTTTTGGCTCATTTACGGAGGTTAATTTTGGCAGAGGATGTAAAGCCGTAAAGACACGGAAAGACGGAAAAGATCTGATTGTTGTGTTCAACGGAAAGGGGAGTGGCATTACAGCTGATGAATTTGCACCGAAGCTGATTGGCCGTAAGACCAACGGTGAACTGATATACGGATATGCAGATCTTCCTTATGTGGATTATTCTCCTTCCATATTGTCAGCTGGTTGTCCGGTATATGATGCCGAACAGAATACATTGAAAGTGAAAGTTACAAACTTCGGACTTTCAGCATCCCAGCTTGCAGAAATCGAAATCATCTGCTCCGGAAAGACAATAGCTAAAGGAAATGTCGGTTCTTTACAGCCTTATGAGGAAAAGGAACTCTCACTGAAAAACTTACAGCAACAGAAGCCCCAGACTGCTTATGAAGTTGTTTTATCTGGTAATAAAAAAGAAATAGAACGTACGTCATTCCAGATCTCCAGCAAACAGGAGAATTAAGCAGAACTTAAAAAGCCCTCGTTTCACTGAAATAATAACCGGTGAAACGAGGGCTTTTCAAATTCTAGCCGATAATCCATTTGCTTCCGGGAATCAGACTGATTAGCTTGGTAGTTACCACACAACAGACAAAACACAATACTGCCATGCAGGGAATAGTGACCGCAACCGGAAGAACAGGCTGTGCCGGTCCTTCTGGCATAAATAAAGGCGCAATGTTGGAAAGAAACAGAATATGCATCAGATACATGCCAAAGGTCAGTTTTGAAATACCTGTGATCCAAGGATGTGCTTCTTGTCTTTTAATGCAGGTGAACATCAGGAAGGCTCCAAAAGTAGCAAGCAAAACGTTCGGAGTACAGAATTCCCATGACCATTCATAGCTGGGTGTCTGCATGACAATGCCTGGAACTCCTGCGTGCCAGGCTGACCACGCTGTAAATGCTGCACCGGCAACAAATGAGCCTATACCGACTTTCAGGCGTTTGGCCCGGTCCCATTTCAGATGCACGCGTATATAATGAGCCATAACCAAATAGCCCAGATAACCGGAACAATAATAGAACATTCCAAAATAAGGATTCCAGAAACAGGTTCCCCATAAATTAGAACTGACAAACCGGGTCAGCCAGGGAACAAGAGTAGACAACATAAAGAAGATGAGAAAAAGACGTTCTTCTTTGGCCGAAGCGCGTTCCAGCCACGGTGAAACTACCGGAATGATGAGATACAGTGAAATGAGCGGATACATAAACCACAGATGGCCGGCCATGGAAGGAAACGTAAATGGCAAAAGTCTGAAATCCTGCCAGGACTGTTCCCAAGTCATCTGTCCCCAGACCAAAGGCAGGAAACAGTAAATTAACATGAAAAATACGAGAGGCGGAATGATGCGCTTGAATCTATGCTTGTAAAAATCGCTCATGGATACATTGGGTTTGACCGGTACCAGCAGGAATGCACTGACCACCATGAACAATGGCACGCTCATTCGCCCCAATGCGCCATCATAAAAGGCCACCCAGAAACGGTTGCTTTCATTAGCCAGCATAGTTGTATCTGCCGATATACAATAAAAATTCTCACTGGCATGTACCAGCATCACAAGAAAACAGGCAATAACACGAACATAATCGATGAATACGATTCTATTAGAGTTTTTCATTGGTGTAAGATTTAATCTGATATCAAATATTCAATTTTAATTTCCCCAAGTAAAGTTTATAAAGTGATGTGTTTCATCTTTACTTTGCAAAACTAGGAAAAAGATAACTAACCTGCAAAAGTTATTGGTATGACTTATGGCTTTTAAGATTATCATTCATCTGCCTCTGGCTTTTTTTGTTCTCCTCATCTTCCGGATCTGATCATTATTATACACTGTAAACCAGCATCTTGAAGTTTTTCCCTATTACAGATAGGAATATTCCCCCGGAAACATAGGAAAAATCATTCGGGAGTCTCGGATTCCTTGTCTATCTTTGCTTCATCGAAAACCAGAGGACACAAAGTTCTCACAATACAGGAAACCATGAAACGAGGAAAAAGTTATAGAATGATATGCGGGATGTTGATGCTGATCACTTTCGCGTTTGCTTTTCAGGCATGTGATTATGTAGGAGTAGAGATAGGTGTCGGTACAGATGCATATCGTGAAAATACAGATTACCTGTGCAGCCGTCCCTGGTCTGACGAATGGTATGATGATTATGGAACTTATTACTATCAGGAACTCAGATTTTACGGAAACAATACGGGAGAAGATTATCTGTATACACAGGACCGCCACGGATACATACAGGAAAGTGTGTACAACTTCACATGGGACTGGTTCAACAGTATGTATACCAGTATCCGGCTGACTTATGGCCCCGGTGATTACTCGTATATGGACAATATATCCATGGGAGGTAACCGTTTAAATTGTTTACTCGACGGACAGCCTGTCTATTTCATTGGAAAATAAGATTTTTAAGAACATTGTGTGAACAATTTGCGTGTGTCTTTGTTTATTGAATATAACATAAAAAGAGACTCATTCTTGTTTTCATTTTTAAGATAATTAATTTTTGGGTTTATTTATCGTGTAGCTGCATCTGCCTCAGGAACTGGTAGATGCAGCTTTTTTTCGGCCAGTCTCATTCCTGGGTTACAAAGTAACGTCTGAATTTTAAAACATTATTCTTCCTGAATCCATCTGTAATCAAACGAGTTTTTGTACCTTTGACAAAAATAGACCATAAAAACACAGAACATGAAAAATTTGGAAATCAAAAAAATCAGCGGTTTCACTACCGCTCAGGAAATACCGGCCTTGCTGGATCGGGAAGGAATCGAGTTTCAACCTATTGATACGGTCAACTGGCCGGAATATCCTTATAAACCGGAGGTAAAGTTCCGGGTTGCCCATACAGGGGATTATATACTGATACATTACACCGTAACAGAAGCCAGCGTACGGGCTGTAGCTCCGCATGACGGAGGACGGGTTTGGGAAGATGCCTGCTGTGAATTTTTCCTGCAACCGGAAACCGGAGAACCTGTTTACTATAATTTTGAATGTAACTGTGCCGGTACTCTGCTGCTTAATTGCGGACGGGTAGGTGACCGTCATCCCGCACCGGAAAGCATTATGCAACAGGTACTTCGCTGGGCCTCTATAGGCAGAGAACCGTTCGAAGAACGGATCGGTACCTGCAGCTGGCAGCTGGCTCTGGCTATTCCTGTAGCAGCAGTATTCAATCACTCGGTAAAAGACTTCAGCGGACTTCATATGCGAGCTAATTTCTATAAATGCGGTGACCTGCTTCAGACTCCTCATTTCCTGTCTTGGAATCCGATCCAGTTACCGAAGCCTTGTTTCCATTGTCCTGAATTCTTTGGAAATATTCATTTTGGAGAATAATTGAGACAAAAAAAATCGGCTCAGCGTTGTCATTCAACATGCTGAGCCGAACTTATTCTTCCAAACTTACTCTTTTTTTCCTTCCGGCTTCAACCAGCGATCGAGCCAGCTGAAGAATGTACGTTGCCAGAGAATACCATTCTGCGGTTTCAATACCCAGTGGTTTTCATCGGGGAAGATCAGCAATTCAGCAGGAATACCTCTCAGCTTGGCTGCATTGAAAGCTGCCATTCCCTGTGAAGCCAGAATACGGTAGTCCTTTTCTCCGTGAATACAAAGAATCGGAGTATCCCATTTATCAACAAACAGGTGAGGAGAGTTTGCATAGCTGCGCTTAACAGCCTCATTGGTCTTTTCCCAGTACGGACCGCCCAGATCCCAGTTGGTGAACCAGAGTTCTTCTGTTTCCAGGTATTGCTGTTCCATATTGAAGAAACCGTCATGGGCAATGAATGCCTTGAAACGTTTGTTATGGTGTCCGGCCAGCCAATAAACCGAATATCCTCCGAAGCTGGCACCCACACATCCCAGACGATCCTTGTCTACATACGGCTCCTTGGAAATATCATCAATGGCACTCAGATAGTCATCCATACAGTGACCGCCATAGTTGGTACTGATTTCTTCCAGCCATTCCATACCGAAGCCCGGCAGACCGCGGCGGTTCGGAGCAATGACAATATAACCGTTGGCAGCCATAATCTGCAAGTTCCAGCGGTAGCTCCAGAACTGGCTGACAGGACTTTGCGGACCACCTTCACAGAACAGGAGGGTAGGATATTTTTTGTTCGGATCAAAATCAGCAGGATAAACTACCCATGAAAGCATGTCTTTTCCGTCAACGGTCTTTGTCCAGCGGGGTTCCACTTTACCCAGTTTCAGCTGACTGAAGATATGATCATTTTCTTTGGTGATGCGGGATACGGCATTTTCCTGATTCAGGGAAACGGTAAACAGTTCGTCTGCTTCACTCAGAGAATGGCGTTTAGTCAGCAACTGTCCGTCATTCAGCATAGCTACTGAAGCATAGTCATACATACCGTCGGTCAGCTGCTTCACATCTCCTTCCAGATTCGTGCTGTGAATCATGCTGGTTGCATGCCATACTCCTACAAAATACAAGGTACGGCTGTCAGGAGCCCAGCAATAGTCGTCTACGCCCGACTGGAAACTTTCCGTGACATATGTTTTTTTGCCGCTGGTCAGATCCATTACACAAAGGCGGTTGCGGTCGCTTTCGTAACCGTCACGTTCCATACTCTGCCAGGCAATGCTCTTGCCGTCAGGAGAGAATTTGGGATTTGTATCATAGCCCATGTTCTTGTCGGCAGCATCTTCCTTGCAGAGATTGCGGGTCTGTTTGGTTTCCAGGTTATAAAGATAAATATCAGAATCCGTAGAAATGGCATAATCCAGTCCGGTTTTCTTGCGGCAAGTATAGGCAATCTGCTTCGAGTCGTTGCTCCATGCCAGCTGCTCGATACCGCCGAAAGGTTTCATCGGTGATTCATACGGTTCACCTGCCAGGATATCTGTGGCTTCTCCTACTTTGTTTCCGTCAAATGAAGCTACGAAAGGATGGGGGACAGTCTGTACCCATTCATCCCAATGTTTGTACATCAGATCATCGATTACCATACCGCTGGCCTTATCCAGATCCGGATATTTGTCTGCAGTACGTTCTCCATATTTCACTTGAGAGATAAAGAGCAGCTTGCTTTCATCCGGAGAGAAACGGAATCCGTCAATGCCACCGGCATAGTCAGACAACTGCTTGCGTCCGCTTCCGTCGGGATTCATTTCCCAAACCTGACTGTTGCCGTTGGCATCGGCAGCCAGAAAAGCAATCTTGCTGCCATTCTTGATCCATGCCGGTTCACCCTCACTGGCAGCAGTTGTCGTCAGCAGACGGTTATCAGATCCATCCGCATTCATCACATAAATCACCAGGTGACTTTTGTTTTCCTTCACACTGTAATAAGATACAGTATAAGCAATACGTTTGCCGTCAGGCGAAACAGCAGAACTTCCGATACGTCCCATCGCCCACAACGTCTCCGGAGTCATACGGCCTTCCTTTACCGTAATTTCTTGCTTGCCGATAATAGGGCCTTCAGCCTGTGCCGCTTTTTCAGGACCGACGCAGGCTGATGTGACCATCATCATGGCAGCTGTCATAGTCATAAAATTTCTGTTCATGTTTTTTAGATGTCATTTTGTCTTCCGGCAAAGATAATAAAAAATACACACGGAATGTATTTCTCAAAATGTATTCTGTTCCAAAATCCGGTCATTGGTCTCTTCTTCACCGTTCCTTTGTAAAATCGGACAGAAAAGAGCTTCCTTTGTCTTCCAGACAAGCATGGGAACCGGACGATAAGACAACTTGTAGCGAAGAATACATTGTGCCACCTGAATAGAGTTTCCCTGGTGAGTTTCTTTCAGACGGTCAAGATCTTTCTTCATCAATGTTCGGTTCAAGGACAATTCCCGCAAAATGGCCCGTTCCAGACTGAGGTTGGGCGTAAAGTGAAACAGGTCAAAGATATCATGAACCCCATCGCTCAATAAGGTACCCCAACCCCGTTGGTTACAGAAATCATGCAAGGCCTGATATTTAGTCATAACTTCTTTGCTGACCATCATCAATAACGGTTTTATCTCTGTTACAAAACATTGTCCGTCGGTCAAACACACCAGTACATCCGGAACGTAATAATGAGATCCATGATGCTCATAGGGTACCTTAAAAGGCTGTTCGCAATATGCCCGAACCACATCAGATTGTTCCAGTCTTTTAAAGAAATGTTTTTCCAGTTTGGATTCATAAAAGACATTCCTGTTCATTTTCCGGCTATAAAACTCACCGGAATGTGAATGTTCTTTTTTTATTTCCGGATTATACACGCGGATTGGAGTAAAGTTGCAATGATAAGATTCTGAAAACACCGAGACTTGCTCCGGCCAGATAATTTTGGGCAAAAGGGCTTCCAACCCCTTTCTTGTAACATTTCTCCGGGGTGATGTCTTTTTAATCAGGTTAATCCATTTCCGTTCTGAACCTTCTAACCGCAGAAAGAATTTCACAAAACGAAGGAAAAGATATATTTCCCATTCAGGAAGATGTATTTCCCTGAATTCCATCAGGAAACGGATATGATCAGTTTCTCCTGACCGGGAATAGTGACCTTGATTTGTCAGCAGATTATAAATGCGCATAACCGGAACATATTTTCTCCGCTGTAAGAGATAAAATTTCTTGAACACCTTGACTTCCAGCTGTCTTATACGCTCCTTGCACAGTCCTAGTTCTTCAGCCATTTCCGTATGATTCCGGGTATCAGTTTCATCCAGTCCGTAAAGTGAAATAAAAAGCATACGCTCCCGCTCTTTCAGTAAGAGTACATTGTCATTCTTTCGCTGGGCGTACAGACATAAGACCAGATTATTAAGAAAATAACATCCTATTGCATCCATAGTTTTCGGTTTAAGATCATGTATTAGTTTTCGTGATTTTGCAAAGATAAATTTTCTTTTTATAGATTCTCTCTAAATCACAAAAAAATCCCGCCTGCCTAATTAAAGACAGACGGGATTTCATATTTTTCAGCTGAAATTCTGATTAAATCAGCTATTATTTCTTGTTCATACGTTCCTGACGTTCTTTCTGAAGACGTTCCTGTTCCTTCTGCAAAGCTTCCAGCTTGGCCATCAGACCGCTTGCCTTCTGCTGCGACGGAGCCTTTTTATTGGCTTCCAGCTGAGCCAGCAGCTTCTTTTCATCCGTCATGCGGCGCATGATCCACATGGTCAGAATACCGATAAGACCGGAAATGAAATAATAGTAGCTCAAACCTGATGCATATTCATTGAAAATGAAGAAGAACATCAGCGGCATGATATACATCATCCATTTCATGGCTGCCATCTGCGGATTGTTACCCATATCCTGCTGTTTCATCATGACAATCTGATTGATGACGGTTGTTGCACTGAAGAGCAGACAGAACAGACTCAGGTGGTTACCCAGCAATGGGATGCTGGTGCTCCAGCTGATCAGATCATCATAAGAAGAAAGGTCACTTGCCCACAGGAAACTCTGCTGACGGAGCTCGATAGCGTTCGGAACAAAGAAGAACAGTGCCATGAACACCGGTGTCTGAAGCAGCATCGGCAAGCAGCCGCCCATCGGGCTGACTCCATACTGGCTGTAAAGTGCCATGGTTTCCTGCTGTTTCTTCAGAGCATCTTCCTGCTTGGGATATTTGGCATTGATCTTGTCCACATACGGTTTCAAAGCACGCATCTTGGCTGACGAAATAAACGACTTCCAGGTGGTCGGGAGCACCAGAATCTTCACGATAATGGTCATCAGCAGAATTACCATACCCATGCTCAGGCCCCAGCTGGAAAGCCAGTCAAACAGGTTGATTGTAAACCAGCGGTTAATGAGCCGGATAATCGGCCATCCCAGATAAACCAGGTCTTCCAGTTCCAGATCCTTATCCTTGAAGCTCAAGTCATTGCTTGCAAGCAGAGTCTTGAAGTGGTTCGGTCCGAAATAGAACTGGAAATTACTCGGTTTCGCACCTGTCGGATCGAAAGCAGTCTGCATATCAGCCTGATAGTTCTTCATGTAGCCGCTGCCTTTCTGTTCCATTTTCGATTCCAGTGTAGCCTTTTCAAAATTCTGCTCAGCGATGAACACGCATGAGAAGTACTGGTTCTTGAAAGCTACCCAGTCAAGTACTTCCGGAATAGTTTCTTTTTCGTCTTTTGTTTCACTCAGGTAATCAAAACTGTCGTCCACCGGCTTATAGGTCAGCGAAGTGTAACGCTGTTCGAAAGTATATCCTTTCTCCATCTGGCGTGCACGCTGCTTCCAGTCAACACTGACGGTCTTTGTGGAAGGGGAGAAGAAGTTCTGCATGCCTGAAGCCTGAATGCTGAAGTCTACCATATAAGAGTTGGGCAACAGCTTGTAGACAAAGTCCAGATGACCACCGTTGGATGCGTTCAGACGCATGGTTACGGATGTATCCGTCTTGCTGACAGTTTCAAAGTACAGGTTTTCACTCAGCAGATTCTCATTCTTTCCTTCAAAGCCGAAGTTCAGCGAAGCATCCTCTCCGTCAAACAGGACGAGTGGTTGTTTCTGCTGATCCATGTACTCCTTCAGCATAGCCTTCTTCACGCGTCCTCCCTTGTTCGAGAAAGTCAGCTGAAGCAGATCATTTTCCAGGGTAGTCAGTTGCTCTGTTCCCTGGGTAGCCTGATAGAACATGGAAGTAGAATCCAGCCGGATTGTCTTTTCTGCAGCTTCCTGCGCTTTGAGAGCTTCCTGCTCCTTCTGGATCGCAAGTTGCTGGATAGAGTCTTGATAGTGCTGTGCACGTGCTTTTTCTTCCTGACTGGGACGGTTGTAGATGCCGAAGCCGACAATGACCGCTCCGATCAGGACGAAACCTACTAACGTGTTTTTATCCATTTCTTCAAAATTAGTTTTTGTTATTTGTCAATAGCAGCCTTGATAAATGACAGGAACAGCGGATGCGGTTTCAGTACAGTACTGCTGTATTCCGGATGGAACTGAGTACCGATAAACCATTTCAGGGTAGGAATTTCAATAATTTCCACCAGATCTGAATCCGGATTGATACCTACGCATTTCATGCCTGCAGCTTCAAATTCAGCCTTGTAGTCGTTGTTGAATTCATAGCGGTGGCGGTGACGTTCCTGAATATGTTCAGACTGATATGCCTGATATACTTTGGAGTTCGGATCAAGTACGCATTCATAAGCACCCAGACGCATCGTACCACCCATGTTGGTAATGGATTTCTGTTCCTCCATGATATCGATGACATTGTGCGGAGTCTTTTCATCCATCTCACGGCTGTTGGCATCTGTATAGCCCAGTACATCACGTGCAAACTCGATTGCCATGCACTGCATACCCAGACAGATACCGAAAGTCGGTACATTGTGTGTACGGCAATATTTGATAGCTGTAAACTTGCCTTCGATACCGCGCTGGCCGAATCCCGGACAGATAATGATTCCATCCATATCCTTCAGGCTTTCTTCGATATTCTCTTCTGTCAGTTTCTCACTGTTGATGAAGTGGATATCTGCCTTGCGGTCGTTATAGGTTGCAGCCTGTGAAAGAGCTTCCAGAATAGATTTGTAGGCATCCTGCAAATCATACTTGCCCACCAGACCGATTTTTACCTTTTCTGTAGCCTTGTGACGGCGTTCCAGGAAAGCTTTCCACGGACCGAGGGTAGGGGTTTCTCCAACAGGAAGACCCATCTTCTCCAGGATCGTTACATCAAGTTTCTGTTCCTGCATACGCAAAGGTACCTCATAAATAGTCGGCATGTCCATAGACTGTACAACGGCATTGTCTTCTACATTACAGAACAGAGCAACTTTCTTCTTCAGGTTAGTGCTCAGTTCATGTTCCGTACGCAATACCAGAATATCCGGCTGAATACCTACTGACTGAAGTTCTTTTACAGAGTGCTGGGTCGGTTTGGTCTTCAGCTCACCGGCTGCTGCCAGATAAGGTACATAAGTAAGGTGTACACACAAAGCATTTTTTCCCAGTTCCCATTTCAGCTGACGGATACTTTCCAGGTAAGGAAGAGATTCGATATCACCTACCGTACCGCCGATTTCCGTAATGACGAAGTCGAATTTGTACTTGTTACCCAACAATTTTACATTTCGCTTGATCTCGTCTGTGATATGAGGGATTACCTGGATGGTTTTTCCCAGATAGTCACCGCGACGTTCCTTGTCGATCACGCTCTTGTAAATACGGCCGGTTGTGATATTGTTAGCCTTTGTAGTCTGAATGCCCAGGAAACGTTCGTAGTGTCCCAGGTCAAGATCGGCTTCATGACCGTCTACTGTCACATAGCATTCTCCGTGCTCGTAAGGATTCAGAGTTCCGGGGTCAATGTTGATGTAAGGATCAAATTTTTGGATTGTTACGCTGTAGCCTCTTGCCTGCAGCAACTTACCTATAGATGATGAAATGATGCCTTTACCCAAAGAAGAGGCAACACCACCTGTTACGAAAATGTACTTTGTTTCTGCCACAATATGAATGTTTAATGATTGATATTCGTTATAACAACTTCTTTTCAAAGTTGCAAAATTATAAAAAAAAGCCGAAACTCACGATATAAACCGGCAAAACATTTCACACCATGTCCAAAGAGCACCTGCATGGCGGAATATTTGTTGATGAAACCGCACCATTTCATGGAATTTATTGTACTTTTGCAAGAAATTAAGAATATATAATAAACAATGAGAAAAATTGGATTAACCCTCTTGCTTTTTCTACTTTACGGAAGCACATGGGCACAAACAACTCAAACAGCCGGACAGAAAGCTGTCCAGGCCAAACAGGCTACGGTAATAGACACAGACAGTCTGTTGCAGCAGCTGGAAAAAGATTCCGTTATCACCTCTACCTCTGTGTCTGAAGATTCTGTTGTCAATACGGAGGAAGGAATCCAGACACGTACGCAGTCTGACAAACTGGCTGCTTCAAAGGATTCTGTTGTATCAGGAACAGATACACTGAGTATCAAGGCACAGAAAATCAAACCGGCAGTGCGGGTTCTCCCCAATCCCTATATGTTGAGATTTACGGCATTCCTTAAAAACTTCCGCAAGGATTATGATGATGCACTGGAACGCTGGGAAGATCCCTACCTGCTGATCACAGGAATCAAACCGGATCCGGACTTCTTCAAGCTGGCTTTCCCTGCCACTTATTATGAAGCGCCCGTACAGCAGGCATTCGGAATTGACGGCTGGGAACCGGCCTCCATCTATTGCCACAAGGAGCAGGAAGAAAAAAGAATGCAAAATTTGGCCAAGCTGCCTGATTTGCGGAAATCTGAAAAGATTGACCGCCAGGTCAACCGCCAGTTACTGAACTTCTATGTCAACTACCCGACACTGGTTGTCCAGAACGAAGCCAATCTGAAACAGCTGAGCGGTGCTCCCGACAAACTGGAAGTGAAGGATCCGCCCACAGAAAACATTCTGAATGCTGCACAGAGCAATCTCTTCATGGGGCAAATGCCTTCGCAGGACTTGTATGTACTCAAACCGAATTTCTGGACACAAACCGGTAACGGTTATCTCCTGTTCTCACAGAACTATATTTCCAAGAACTGGTATAAAGGTGGTAACAGCGCCAAATCACTGGTGTCCGGTTTCACCTGGCAGGCAAACTATGATGACAAACAGCGCATCCAGTTTGAAAACAAATTCGAATGGAAACTGGGATTCATTACAAGTCCGGGTGACACTCTCCACAGCTATACCCCGAACAACGACCTGTTGCGTCTGAAGACGAAATTCGGTTATAAGGCAATCACTCACTGGTACTATACCTTATCCGTTGACTTCGAAACTCAGTTGTTCTCTACTTACGAAACAAACACGAACAACCTGGTCTCAGCATTCTTCTCACCGGCCAAGCTGAATGTCGGTCTCGGTATGGATTACAAGTACACCAAAGGCGGATGCAATCTTTCCGTGATGGTCAACCCGCTCAACTACTCGCTGTATGCCGTAGCCAGCGACCGGGTAGATCCGACACGTTTTAACATCAAGGAAGGACACAAGACGGAGAATGAATTCGGTTCACGTCTGGAAGCCAACATCAGCTGGAAGATCATTCCGATGTTGCTGTGGGAATCCCGCTTCACATATACGACAGACTATAAGAAGGTCGTAAGTGAATGGGAAAACACATTTACTTTCGCCTTCAACAAATATCTTTCTACCAAGCTCTTCGTACACGGCCGTTTCGATGACGGAGTTGCACGGGAACCGGACAGAAGCTACTTCCAGTTGCAGGAACTGCTGAGCTTTGGTTTGAATTATACCTGGTAATCGTATAACCAATAACCTTATAATATAAAATTAGAAATGTTTACTATGCCTTCGTTTGTTCAGATACTCGACCTGATCGGGACATTCGCTTTTGCCATTAGTGGTATCCGCCTGGCTTCGGCCAAGCGTTTTGACTGGTTCGGCGCATACGTGGTAGGATTGGCCACTGCCGTTGGAGGAGGTACGATCCGTGACCTCCTGCTGGATGTTACACCTCCCTGGATGACCGATCCGATGTATCTGAGCTGTACAGCCTTCGCCATGTTTTTCGTCATTGTGTTCAGCAAGTATCTGATCCATCTGAACAACACGTTCTTTATCTTCGACAGTATCGGACTGGCACTGTTTACGGTAGTAGGAGCGAGCAAGAGTCTGACACTCGGTTATCCCTTCTGGGTAGCCATCATTATGGGAAGCATCACCGGAGCTGCCGGAGGTGTATTGCGTGACGTATTCATCAACGAAATTCCGCTGATTTTCCGCAAGGAAATCTATGCCATGGCCTGCGTGATCGGAGGGCTCGCTTACTGGGCCTGTCTGCGTCTGGGCATGGAATCATACGTGTCAGAAATCATCGGAGGAAGCGTTGTTTTCATTGTCCGCATTCTGGCTGTGAAATATAAGATCACCCTGCCAATTCTGAAAGGAGATCCCGAAGAGGAAAACAACTGATCCTCCCGGTAAAAGAAACGGGCGGAAGCGGCCCCCAGAGTCCACGCTTCCGCCCGTTTTTTATGTATTCCGTTTCCTTATTGCAAGGTTCCGGCTTCTGCCTGCTGAATCATCTGCTGGCTGGCATACATATATACTTCCACCCGGCGATTTTCCTGACGTCCGGCTTCCGTGCTGTTGTCCGCTACAGGATTGCTTTCACCCATGCCTTCCACACTCTTGATCTGGCTGGCTGAAACACCACAGCCCAGCAAATAGCTGGATACACTCTGTGCGCGTTCCTGCGACAGATTCAGGTTCTTCTGAACACTCTGCTCCTTGGTAGAATTTCTCCAGCCCTGATTGTCCGTATAACCATAAATAGCCACGTCCATATCCCGGTTCTGGTTCAGGACATTGTTGGCAAACTTGCTGAGCGAAGCCTTGGCGGCAGAACTCAGAGTTGCACTGCTGGTAGTAAAGAGGATACCGGAATCAAAAGTAACCTTCACGGCCTGCAATCCGTTGTTATCCGTCACCTGTTCTACCTCTGCACCCTCAATCTGCTGTGCCTGCTGGGCAGCCTTGTCCATTTTCTTACCGATCAGTACACCGGCACCCGTACCAACGGCTGCTCCGACAGCTGCACCGATGGCAGCACCTTTTCCCTTACCGGCCAGTCCTCCGACCAGAGCACCCAGCGCAGCACCTCCGCCACCGCCGATAAGTCCTCCTTTGGCCGTATTGCTCATACCGCATCCGCTGAGAATCAGACATCCGCTGAGCAGCAGAGCTACGATGTTTGTTGTCTTTTTCATTTGATTCGAAAGTTTAGTTTATATTCACCAGTTTAATTTAATATGCGAAGATAGGATACTTCTTCATGGTTTCGTTCACCCGTGCCCGTACGGAAGCGATTACTTCTTCATTATCCACATTGGAAAGCACGGTTTCGATCATTTCTGCAATTTCAACCATCAGATCTTCCTTGGCTCCACGGGTTGTAATGGCAGGAGTACCCAGACGGATACCGGAAGTCTGGAATGCAGAGCGGGTATCAAACGGAACCATGTTCTTGTTGACCGTGATATCAGCAGCAACCAGCGCCTTTTCTGCCACCTTACCGGTCAGATCAGGATATTTGCTGCGCAGATCCACCAGCATGGAGTGATTATCCGTACCGCCGGAAACAATGGTAAAGCCACGGTCCATCAAAGCCTGCGCCAGTACGGCAGCATTCTTCTTCACCTGCTTCTGGTATTCTTTGTATTCCGGTTGCAGACATTCGCCGAAAGCCACAGCCTTGGCAGCGATAACATGTTCCAGCGGACCTCCCTGAATACCGGGGAATACAGCTGAATCCAGCAGCTGCGACATCATCTTGATCTCGCCCTTCGGTGTTTTCTTACCCCATGGGTTAGGGAAGTCCTTGCCCATCATGATCACACCTCCGCGCGGACCACGCAAGGTCTTGTGAGTCGTAGAAGTTACGATATGTGCATACTTCACCGGATTATCCAGCAAACCAGCCGCAATCAGTCCGGCCGGATGAGCCATGTCCACCATAAAGATTGCACCTACCTTATCAGCAATCTCACGCATGCGCTTGTAGTCCCATTCACGTGAATAAGCCGATCCTCCGCCAATGATCATCTTCGGACGTTCACGCAAGGCAATTTCTTCCATCTGATCATAGTCCACACGGCCTGTTTCCTTGTTCAGGTTATATTCACAGGGGGTATAGATAATTCCCGATGTATTTACAGCCGATCCGTGTGACAGATGTCCGCCATGAGCCAGGTTCAGTCCCATAAATTTGTCTCCCGGATTCAGGACAGCCAGAAAGACAGCCGCATTAGCCTGTGCTCCAGAGTGAGGCTGTACGTTAGCCCATTCTGCGCCGAAGATTTGTTTCAGACGGTCGATTGCAATCTGTTCGCTCTGGTCCACCACCTCGCAACCGCCATAGTAGCGTTTGCCCGGATAACCTTCTGCATATTTGTTGGTCAGACAGGATCCCATGGCCTGCATCACCTGATCACTTACAAAGTTTTCTGAAGCAATCAGTTCAATGCCTTTCAACTGGCGCTGATGCTCCTTTTCGATGATATCAAAGATTAAATCGTCTCTTTTCATAAATCTGTATTTTTAGGTTAATATGCAAATTCTGTCGGTTTCTCAGAAAATCACTCCCACGGAAAAGCTCATGACGTTCCGCCGTTTCCGGACAACAATCATACTTTCATTATAGGGAGCCTCTGTTGCCTGCCGGTCAAAATCAATCGATCTGGTCAGGTTATGCAACCCGATCTCATAACGGAAATCGAAAAATACATTCGATACATTGACGCCCAGTCCGGCTACTGCACTGTAATTAAAGGGATATCCGGTTTCCCGGATGGCCTGCTGGTAAAAGCCCGAATATTCATTTTCGGTCTGCTGCTTCCACGACCACGCCACTTTGGGCCCGACAAAGAAAGCCATGCCATAAGGATGGACATCTATAAACTTATATCCATAAAGAATCGGGAGATCAATCGAAGTGACCTTGGTCTTGACCAGGGCATTTTCAGGCAGAAGCGCCGAGTTTGCCAGCGAATTGCTGACAGACACACTTCCCATAGATACATTATAGGAAATTTCCGGCTGGATGAAATGATGCTTTTTCAGGTTCAGCCGGCAAAAGACTGTCGCAAAATACCCCACTTTGTAGTTGTTCTGGACTCCCTCAAGTTCCTTTCCGTCAATGGAAAGTTCGTCAATGAAAAACATGGAAGAATTAAAACCGGCCTTGACACCAATATTCACCAAAGGTCTTCGCAGGGTGACCATCGGAGTGTAGTTCGACTGAGCCTGAAGCGATCCGGCTGCAGCAGAAACCAGCAAGAGTACAAGGGCGGTTTTCTTCATGCAAAAATGTTTATTTTTTCTTTTCTACGGACCATCCGAACTTACCGATCTTGGGGCCCATTCCGTAATATCCGCCGTGTACATACACCAGCAGATTTGACTGAGCCAGTTCGAATTTTCCGGTTTCCGTATTCAGGTATTTGTCGTCAGCCTTCACGTTCACCACGTCTGCGATAAACATGTCGTGCGATCCCAGTGACAGGATCTCCTTCACCCGGCATTCAATACACAGGGGAGATTCTTCAATGATGGGAGCGTTGACCACACTTGCCTTTCCGGGAGTGAGGTGCATTTCCTCAAACTTGTTGTAGTCGCGTCCGGAGCGTACTCCACACCAGTCAGTGGCATACGCCATATCCTGTGTGGTCAGGTTGATGACAAATTCCATATTCTTTTTCAGAATAGGATAGGAGTGACGTTCAGGCCGTACCGAAATGTAACACATCGGCGGGTTGGAACAAATGGTTCCAACCCACGCAATGGTAAGGATGTTATATTCTTCGACTGAACTTCCGCAGCTGACCAATACAGCCGGAAGCGGATAAATCATGGTTCCGGGTTTCCAGTCCTGCTTCATATCGTCAAATCAGTTTGATATTGTCCTTCTGCTGTTCTTTCTCGCAATAGTGGCATTTCAGCAATCCTTTTTCTTTGTCAGTCACGTGGAACCAGGTCTGCATCGGTTCGTTGTTGGTGATACATTTCGGATTGTTGCACTTCACGATACCTTTCAGTTCATCGGGCATGACAACCTGCTTCTTTTCCACCACCTCGTAATTGCGGATGATGTTCAGCTTCACGTTCGGAGCAACGACTGACAGGCGGCTTACTTCCTCATCACTGAAGAAACGGTCGGCAATCTTGATGATTCCCTTTTTGCCCAGCTTCTTGCTTTCAAAGTTATTGCCGATGGTAATGTTCGTATCCATATGCGGCAGGTCAAGCAAAGAAACCACCGTAAACAGTTTGTCAGAAGGTATATGATCGATGACGGTTCCGTTTTCCAGAGCGGCAACCTGTAATTCTTTCTTATCACTCATAGTTTTTGGAATGTTTTAATAATTATTTTACTGTGTCTGCCTTTACTTCATCCAGGGTAATGCCCAGTACGTCACACAGGATTGCCTGACGTGCATACAGTCCGTTTTGTGCCTGCTGGAAATAATATGCCTTTTCGTTGTTGTCCACATCATAGGCAATTTCATTTACGCGGGGCAGCGGATGCAGGATACGCAGGTTCGGACGTGTATGTTCCAGCATCTTGTTGCGCAGGATGTAAACGTCCTTCACGCGTTCATACTCCATCAGATCCGTAAAACGTTCGCGCTGTACGCGGGTCATATACAGAATGTCGGCATCTGCAATCGTTTCTTCCGTAAAGTCGGTATGTTCCACATACTTGATCTGATGCTGTTTGCAGTACAGTTTGTATTCCTCCGGCATTTTCAGTTCATCGGGAGCGATGAAGTGGAAAGTCGGATTAAAATGACGCATGGCCATCAGCAGCGAATGTACGGTACGTCCATACTTCAGGTCGCCCACCAGATAGATATTCAGGTTTTCCAGTGTACCCTGCGTCTTATAGATGGAATATAGGTCGAGCATGGTCTGTGAAGGATGCTGGTTGGCTCCGTCTCCGGCATTGACAATGGGCACCGGTGCCACTTCACTGGCATAGCGTGCTGCTCCCTCCAGATAATGACGCATCACAATGATATCGGCATAATTGCTGACCATCATGATGGTATCTTTCAGGGTTTCTCCCTTCGAAGAGCTGGTCACTTTGGGATCGGTAAAACCGATAACTCTTGCTCCCAGGCGGTTGGCCGCTGTTTCAAAACTCAGTCGTGTGCGGGTGGAAGGCTCGAAGAAAAGGGTTGCAACTACTTTCTCAGCCAAAAGACGGCGATTAGGTTTCTTTTCAAACTCTCTTGCCATTTCCAGAAGATAGAGGATTTTCTCCTTAGAATGCTCGGCAATAGTAACTAAACTTCTATTTTCCATACTTAATTATGGTTTGATGATTACTTTTTATAATACCGAAGCCCAAAGGTAAACAAAAAAAAGGAAAAATCCTCCCTTTTCAGATTTTTTTCACTGATTTTTCTTTGGCCGCGTAAAAAAGTTGTTGCTATAAATTTTAGCTAAGAATATGCCCCACAGCACCTTCCAGCACAGTTTTTAGGGTCCATGGGTCCACATGGACCTATATGGACCCTTTACCGTGAGAGACTCCGTTTCCAGGCGCCTTTTTTCAGGGTGAGGAAAAGACTTCCGGAGCGGCAGAAAAGCGCCGTTCTTTTATAAAAACGCCGAGACATTTTCCTTCACACGCCGAAATCTTTTCCTTCATTTGTCGAAGCGTTTTTATGAGCTGTATTCAGGCCTTCTTTTTTTAATAAGGAGGATATGCTGCCGTCCGAGGTGTGCAGCTCCTCCTCATAATGCGGCATTTCTGTCGAAATTTCAATTATAATTTACATCATATTAGTAATTATGCAATCCGGTTTCCTTTTGATTCCTCCGGATGACCATCTTCCTGTTTCCTGTCGGGCTTATCTCGATTCTTTTAGTGACATTCATTCAAACAGCTTCTTCAAAGCAGGCAAAAGAATGCGAATTTCACTTTAAATAAGAAAAACACTTCAAGAGAACGGGAAAATCCGATGAGCAGGACCCTGTTTTTATAATCAGCTATCTATCAATGGATATCACGTAAAAGAGGGCATTATTCCATTCAAAAAAAGAGTTTTTCTCACGATAGAGGGTCCATATAGGTTCATGTGGACCCATGGACCCTAAAAATGGACCCAAAGTGAACCCAATCCAACGGACACCCGAAGGAACTTTTCCCATGTATCTCTCTTGAGAAAGAAGCTTTATGAAACGGATTTTCCTTAAAAGCGCGATAAAAAATCACAGTTTAAGATTACCTTTCATGCCCTGCATAAAGATGATTGGTTTTCGCGGATTTGTTTACAAAATGAAAGAGTGTACAGAGTTCTTATTTTCTGTATGCAGATCAGGCATAGTTTTGTTTTAAACCTCTTACAAAAATATTCCGTGTAAGACTTGTGTATTCCCCCAAAAGTATGTACATTTACTTAATAAACTGAATCTAATTAACATGAATCGCATTAGTCTGTCCGTCATGCTTTTGGTAGGAATTGCAGCCTTGTCCTGTTCTCGACAGGACAAGGCTGCAATTCCCGTTTTCCCTCTTGAAGGAAGCGTAATACCTGCCGACTCGCTACAGAATGGTTATACGATCATCCATGCAGATACCAATGAAATCCTTATTGAAGCTTCCAAGGAACCGTTCTTCGTTGAAGCATATAAACTGACGGGAGATAGCGCTTGCCTTTTTCATCGCTACGGCAAGCGTGGATCAGGACCGGATGAATTGATGGAAGCCAATTCGGTATACTACCACAAGCCCACACGAAATATGTTGCTCTACAGCAGTAACGATATGGGTGCGCAGCTCGTCAACCTCGATACTTATGACATACGGCCCATCCATGCTTTCAGGCAGAACAATGCTCTGTGGCTGATGAAAGCAGAATTCATCGACGACAGTACTTTGCTTACAGCTTGTGTCGTCCCTAATCCTGAGAATACGAAACCGGAATGGTTCAAGTTGCTGCACCTGTCTACCGGGCAACTGACGGACATAGAGGAATTTTCGCCTGATGACGGATTCGATGGGCCTTTGATGACCAAACAGTGGATTTACAATTCCTCGGCACGCATTAAGAAACATCCTCATAGAAACCGCTTTATATATGGATGCGACGAAGGATTGTATGCCGAAATATTTGATTTGGAAGACAATCGGATTGTTAACCGCAAAGTTATACTCAACCAGTATCCGACCTACCATCCTGGATCGGACGGCATCAGTCCGGAGGGGGCACCCGACCGTGAATTGTGTGGATTTAAAGTTTCCGTGACACCCCGATACATATATATGCTTCTGAGCAGGAATACGAAAGGTGATCTACGCGCTATCAGTCGGGAAGAAATGCCTGAAAAGTTCAAAGGTCCGGGTAAAGGGATAAGTTTCAGCGAAGAAGTGCTTGTATTCGATTGGGAAGGGCACTTATGCCGCAAGTTGAATTTGACCCCTTTCGTTGTCAACATCGCCGTAACGGAAGACGACAGTACCCTTTACGGCATTACGGAGTCGGAAGAATACGAGCCGGTTTTAGTCCGATACAATTGTTCTGAGATTTAAACATTTCATTTAATTCATCCAACGAATAAATAAACCAGGAATATGAAAAAGAAAATATTATGCATATTATTACTGATTTTTGCAGTAAAGGTTGGGGCTTCAACAGGCCGTTCAATCTATAATTTTGACTTTGACTGGCTGTTTTCCAGATATGGATTACAGGCAGACGGAACAAGGCTGGAAGAGCCCGTAGCAGCAGAAAGCATCCTGTTTGATGACCGGAACTGGAAGCAGCTGGATTTACCGGTAAGCTTCCCTGGCGCGGCATCGGATGGTACCGAAAACATTTCAAGGTGGAAAAGAAGGATGAAGGCAAACGCCTTTATCTGGACTTTGACGGTGCCATGGCTCATGCAGAGGTATGGCTGAACGGCAAGAAAGTTGGCGGCCATCCTTATGGATATACCTCTTTCCGGGTAGATCTGACACCTGCAGTCGTGTATGGCGGCGAAAATGTCGTAGCCGTGCGCCTGAATACAGAAGACATGGGCTCCCGCTGGTATCCCGGTGCAGGTATTTACAGACATGTCCGTCTGGTAAAGACATCACAGGTACATGTAGATCACTGGGGCGTTTTTGTCACCACTCCCCAGATTTCGGATAAAGAAGCGAAGGCTGTCATTTCAGTAAAACTGCGCAATCACCTGCCGGATCCGGTAAAAGGCCATTATGCGGTGTCTGTATATGAACTGGATGCAGAAGACCGGGTAGGGGCGGAAGTCGCAAAGTGCAAATCCTTATCCCTGAATTTGCCCGCCGATGGAACGCTGGAAGACAGCGTGACTGTAACGGTATCTGAACCCAGACGCTGGAGCCTGGAACAGACAAACCGTTATCTGGCCAGAGTTGTCGTATTTGACGGGAAAAAACAGGTCGATACTTATGAGGTACCTTTCGGATTCCGGACAATCCGCTTTACGCACAACAATGGTTTCTTGCTGAACGGGAAGCGGGTACAGATACAGGGAACCTGTAATCACCACGATTTGGGAGCGCTGGGAACAGCTGTCAATAAAGTTGCCCTGGAACGGCAGTTGAAGATTCTGAAAAGTTTCGGCTGCAACGCACTGCGCACTTCCCACAACATTCCGGCGCCGGAACTGCTTGATCTGGCTGACAAGATGGGATTTCTCGTCATGGATGAAGCATTCGACTGCTGGAAGAAGGGCAAACAGCCAGGCGATTACGGTTCACTGTTTGAAGAATGGCACGTAAAAGACCTGGAAGCACTGGTGTGCCGGGACAGAAATCATCCCTCTGTCATTTTATGGAGTACCGGTAATGAAGTTTCCGAACAATACACTCCTGAACTGGGCATAGCCCGCTATCTGACCGACGTGGTACACCGTTTTGACAAGACCCGTCCGGTAACCTTCGGAGCTTCCTATCCCAGCAAGTCTGCCATGAACGGAACAGAGTTACAGGTCGATGTACATGGGATGAACTATGCAGCCGGTGTTTATGGCGGTCCTCATTTCTACGGAGAATTCCTCAACAAAGAAGGACACGAACATCTGTCCGGATTTTCCAGCGAAAGCAGCTCCACCATGAGCTCCCGCGGAGAATACTTTCCGCGCAAATTCCATGTTTCTTCGTACGACCTGAATGAACCGGGATGGGGCGGATTGCCTGATCAGGAATTTGCGGCTCTCGACCGCTATCCGGCCATTTGCGGTGAATTCGTATGGACAGGCTTCGACTATCTGGGAGAACCGACTCCGTTTAACAGCGACAAGACCGTACTGCTGAATCATGCAGCTGCCTTGAGTAAAGAAGAACTGAAAAAGCAGGAAGAGGAACTGAAGAAGATAGAAGAGAACCGTCCGACTTCGCGCAGCAGCTATTTTGGCATTGTCGATCTCGCCGGATTCCCCAAAGACCGCTATTACTTATATCAATCCCGATGGATGCCTGACTATCCGATGGTGCATATTTTGCCGCATTGGAATTTTGAGGACAAGACAGGAGAGAATATCCCGGTTTTCGTCTATTCATCCGGTGACGAGGTTGAACTGTTCTTGAACGGCAAATCATTGGGGAAAAAGCAGAAGCAGGCATTTGAATGCCGTTTCCGCTGGAATGAGGTCCCGTATGAACCGGGTGAACTGAAGGCTGTGGCTTACAAAGACGGAAAAGTATGGGCAGAAGCGTCGGTAAAGACAACAGGTGCTCCGGTAAAACTGAAACTGACTCCCGACAAGAAAATACTAAAGTCTGACGGTGAGGATCTGATCTTTGTACGGGTCTCCGTACTGGATGCGGACGGAAACGAAGTACCTACCGCAGAGCCTCTGATTAAAGCAACGCTGGACGGGCCGGGTAAAATTGTGGCAACCGATAACGGAGATCCGACCTGTCTGATTCCTTTTCCGGAAACAACACGTCCGGCTTTTAACGGGCTGTATCTGGCCATTGTGAAAGCCGACAGGGGAGCGAAAGGGAAATTGCATTTCTCAGTGGAAAGCGACGGGCTGGGTACAGCAGAGATGGTATTCCAGATCGAAAAAGGCAAAATCAGACAATATCAATATATTCCATAATCAGAGGCCGGCAAAGAGAGAAGGAGGCTGATGTTCACCATGCAACGGCTATTTTATCCGGTTACAGTATTCTCCGGACAGGGAACACTCATAATTGCTTTTTCTTCAATAAGCTCTTTTACCATAATAAATTCTTCGTCTGTCTCCATTATTGTTTTAAAACCCTGTTTAAGGTACATATTATTAGTTAATTCGTTCATTTTTGTTCACATTTTCTTTTCAGGTCTACTATATGCCGTTTCTGTTATTCCTCTTAACATGACACTCATCAGAAGCTACTATACCCTTTATATCACTTCGCCATCATAATAGCCAGAAGCAACTGAATACCAAGCAGATGCTAAATCAGACTGAATAAATGATTTTATCCTTGTTCTTATCATGGAACACCTTTATACTTTACCATTTCTTCCCAATCCTCTTTGGTAAGCAAAGTAAAATGTTCCGTACGGATATCTCCTAACGGAGAAGTCTTTCCTCTTTCTGTATGATGAAACCGAAAACCACATTTGTCCATCACTCTGCGGGATTTAATATTTCCGTCATAATATCCGCACCACACTCTTTTGATGTTCAGTTCATTAAAACAACGTAAGAGAAGGCATCCAACAGCTTCCGGTATAAGTCCCTGTCCCCAGTAAGGCATACCAATCCAATAACCAATTTCGGCATCACCCTCCTGCATGTCTGCACTATGTACGCCGTCACCGAACATAATGCCAACACTACCAATAGGTTCATTGGTTTCCTTTAAAACCACGGCATAAGTCTCCGGGGCAGAAAGTATATCCCTTATTACTTCTCTGCTATTTTCAATGGATGTATGTGGCGGCCATCCTGCTATCGGTCCTATGTTCGGATTTTGTGCATATTTGTAGAGTGATGCAGCATCTTCTTCCGTCCACGGACGAAGTATAAGTCTTTCGGTTTTCATAAATCACTCCATTGCTGTCCGGAGAAAATTCGCCAAAACAGCTATTATTAATTAATAATCAGTTAGTTACCAAGCTAATAGAATTTTTCGATTAGAAATCATAGTTTTGCAAGAAGGTATAAACAGCCAATTTTGC
>ENA-OURV01000395-OURV01000395.1-human-gut-metagenome-genome-assembly--contig:-NODE-395-length-37617-cov-8.638837_pt1 | contig 37617 bp, 37 predicted proteins | sample MGYA00242141_ERZ509072 | MGnify/ENA primary metagenome ERZ509072 (study PRJEB26280, sample SAMEA2338763) | human gut metagenome | biome: human gut; feature: human-associated habitat; material: faeces... | reverse complement strand
ATTCACTATTCACTATTCACTATTCACTATTCACTATTCACTATTCACTATTCACTATTCACTATTCACTATTCACTATTCACTATTCACCATTTGCTATTCACTGCTCATTCTTGTTTTCGCTGCATATACCCGTATTATCGCATGAAGCCGCCCGCGCCCACGGCGCTGAAGCTGTGACTTTGCATATCCTGTGAAAAAGTGTAGGTGCCGGTGCTGCAGGAAAAGCTCATAAGGCACACTCCGCTGTACAGCCCAATTGTTCCGTACTCCGGGCGCATAACGCTCCAAAGCAGCTTACCGTCCTTAATACGGAGCTTATCGCCTATCGCGCCTTCGGTGCTGTAAAAGCTTTCCGGCTGTCCTGTTTGTGCATCGCACACCATAAGAATGGCCGTGACATTTTCCCGCATCATGCGCGCAATGTCGGCGCACGCCTCCTCGGTTGTGCTTACAAAATTTTCGCCGTATTTATCATCGATCTTTTCCAGCACCGCGGCAATATCTGCCCATTGCTCATCGTAAATATAGCTGCTGTTTTCGGGAATTGCGGCGGAATGTGCCGAAATGTAGAGCTTATCCCCAATTTGCAGCACACTGTCCACGGTAAGCAGTCTTCCTTTATCGGAATATATTCTTGTTTGCCGAATGCCGTTTTCATCAAAGGTTATAAGCACGGCTTGACCGACAGTGGGGCCTTTTGCCTTGATTATATAGCCGTCGCCCGCTCTGTATGCCGTTTTTCGCCCATCGCCGACTTCTATATCACATTTATGGCGGCTTATACATTCTGCTGCCCGCTCATCCGTGACAATTATCTCCAAGACTTGACCGTGATTGCCGTTTCTTCCGATCAGAATGAAGGTCAGACTTCCGTTATCGTTTTCAAACACGCCTATGCAGGAGGCATATGACAGGCTCGATTTTATGCTGCTTTTTGCTTTTATCCGACCGTCCGCACTTACGCATATAATATCGATGACGGCTCCCCCTGCACTGCACTGAATAATATCCCCGCCGTGCAATTCGGTATAAGGGCCAAGATCGTTTATATTTCCCGGCATGGGCACTCGCCAGCATTCTTCCCCTTCGCGGAAGCAGGCAATATAGTCTTTTTGTATGCCGTCGGCGGGTGCTGTATCATATATTCTTCTTATCAGAGCCGCGCCGCCCATATTCTTGCCCGTAAGAATGGTGTCATAATAGTTACTGGCATTTCGCTGCCGCTCCAAGGGAGTAAATTCCGGCCATATAGGCGTTATGTTGCAGCCGTATATGCCCTCGGTGCCGCCTGTTGCTTCGGCCTGCGGCTGATCCCTGCGGGCATCGGTGCCGACAGTTGCGGAAATCTGTGCCGTTTCGGCAGCCGACGCCGCAGCGCTGACATAGCCGGGCTGCATACTGAGCCGCAGCGTAAGCTCACGGTATGCCGTTTTGATCTCGTTTCTGTTCATACCCTCAATGTTTACATAGTGCTCCCTGAGGAAATTAACTGCGCAGTCGTACTGCCTTGCCTCTTCGGCTACGGCATAGACGCCGAGCGAGCCCACGGCAATCAGCGCGGCGCAGCCCACTGCCGCACAGCGGCGCAGCGGCGCCCAAGTTTGCTTTATGCCAAGCCCCGTAAGAAAGGCCGTTTTCTGCGCTATCCTTTTGCGCGATATACCGCAAGGTATGCGATCCTTATGCAGTTTTGTGTTTTCTGCAAGCAGCTCCTCAAACAGCCTGCGATCGTCATTCATATTTATCGCCTCCCAGGATACTCCTTAGTTTTTTTACCGCTCTGTGTGCTCTTGTATCCACTGCGGAAACCGTCATATGCATTATTCGGGCAATGTCCTTTGAATTTTGGGACATAAAATATTTGCGAAGCAGTATCTCGCGGTCGGTATTTTCCAGTGCGTCTATCGCACTGAGAAGCTCCTGCCGCCTCTCCCTGCTCTCCGCCTCGTCCTCGGGGCCTGCCGCCGTATCCGGCTCCGCGCCCTCAAGCTCCTCCTGCGGGGCGCCGTTTTTTCGCAGCATATCAATGCACTGGCGCTTGGCTATAATGCACAGCCAACCGGAAAGCCCGCAGCGCTGCGGATCGTAGCTTTCGCGGGAAAACCAAAACCTTGCAAAGGCTGCGGAAACGCAGTCCTCCACATCCTGCGGTGAAGCGCCGCTGCCCAGGATTCCCCTGCACACCGTGCACATAAGCCCGGTATAAAGCCGCATTATAAGCTTCATGCCCTCCTCCGGCTCTGCCGCAAGGCGTGCAAGTATTTTTTCCTGTGTCAACGCGTCACCTCCACCGCCGCGGCGATTTGCCTTGTCAGACCCGTTCGTTCAGGTCTGTCCGTGCGCAGCGGCACCGCGCGTTCTTCCCCTTTGACGCACGATGCCGTTTTGCAGGATTTGCAGACAGAATACCTGCGCGCCGATGCCCCTGATATCGGCGCGCTTTTCATGCTCCCTTATACTGTACTCCTTTATTCTCCTTTATATTGCTATATTGCCGCCCGTGCGTTTTTGATGTGCTTTCCCCCGTGCGGCGCACGGCGGCACCTTATCCCCTGCTTTTCCCCAAAAGCTTGATGCACGCCTGAATATGCGCCGGCTCCGTGACGGCTTATACATAATTATATACGGTTTTTTCACTTTTTTCTTACAGGATTTTATGCTTTTTCTGCGCAAATTTTGAAAATAATTGCGGCTTTTATTGTAAAAATGCCGAAGAAACACCGTTTCTCCGGCAGATACAAAAGCATTTTCCGCGATATTTTTCCGACTGCTTACACATGGAATATTTCGGAATCCCACTGTAAAACACGCTCTTTCATTCCGTTTATATCCAGCACGCCGCAGGCAAAGCCCTTGCGTACAAGCTCCTCCGGCACGAATTCATCGTATTTTTCAAACACCGGCACCTCGCCCGGATAAAGCAGCTCCATCGGATTTACAAGCTCTGCCGCTTTTTTTGCCAAAAGGTGCAGGAATTCATCGGGCTCGGCCGTCATGCGGAACTGCATAAAATACGGCTTTGAGCTTTCAAAGCCCTTGATTCCGGCCTCGGTGCATTTCAGCTTGATAAGACGCTCAAGCGCCATAAAGGCGTATGTACCCAGCCACGGCATGAGGCACCACGAATCGCCGCCAAGACAAATAAGCGGGGAAGAAAGCCCGGCATTGTGCGCCGCCCGCCTTGCCTGCGTAAGCCTTGCACGGGCATTTTTCATAAGGTAGGGATACAGCTCATCCTCCAGCAGCACCTGCTTCATGCGTTCCAGCACGCGGGTATTGATATCGCCGGGGCACAGCCCGAAAAACGCTGGAACCCTGCCCTTTACCATGGTGCAATAGACCGTGCGGCGTTTATGATCTATCTCGTCCACCACCCACACATGTCCGGCAAGCGCCAGCCTTTCTCCCACCGGCGGCGGCTTGACCACCGTGCCCAGCTCCTGTGAGCCGCTGCGCACGGTGTACTCCTCATTTTCCTGAAAAACGGCAAAAAAGCGGTAGGAATTAACCTGTCTTTCGCCGGATATGCCTATTATCAGCCCGCCCTCCGCCGTTTTCTGTATTTGATCGGTGGCAAGCAAATGGCGCAGCAAAATGACATAATCCTCTTTTGTTATGCCGGAAAAGCAGCTGAGGGAAAGCACGCGGCGGGCAAGCTGCGACGGCAGCAGCTCGCCGCAGGAGCAAAGCACGCTCATGGTTTGGTGATACAGCAGGCTGTACGGCAGCTTGCCGAGCCTTGGCGGCTCCACCCAGTGTTCTTCCCTGTAAAGCTGCACAAGCGCGGCGCCCTGAAGCAGCTGCCACGGCAGGGACGCAGGCAGCGATGCCCTCATCTCCGGCGGCTCCTCCCTCATAACAAAGCGCATCTCCGGCGGAAGCTCGCGCCGTCCCGTTCGCCCCATACGCTGAAGGAAGGAGGAAACGGTGAAGGGGGCGTTTATCTGGAATGCCCGCTCCAAACGGCCAATATCTATGCCCAGCTCCAGCGTGGCGGTGGTGACGGTGGTAAGGGCTCTGGTTTCGTCCTTCATGGCCTCCTCCGCCGTTTCGCGGTAGGATGCCGACAGATTACCGTGATGAATGAGAAAGCGGTCCGCCTCGTGCTTATACTCGCAATACTGCCTTAAAGTGGTGGTAACGGTTTCACATTCCTCGCGGGAATTGACAAACACCAGACACTTGCGGCCGCGGGTATGCTCAAAGATATAGCCTATGCCGGGATCGGCTCCGGCGGGAGCGGTATCGGTGCGGTCGGCGGTAAATTCCGCCTCAAGGCGTTCCCCCTGAGCTGCGGTTATACCCGCCGGCAAAGGAGAGCTTTCTTCGGTTGATATGTGCAGACGCTGCGAATCGGCGCATAACCGTCCCGTTTGCGTCGCCTCCAATGTGTTCTGTGCGGAATTCTTCTTCTCCGGCTCTGCCGCCTGCGGGCCGGCCGTAAAGAAGTGCTCCATGCTCAGGTGCCAGCGCACGCCCTTATTTTCCAGTCTCGGAATTACGGTGCGCCGCCCCGTTCCCTGAGAGAGCAGCCTTCCCATCTCCTCCGGCTCGCCTATTGTGGCGGAAAGCCCGATACGGCGCGGGTTTACGCCCGCAAGGGAGCAAAGGCGCTCTATAAGGCAAAGCGTTTGGCCTCCGCGGTCGCCCCGCATTACGGAATGCACCTCGTCTATCACTATAAACCGAAGATCCCCGAAAAGCCGGGGAATATCGGCGTGCTTACGCATAAGCATGGCCTCAAGGGATTCCGGGGTTATTTGCAGCACTCCGGAGGGATGCTTGAGCATACGTGCCTTATGGCTTTGGGCTACATCCCCGTGCCAGTGCCATACGGGAATGCCCGCCTCGCCGCACAGCTCCTCAAGGCGCGAAAACTGATCGTTTATAAGCGCCTTAAGCGGCCCGATATATACCGCTCCGATACTGCACGGCGCATCCTTTGAAAGCAGGGTAAGCACCGGAAAAAACGCAGCTTCGGTTTTTCCTGAGGCAGTGGCGGCCGTAAGCAGCACATTATCGTCCGTTCCGAATATGGCCTCGCCTGCCGCCACCTGCACCGCGCGCAGGCTGTCCCAGCCGCTGCGATATATATAATCCTGAACAAAGGGAGCGTACTGCTGAAAAACATTCATAAATATTTCTCCGTTGCGCCCGTGATGCCGCGCATTTCTGCCGACGGCTCGCAAAACGCCCGTACAATTGCACATATGTGCATGTTTTTGTGTTTTATATTTCAAACTCACTGTATTCGTCCTTGGCGGAGGCATCGTCAGATACCGCCGAAGAGGGCGAAAAGGTGAATTCGCCGCTGCCGATAAGCTCGGAGGGAGAGGTGCCGGGATGCTGACACAGAACATTTAACAGCTGAATGAAATCCCTTATTATTTCACGGGGGGTTATATTCTGATCCGCCCCCACCCTGCCGTACTCCAGCTTTATAAAATCCTCCCGCTGTTTATCGTTTAACAATGCGGCATGGTCGTACAATCCGCAATGTATTTCCTCCAGCTTTTCCGCCAAAACCAGCATTTCCTCCGCCGTAAGGGGAGAAAGCTTTATTACCGGCGCCATCATATCGCGTTTGTCCGAAGCAAAACGGCCGTCCGCAAGACGGGAGCGCAGTGCCTCATAGCTGTAAAGGCCGCGCCGCTGATCCTCAATGCACTGGGGCGTGCCGCACATGATGATGCCCATATAGCTTGCCCTTCCCTGAAGCGCATCGTTGTACATGGTAAGCAGCTTTTCGTAGTTATACTGTCTTGTGATGGCGTTTGGAACCTTGTAGATATTTACAAGCTCATCGATAAGCACAAGCAGGCCGCTGTACCCCGCTTCATGGAGAAACAGCGAAAACAGCTTGATATAATCGTACCAGTCGTCATCGGTAATGATTATATTTACGCCCAGCTCCGCTCTTGCCTCGCTTTTGGAGGAATATTCGCCGCGAAACCATTTTATGACATTAGCCTTAAGCTGATCGTCGCCGTCAAGATAAGCTTTATAATAAAGCGACAGCAGGCGGGCAAAATCAAAGCCGTGAACAAGCTCGCTGAGCGCGCCCACCACGCGGTATATCTCCCTGTCTACAAGCTCGCGGAAGCCCTCGCTTTGGGGCGAAACGCCGTTTTGCGCAACCACCGAGCTTTGCACCGAGCTTATCCAGCGCTCCAGTATAAGCGTGAGCGCGCCGCCGTCGGGGCGGGTTTTGGTGGAAAGGTTGCGCACAAGCTCGCGGTAGGTGGCAAGCCCCTGCCCCTTGGTGCCGTGCAGCCTTCTTTCCGGAGAAAGGTCGCAGTCCATAACCGCAAAGCCGCGATCCATGGCATAATTGCGCACGGTTTGAAGCAAAAAGCTCTTACCGCTGCCGTAGCGCCCGGCAATAAAGCGGAAGGAGGCTCCGCCCTGCGATACGATATCGATATCGTGCACAAGCGCCTCTATTTCCTCCTTGCGTCCCACCGTTATATAGGGCAGCCCCACTCTGGGGACCACTCCGCCCTTAAGCGAATTTATAAGTGCCGAAGCAATTCTTTTGGGTATATTCATGCTTTTCTCCCTTCCGATGTATTCAAGCCAAGCAGTTCATAAAGCTGCGCCGTATAATCCTCCACCGCTTCGGGAGAGGTCTCCTCCCCTATGAGCACGGTATCGGAAAAGGTATCAAACAGCTTTTCGTTTACGGAATCCATTATTACCGACGGAAGCACGCTTTCGCTGCGCAAAAGCTCCGAAAACGGCTCTGCGCACAGCACGCGCCGCAGGTATTCCTTTTCCAATGCGGTAAGCCCGGTTTCCGCCGGAGCCTCCGAATCGCACTGCGCGGGCTGTGCCGCTTTGCGGTCTGCCGCCGGGATGTTGCTTTCGCCGCTGTCCGCCGGCAGGCTTATCTTACGGAAGGATACCCCTTGCGCGGCCATGTTTCCCGATGTCTCCGTATCCGGCGGATATGCTGCTTTATCCGCCTCAACCGGCGCGTCTGCCGTATATGTCTCATCAGTTTCGTCAAGTCCGTCAAGCAGGCGCTTTAATGTATCATCGGCGTTTTGCCTTATGCCGGCAAGGGCCGAAGTATCTATGCTGATATTTGCCGCAGCCGCTTTCTGCCTGCTGCCGCAGACATTCTGCCATGCCTTTGTTATAAGCTCGGTATACAGCTTACTGGGCTGACATTTCAGCTCCGGCGTAACACTCAGGCATTTTCTCAGCACCGCGTCTACGCTTTTTATAAATTCTCCCAGCAGCCGATTTCTCCCCTTTGAAGCAAACAGGCGTCTGTTTATCCAGTTGCCCGAACGGCAGATATAAACATTGAGAGGATCCACCGTATATTCGGTATCAGGGTGCTTTTCCTCCCTGTAAAACACCGCAGAGCGGAACATAACATACGGGCTTTCGTAAACCTTTCCGAAAAAGCGTTCGCATATCCCGCTGCGGCGATGCTTGCCGTAATAATCGGAAAGAAGGTTGAAGGCCTGTACCGCAGTTGCTTCCGTTTCCTCGGGATAAAGCCTGTAAAGCTTTGAGTGTGTAAGATCGTAGGAGGAAAGTGCGTTAAGCACGGGAAATATCTCGTTTGCCGGATGCTTTGCACTTTCGGTAAGCAGCTGCACCGAACGCTCAAAATCCGCCTGTTCCCCCTTATCAACAAGGCTTACATCCATGCCGTAGTAAACCGCAAGATCGGAAAGCCATATCTTTGCATACCGTTCTATGCGGTCGTCAAAGCCCGCATACCATGCCGCAAATTCTTTAAGGCGCATATAAGCCTGCTGCGGAGACCCTGCCCCTATGAGATTTAGCAGCTCGTAGATATAAACAAAGGCATAGGACAGCCCGGCATACGGGCGTTCCCCCCTGCGCACCCTTGTGCGCCATGTAAAATAGGAGCGAAGCTGCGGCAGCGTCATATCGGCATAAGTGGGATAGTATCGGAAAAATTCAGTGTTTTCCCTGTAATCATCCTCAAAATTCTCCATCAGCTTGCCCTGATGATAAAACAGCATTGCGGCAGAGCGCATGGAGGGCAGCAGCGCCATAGCCCGCATACGGCGATATTCGCCCGGCGCGGCTTCGCTTTGCTGCGGGCGTATTATAGGCTCGTCGGTATAGATGCGTTCCGTAACGCTGCATTTGCCGTTTGACTGTTTATCCCCGACGCTGAAGGCGCGGATGCTTTCCAGCAGCTTTGCCGCAGTATCTGTCAGATTCTTCAAATCCGCCCCTCCTTTTCTTGCTTTTTTGCCCCGCCGATCCCGCTTTGCGGGTGCCGGTCTATTTTACTTTTGTTTGCCGTTTCCAAAAGCAAACCTGCAAAACCGCGCAGGTAAGTTCTGCGCTTTATATTTTTCGGATATCAAACTATTATAGCATAATCGTTTCCGTATTACAACGGGCAATTGATCTCATTTTACATTTTATACGGCATAATACGGCAAAAATGCAAAACACGAAGAAGCAAAAAAATCCTGCGGCTTCTTGACTTACAGCTGCCTCTGCGCTAAACTGTATTATATAAAACAAACCGGCAAACAGGCAGCCGCGATGCTGTTGAAAGCAGAATTGCCGAACAAGCAGCAACAACAAAAAACAAAAAACAAAAAGGAGCAATTGAAATGGATAAAACACCGATTAAACTGAAGCTGGACGGCATAGATGCGCCGCAAAAGAGAGTACGCATAAAAAACGCGCCAGTAAGCGAAGTGTTTTCCTTATGCGAGCTTGTACAATACCAGGAGGGGCAGGTTGTAAGCCGCACTCTTGCCCAGAACGAAAACATGAGCCTTACTCTATTTTCCTTTGACAAGGGGGAAGAAATAGGTACGCACTCCGCCGGAGGGGATGCATTTTTGACCTGTCTTGACGGCGGCTGCCGCATTATTATTGATGAAACGGCCTATGAGCTTACCGTGGGACAAAGCATTGTTATGCCGGCGGGGCATCCGCACTCGGTTCATGCAAGCGAGCGTTTCAAAATGCTGCTTGCCGTAATAAAATAGCCTCGTAAAGCACAAAGGAATTACGGAGCATATAAAGCCGGGGCGACATATGCGCGGCCGGACGAACCTGCGGGGGCGTCCGGCCGGCATTTTTGCAAAAAAATGCCGGGTAAGGCGCACAAGCGCCGGCCGCGCGGGGCGCCGCGAAAAGCACGAAGAGCCTATTGTTTATTAAATTAAAGCAGCTTAAGCAGCAGGCTCATAAGCGGAATGGTAAAAAGGGAAAGCAGCGTGGCAATGCTGACACCGGCACCCGCAAAGGCCACATCGCCTCCGTAACGCTGCGCCATCATGGAGGTTATGGAGGCCGACGGCATGCACATCTGCAAAAAGGGAACGGCAACCAGCATTACATCGTCAAGAGGAATGATGTTTGTAAGGCGCAGAGCATAAAAACAAAGAAAAATTATTCCCGGCAGCACCAGCAATCTCATGCCCACGGCTATAAGCAGCTGCGGCCGCCTGAAAAGCCCGCGGAAATCAAAATGCGAAAGGTGCGCCCCCACCGTGAACATTGCAAGGGGCGTGACCGTACCCGCCGTAAGCGAGCACACATCCAGAAGAAATTGGGGCATTACCTCGTTTGCGGAAAAAGCAAACAGTATTGCGCCCGCCACGCAGGCAAGAACGCCCGGGTTAAGCAGCGCCTTTTTTGCTCCGCCCTTTTGTCCCTTTGGCGCAAGCATTTTTACGCCCACCGTCCATGTAAGCACATTGTGGCACACCACTATTCCTGTGCCGTACAGCACTGCCAGATCGCCCTGATCGCCGAAAACGCTTTTGAGCACCGGCAGACCCATGAACCCCACATTGCAAAATGCCGTCATAAATTTAAGAACGCCCTTTACGGAAGCATCGGATTTTCGAAAACAAAGGCACACAATTATAAACGATACTGCATAAGCTACGATGCCAAGCAGCATTTCTATGCCCAAATTAAGCAGAATATCACGGTCAAAGCTGCGCAGAAAGGCGTTTATTATCATGGCAGGCTGTGCAATATACAGGGTAAAAAAAGACAGCCCGTCGGTAAAATCCGCAGGAACCAGACGCTTTTTTTCAAATATAAAGCCCGGCACCAACAGCAGCACCATAGTAAATACGCCCGTTAATACAACACCGAATTCAGGCATCAGTTGTTCCTCCGTAGTACTCGCTCCCGTATCTGCAATTGCAATAAAGACCGGGTATTTATTTCCGTATCATTTTTTATATCTGCTTTCTCTATCCGCAATATCCGCAATATCCGCAAACTGATTTTGCAAAAGCTGCCATGCGGTATGTTCCGATATTTTCTTAAGCGTAAACATCGGAATTATATCATGCTTTGCAGGGTTAATCAACAAAAGATAAACACAAACGGCCAAATTACAAACAAAAAACAAGCTGAAAACTAAAAAAGCAAACTAAAAGCAGACCGGACGCAAAGAGTGCTTTAAGGGTGCCCGTTGCGCCGCGTCTGCTTTTTGATTAAAGCCGCGCTTTATGTTATAAAATGCATGGAATTTACAATGCAGCTATTACGGTTTTTACGGATAATTACGAATAATATCGGATATCTGCGGCCGCATCAGCGCATTTTCTCGTATGCCTGTTCAAAATTCACCAGCACATAATCGTCCCCGAAAATATTGAAATCGTAGTAATAAGCATAGCCCTTATTTCCGTAGAGTGCCTCCACGGTAATTGTAAAATCATACGCCTTGGTATTATGCTTTGCCCCTATTATATACTGGAAAACCACACCTTCATTGCGCTGTGTAAGAGTGGAATGTGCTGCTGCGCCTTCGGTATCTGCCGGTATTCCGTAGACTGAAAAGGCGGAAACCATTTTTTCACGCTGTTCGCTGTTAAGCGCAAAATTGGTTGCAAAATCAAAGGATATATACTTGAGCTTTTCTTTGCTGCCCATTTTTTCATCCACAATATAATTAAGCATTGCGTCGGTTGCGGCTATATACGCCTTGGTTATACCGTCCGCATTTTCCTGCTCCGCCTTTTCTTTAAGAAGGTTGTGAGCAGGCAGCACCGCGGGAGTTTTGGTTTTTCCGCAGCCCGCAAGGGCAAATGCCATAATAATGCACAGCGCAACGGTGACGATTTTTTTCATAAATACCTCCTGATGCCCTTGCGGGCGCCGATATACGGGCTTGTGCATCCCGTATTATTCGGAATGGATTTATCGGTTTATTTTTTGCCGCTTGTTTCAGCTTTTCGCTTTTTATAAAGCTCGAGGCTTTTTTTGTATCTTTCGCGCCGCTCGGTGCGTCCTGCCGGTTCATCGTATTTACCGTTTTCATTGCCGTTATTATCTTCCGCCGGCTGCTTTTCCTCCTGCGGCGTATTCAGCTCGCTTTCAAGGGCAAGCGCCTCCCCGCACTCCGGCGCGGCGCCGATTTCCGCCTCAATTTCCGGGTCGGCTGATACCGCGGCTTTTTTTACGCTTAAGCCGTCCCTTTTGAACAGGCGGCGGATGCTTATGATAAGCGGCTTGAAATTAAAGGCGGTTATTACTGCTGCAAGCGCAATTTCGATAAGCAGCCAATGCTTTACCTCCAGCAGCATGACCGCACACTGAACGCCGAGCACCGCCGTATTGAAGCAGACCCGCGGCAGGTGCGTATTGAACGGGATAAACCGCCTTGTGTTGAAATAGCGCAGCCAGAATATGGTGAAATAGCTGATGAAGGTGGCCGCAGTGGCTCCGTTTACCCCGAGGCGCGGTATAAGCAGAGCATTGAGCGCAATATTGAGAACCGCTCCGACAAGCGAAGTCCACATGGAGTTTACGCTCTTTTTTTCGCAGATGTACACCGTGCTCTGAAAGGTGACTATACAGTTAAAGGCAGTGGCCGTTATAAGTATCGGCATATAGCGCCAGCCCTCTGCATATGCGGGGTTATTATAGGTAAGAAGATGCATGGCGGTTTTGGACAGCATTATAAGCACCGATGCGCCTATAAACACTATTGACTGGAAGGAATAGAATACCTTGCCGAAAAAATCGCTGCGGGTGGCGCGATCCTCGCTTACCGCCGACATCTGCCATGCATCGGCAAAAACCATGGACACAAGCACAAGTATTGTGGGAATTTTATACGCTACTACATAAAGCCCGTTTTCAAAGTCTCCCAGCATATATTTTACCATGTAGCGATCGGAGACATTCGTGATCCACCAAAGAATGGTGGTGGGTATAAGCGGTATGCTGTATTTAAGCATTCCTTGGGTAAGGGTGCGGTTAAGCTGACGGAAACGAAGATAATTCCACAGCCGGCACACCGCAAAGAGGAACAGCGTGCACAGGGCATCGGCAAGCACGGTGGACATAAGATACCCGGTTACATGCATATTCAGCCCCACAAGGAAAAGAATATTAAAGCCGATAGTAAGCAGGGTGTTGAGTATGCCGTCAAAGGCAAAAAGCTTGACATGCCCCTGCGAGCGCACAAATTGCAAGCACAAAGAATGCATGCCGGAGGCCAGTACATACATAAGAATTACGGGAATGTATGCATCCACGCCGTCTTTAAGCAAAAGCAGCGCCGGAGAACACAGAAGCAGCGCGGCAAAGCCTATGGAAATGGTGGTAAAGCCGGTGGTGAACACCGCGGCCTTATCCTCATGCTTATCCATTCCAAAGCGCATTACTGCATTTGCAATGCTGACGGTAAAAACGGGTATGAGCAGATTAGCCGTCTGCATTACAAGGTCGGCTATGCTGTACTGCTCCGGCGAAAGGATTTTTGTATAAAGCGGCGTGAGCAGCAGCACAAGCAGCTTTGAAGCAAATGTACCTATTGCAAAGACAATGGTATTGGTTAATAAGCGTTTATATTTATTCATTCCAAGGCCGCAGACGCTGCGTCCCCTTTCGTATTATTTCATATTATAAAAAACAGTCCTTTAAGGTATTATACCCGTTATGCCTGCGATTGTAAAGCCCGGAGGGCGTTTGGTTATCAGCGGCTTTTTTCGGCAAGGATGTGCTCGTATATGAATCGCGCCTCGCCGTCGCTGTCACAGGAAGCGCACATGTATTTTGCCGCTCTTTTTGCCTCCTCCACCGCATTTGCCACGGCTACGGAGCAGCCGGCATATTCCAGCATTGCAACATCGTTTCGGGCATCGCCGAAGGCCATTACCTCCTCGCGCGCTATTCCCATGCTTTTTGCAAGATAATCAAGCGTGCGCCCCTTGTTTACGGAGATATTCATAAACTCAAGGTATTCCGGCTTGCTTACGGTTATCTCCAGCCTTCCCGCAAAAAGACGGCGGGCCTCCGCAAGCCGCTTTGGCACAAGCTCTCTGTTCATTATGAGTATTATTTTTGTCGTAGGCGTGCTTAAGCACTGTGAAAGCGGGCGGTGCGTTGCCACCGCCGCCGTGCCGGTATGCTTTCTGTACACCTCGGCTTCCTCATCGTATTCCTGAGTATATAAAATATCGTCAAGATATATCTGGCTGTGGCAGCCCCACTTTTCCGCAAGCGCCAGCACATCGAGTGCATCGGCGTTTTGCAGCGGGCAGTGATACAGCTGCTTCCCCGTTACGGGATCCACTATCATGGCTCCGTTATAGACGATTATCGGATCGGTAAGACCCAGCATGGAAACATAGCTCTTTGCGGAATCGTACATTCTGCCGGTGCATATGGTAAACTTAACCCCGATGCTTCGCACTTTATTTATAATATCCAGAGAATAGCTGCTTACTTTTCGCGAAGAATCAAGCAAGGTATCGTCCATATCGGTTGCTATAAGCTTAATCATGGTTTTCCCCCGTAATTGTTTGTATTTATTGCCGTTTATACCGTATTCGGCACCCGTACAATCTTGCAGCCGCTCCGGCCGCCCTTACGCCGTGCCGTCGTTTTCATCCTCGCCGGAATCATTTTCCCCGGCTTCAAAGCACGGCACATCCTGCTGCCCGGCCTCCTGCGCGCTTCGGGCGGCAAAAAAGTCATACACTGACGCCGCGGCAGCGGCGTTCATGCCGGGAAGCGCAGCCAGTTCCTCCTTTGAAGCCCTGCTTATGGCGCTGACCGACCCGTATTTTGCAAACAGCAGCTGCTTGCGCCTTGCTCCCACTCCCGCAACGGAATCCAGCACCGAAAGCAGGCTGCGCTTGCTTCTGAGCGCGCGGTGATAGGTGATGGCAAAGCGGTGTGCCTCGTCACGCACGGTTTGCAGCAGCTGCACCGCAAGAGACTCCGTACCCGGCACCACCGGCTCGGAGCAGCCGGGAAGATATATTTCCTCCAGACGCTTTGCAAGACCTATAACATCAAGATGCAGCCCCAGCTCGTCCAGCACCCCGCAGGCGCTGGAAAGCTGCCCCTTTCCGCCGTCTATTACCACAAGATCCGGGATAACATCAAAGCTGTCCCCCGTTTCGTCGGTTTTTAGGCGGGAAAAGCGCCTGCGCACCACCTCCGCCATGGAGGCGAAATCGTTGTTGCCCTCCACGGAGCGTATCTTGAAGCGCCGGTACTGCCTGGGCTGCGGAACGCCGTCCGTAAGCACCACCATGGAGGCCACGGTATCGGTGCCCTGAATATGGGATATATCGTAGCATTCTATCCTGCGCGGAAGTCCGGGCAGGTGCAGAATATTTTTCAGCTCCGTAAGCCCCTTTATTACCCGTTCTCTGCGGGCAAGCTCGGCACGGAGGGATTTTTCCATTGTTTCGCGGCCGTTTTCCTGTCCCAAACGGACAATTGCCGCCTTATCTCCGCGCTGCGGAACATGCAGGCTTACGGCGCGCCCGGAAAGCCTGCGCAGATGCTCCTGCACCGCCTCCTGAGAAGGGCACGGACCGTCCAGCAGTATTTCGCGGGGTATTTCCTCCTTCGCGTACCGCTGAAGCAGGTACTGCTCCCTCAGCTCCTCCTCCGCGGCCGCAGTATCAGGAAATTCGTCGGTATGTACGGATATAAGCCTGCCCGCGCGCACGGCAATGCAAACAAACACGGCATACCCCTGCGACAGCGTAAGGGTGACGGCATCAAGATCGCACTTTTTGGGCAGAACGGCTTTCTGCGAGCGATCCAGCCGGTCAAGCTGTGCGGCTCTGTCCCTGTACTGCGCCGCCTTTTCATAATCCATGCGCTCGCTTGCGGCATACATTTTGTTTTCAAACAGCGCCTTTATTCCGTTATATCCCGAATCAAACAGCTGCTTTACGCCGCGCACAAGCCCGTTATAATCTTCTTTTTTGTATTCTTCGCGGCAGGGGCCGGCACATTTGCCTATTTCATAACGCACGCAGGGGCGTATTTTTCCCTTTCGCGCATTTATATCAAGATTGCAGGAGCGCAGGGGATATTCGGAAATTACCGCCTCCGCAATATCGCGGGCAAGCCCCGCCCCGAAAAACGGGCCGAAATAAAGCGCTCCGTCATGCACGAGACGCCGTGCCACGGTAAGCGCCGGATACGCATCCGCGGTATTGAGCCGCAGATACGGATAGCCCTTATCGTCCTTAAGCAGGATATTGTAATAGGGCTTATTCTTTTTAATAAGATTATTCTCAAGCAGCAGGGCCTCCAGCTCGGAATCCGCCACGATATAGGATATATCCTCCACGCTTTCCACAAGTGCGCGCGTTTTGGCGTTAAGCCCCCCGGGAGAATGAAAATAGCTGCGCACCCGGTTTGCAAGGTTTTTTGCCTTGCCCACATAGATTATCTGTCCGCCGCTGTTTTTCATTATATATACGCCGGGACGGTCGGGAAGCAGCCTTAGCGTTCTGTTTATTTTTTCATTCATAGCGTTTTACTGTTTGTTATGCCAAGCATCTGAAAAATACATGAGATAAAATGCATGGCACTGCATGCATTTTACAGCTCGGAAAGATGCAGCATTCCCTGAAGGAGTACCTGACCTATATGCTCATCGTCAAGGGAATAATACACAACCTTCCCCTCCCTGCGGTAGCGGATAAGGCGGGAATTGCGAAGGGTCTTGAGCTGGTGGGAAACGGTGGACTGATTCATGCCCAGAGTAGCGGAAATATCGCACACGCACATTTCCTCCATGGACAGCAGATAAAGGATCTTGAGCCGGGACATATCGGAAAACAGCTTGTAGAAATCCACCAGCCGCATAAGGCTGCGGTCATCCATAAGCTTATCCTGCATAGCCTCCACCTGTTCGGGATGCATTACCGTCTGAATACGATTTTCGCTCATATTCCTTTACCACCTTTTATACTTAATACGCCGTCGTCAGCCAACGGGATATGCACGCACACAAAAAAAGACCGGCTGCCTGCCGCGCAGGCTTCAAATGAAAGCACGCTCATACAGGCATATGTTGTTTTTATTATAAATTTGCCGGGCGGCTTTGTCAATTGTAAATTTTCAATAAATAATGATTTTTATTATATGCGAACGGATATTACCTCAAGGGAACGGCTCTTTGTGCTCAGCACAAAGGCACGGCCGCATTTTTTAAGCTGCGCGCATGCCCGTTCAGCCGGCGCAAACGATGGAAACAAACCGCAGCAAACGCTTCCGGAGCCCGTCATAAAGGAGGCCTCCGCGCCCAGCGTGCGCAGCTCTTCCAACGCCGCGGCCACCTGCCCGTTGCACCCGGCCGTTACGGGCTGAAGATCGTTCCTTATTATTTGGGCGGCGCCGGCCGTATCGCCGCGCATTATACAGTCGGCCAGCTGCGCATTGTCCCCCGGCGAAGGCAGCGTGTCGCTGTCAAGACGCGAGAATATTTCCGCGGTAGAGGTACCGCGCCCAGGCATTACCGCAGCAAGGTACATTTTTGCCTGCGAAGGCATATACTCAAGCTCCTCCCCTATCCCGCGCGCCCGCGCAAGCCCTCCCCGCAGCATGAACGGCACATCCGCCCCCAGCTTCAGGGCTATCTGCTCCATGTGCGTTTGGGAAAGCCCCGTGCGGTAAAGCATATTAAGCCCCACAAGCACGGCGGCCGCATCGGCGCTGCCGCCGCCCATGCCGGCGCCTACGGGAATATATTTATTCAGCCTTATTATGCAGCCCGCCTCCAGCCCAACCGCCTCACGGAACGCCCGCGCCGCACGCCAGCAAAGATTGCTTTCCTTTTTTCCGGCAAAGCCGCCCCTCTGCTCCAGCTCAAGGCCGGACGGCGTGCGGATTATTTCAATGCCGTCATACAGGGATACGCTCTGAAGCAGCGTATCCAGCGTGTGATAGCCGTCCTGCCGTTTTCCCGTTACAAACAGTGACCAGTTGATTTTGGCATATGCCCTGAGCCTGATGCTGTTCAGAAATTCCGCCCCGCTTTCCGCAATCATAAGCAGTGATATCCTTTAATATCTTATCTGTCGAATTATCTGTCGAAATTATAACATACTTCCGTCCCGTTTGTGAATATGTTTTTCCGCCGAAGATAATCTCCATACATTTGTTTGCAGCCTTTTATTCTTGCCTGCAAAAACGGTATGCGCTATAATGTATACAGTATAAAATATGTTTGATGCAGCCCGGTTTCGCAGGCACGCGCTCTCCCGGAGCCGAAAAGCGAAGCTGCAAAAACATGCACGATCACCCTGCGGGCAAAAAGGAAGGATAATTATGATTACAAGCAAATGGAGCATGGGCTCTGAAAATATGCAGGACGCAAAGCTGATACGCACCGAGGTATTTATTAACGAGCAGCACATACCGCCGCAGGCGGAATTTGATGCCCTTGACGAGCGCGCCCTGCACCTTGTTCTCTACGACGACGGAACGCCCGCCGCCACGGGCCGGCTTTACTATTCTCAGGGCTACCGCATAGGCAGAATAGCCGTGCGCAAACACCTGCGCGGAAAGCATTTGGGCGACCTGCTGGTGCGCATGCTGCTTGTACGCGCCTTCAATGACGGGGCTGACAGCGTGACCGTCAGCGCGCAGACACGCGTTGTGCCCTTTTATGAGCGCTACGGCCTTGCCTGTAAGGGAGAACCCTATACAGAGGACGGCATAGAGCATATTTTAATGGAGGTAACCCCGCAAAGCCTTAAAATAGAAAGCAAATGCGGCAGCTGCACTAAGGACGGCTGCCCCATGAAGCAGTAACTGCGGCTTACGCAAAACCTGCGTGATGTAATTAAAAAAGCGCCGTTTGGGCGCTTTTTTATTATAAATTAAATATATGTTCGTATGCGCACGCAAGCACTATATTGTTTTATGCGCGTTTTCGCTGTAAAACTCGTTTTTTATGCTGCAAAACCGCAATACAGGCATGCATTTATTAAAACGGCATAAACAATATCATGACACGGCGTTATGCTTCGTCGCACAGATATGCCGTAAGCAGATCATAGGTGTTTTTAACGCCCTCGGTATGGCTGCGCTCATAGCCGTGGGAGGCATATACCCCCGCGCCTATGAGGGCATGTCTTATATCGCTGCACCGCACGGCCGCCGAGCAGTCTGAGCCGTAATAGGGGTACACATCCACCGCATATCCCAGCCCGTGCTTTACGGCCAGCTCCTTAAGACGGCAGGTCATAGCGTAGTTATACGGCCCGGAGCTGTCCAGCGCGCAGATGGAAACCTTTCGTTCATCGCAGCTGAGTCCATCGCCTACGCAGCCCATATCCACGCCCAGTATTTCCTCCACGCCCTCGGGGCAGATCCCGCTGGCGCCGTGGCCCACCTCCTCATACACCGTAAAGTGCATATAGGCTTCTTTTACGGTTTTTCTTCCGCAGGCCAGCTCATGCGCCGCGCCCAGCAGTATCGCCGCGCTCAGCTTATCGTCCAAAAAACGGCTTTTTATATATCCGGACGGGGTGATTACGCTGCGCGGGCAAACACACACATAGCAGCCGTTTTCTATGCCCAAAGCCGCCGTATCCTTATCGCTTTGAACATTTTCATCAAGCACCACCTCAACGGTATCCCAGTTTCTCTCCTGCGACGCCGCCTCTTTGTTTACATGAAGAGAGGGGTTGCACAGCTGAAGAGTTCCGCAGCAGGTACGGCCGTCCCTTGTGTATACGGTAACATTTTCCGTTTCCGTATTGGCGGCCGCGAGACCGCCCACATTTGTTACTTTCAGCCTGCCGTTTGGCTTTATGCTCTTTACCATGGCACCGAGAGTGTCTATATGCGCGCTTACCAGCACCGCGCCGCCCTCCGACGGCTTTTTTGCAAAAGCGCGCAGGTCGGCCAATACCCCGCCCTTTGCAGTGCGCACAACGGGTATTGAATCCTTTTCCAGCTGCTCCCGCACATATTCCGCCGCCTTTTCCGTAAAGCCCGTAGGGCTGTCTATGCTCAGCAGCTCCTTAAGCCTTTCCAAAACATAATCCAGCTCTTTTTGCTGCATAATATCATCCTCTCCCCGTTTGCCGGTGTTATTATGTGAAAAATTCATATATAATGTATTTTTGCAGGTATTGTTACGCTTAAATCCGTATCTTAAAAGCCCCGCAGCAGCGGGGCTTTACGGCTTTTAAGCAGCGGCATTGAAATCATACAGCATGGTAAGCAGCTGCATGGTGTACATTCTTGCCAACCAATCATTGGGATGGTTGATGTTGTTGCCGGTGGTATCCTGATAATACTTGCGCGCAAGCAGATAGGAATGAAGCTTATACATGTCCATTGCGGCAACGCCGGTTTTTTCCAGCTTCTTAAAGGCGGTGCCGTGCGTTTTCTGCATAAGATCCCAACCGATGGTATTGTTTGCATGGAAGGTGGAAACCACGATGTATTCGCAGTCCGGGTTTCCGGCGGAAATGGCATCCATCATGGCGGTTATAGACTGCGCCTCCACAACGCCGCCCACATGGGCATCGTTCATGCCGAAGCCCAAAATAACGATGTCCGGCTTTTCATCCACCACCTTCTGAACGTTCTCCACGCCGTTTTTAGCCTGCCAGCCTCCCACGGAATGATTGCTCAGCTCAACGGTGCATCCGGGATACAGTGCCTCCAGACGGTTTTTGAGCAGGTCGAAGAATGTGGGAACATTGGGCTCACGGTTATATGTTGCGGAGGACTCGCAGCCGGTGAAAATGGAGTCGCCGTATATTGACATTTTTACGGTTTGGCCGTTTTTCAGCTTTTCCAGCGTTTTGGGCAGCAGGCTGCCGGCAAATTCCGCATGGGGTATCTTATTTTCGGAAGGATCATAGGTATAGGTTATGGCCAGCTGCTTGGAATAAAGCCATTCGCCCACGCAGTACATAGCGGTGCCGATAATGCCGTTCATGCCGCTGGTGCCGCAGTTGTCCTTGTGCGGGCTGGTCAGATCGCCCTTTTTGAAATAGGGAATAACAAAGTTTTCATCGCCCTCCAGCCAAATAAGGGTCTGCGGATCGTTTTCGTCAAATTTGAAGTGAACGCCCTCCTTAAGCTCGATGCCCAGGCTGTTATCCCGCACGGAAATAACCTGTATGGGCTTAAAAAGCAGCTTTGCGGTGATATTCCCCTCTTCATTCTCCTGGAAGGTGATGCACTCGTTGTACATGGTGCTGCTTTGCCAGATAGGCTGTGCCATTTCCTCATAACCGAAGGAATAGGTCAGCGACGGATCCACCGTGGGCGGAGCCGGCTTGGGTGTGGGGGTAATTTCCGCCTCTTCGGTCTGCGTAACGGAAGGATTCGTGGGATTCGGCGTTGTCCCGCCTTCTACGACACACCCTGCAAGAGCAAGGGCAAGCAATGCGGCCAAAGCCGCAGCAGCAAACTTTTTCATATAATCTCTCCTTGATTCCGCCGCGCTGTTGTGCCGCAGCGGTATTAATATATTCAGGGGGTATATTCCCCCGCATACTGACTACATTATAATACCGCGCGGGCTTTCTGTCATCGGTTTTTTGCTTTTTTATTAAAAGACAGCGTATTCCGAAGGGAACACGCCGTCCTGAAGCCCGATTATTGAATGTTCGGTGCCGTTTTACGCCTTTTTTCCGCCGCGCTTTTTAAGCGCGATCACTATGCATGCGGCGGCAGCGACGGCAGCGCATGCGCAAGCGGCCGTAATTATCCATACGCTGCCGTTTGTCTGCTGCGGCTGCGAAGAAGCCGTACCCGTCGGGGCGGGCGATGCGGAATTTTCCGCCACCGGCGCGCTTTGCTCCGGAAGCGGCGTAACATTTACATTCACATGCTCCGGCCGCTCCACCGCATTTCCGCGCTCGCCTATAAACTCAAAGCTGTCTATCATTATTCCGCCCTTATCCTCCGGGGCAAAGCCGTACAGCCTTATCTCCATGCTCACTTTGGTAATGCGCCCGAAATCAAAGCTGTCCGCGCTCTCAGGCGTCTGCTTGTCGTCCGACCACAGCGGAAAATCCTGCCAACCGCATTCGTCGTCAAAGACTTCCCCGCCCTTTACGGCAAAGGGCAGCACAACATAGCCTTCAAAGCCGTAGGGCACAAGTATTCCGCACCCGCTCGTATCGGTATACGCCTCCATGTCGCTCACTTCGCCCTGCAAATCTATAAGATATGTACCTTCTGCGGGGCCGATTACATATTTTTCGCCGTTTTGACCGTCAACATTCACCACAAAGGCTACGCTTACATCATACTCGGTATCGTTTTTTACATAAAAGCGCATTGCCGCAGCCCTGCCCCAAAGCTCTTTGTTTTCCAGCGCCGGCATCCGCGCACGCATAACCGATTTATCATAGCCCTGCTCGTTTGAATAGTTGGGAGTAAAGAGTAATCCGTTTCCGTTATGACCCGGGGTCACGGTCACCGTGCCCTCCGTCATCTCCCAGAATCCGTGCGGCTCAAACGGCCCGATGATATCCGAGCCCTCGGTGCCGATATTTTCCTCCCGAGCGTTTTCAAACTCCACGGAGCCTGTCACCTGCGCCTGTTCATACGGCACCGCAAAAACGGTCATCCCGGGCAGCACGGTCAAAAGCAGCAATACTGCAAGCGTCAATACCGTAAGCCTCAGCTTCATAAAGTAATCCTCCCAATTTGCCGCACTGTTTTCCGTTGCGGGGTGGCGGCTTTTTATATTTTCAAAAATGATTATAAATCACCCGCCGCATTGATGGGAATGAACGATTTTAACTCTCAGGCGCACTATATTAACGCATTCGCCCCCTCTGCCTCTTAATATCGCAAATGATGCCGTAAATGTTACTTTCAGACGATTCCGATACACGAAGAATCGCTTATTCCGTTCTTATGCTGATTTTTTCTCCGATACCCACGGTGCCGTTAAACGCCTGCGAACCGTTTGCAATTACGGTCAGAACAATTTCGTCTCCGTTTTTCAAAACCCTGATATCCACATCCGCGCCCGCTATTTTCACATTGGATATACTTGCCTTGTCCCACTGCTTTGGTATGTTTATGCAAAGCTCAAAGCTCTTAAGACCCGTAGGACGCAGTCCGAATAAACCCTCGGAAAAAATGCGGCAATACAGCGCGCTTTCCGCGGAAAGATGTGCGGCATTTCCCTCGGGATACGCCTCCACCGCATACGGAACATGTTCCCCCAACAAACGCGTATGCGTATATGTACGCAGCTTGTCAATAACCCATGTTTCTCCGCAAGCAAACGCGCCCCGAAAAGCATACAGTGTGGAGCGGTCCCAATATGTTTTGTCCCCCGCCTGTGTTACCACTCCGTTTTCGCTCCAAAGCCTGCTTGCAAACAGGGCCTTTACGGTTTCCTCCGCCCTGTTATATATTCCTACGGTAAGCGGCAGGCATATCCACGAGCGCAATATGTCGTTGCCATCATAATAGCGATAGGTATCGTATCCCTCCACCTCTGCGCCGAAATAGCTTTCTATGCTGCTTTTAAGCTCCGCAGCCTCTTTTGCATAATAATCCGCTTTGGACGGTTCTAATTCTGCGGCAAGATAATAAAGGCTGTTGAGCGCGTCATATGTCAGGCAGGATGTAAACAGGTTCGCTTCCCCCGAAGGATATCGCGTTTCCAGTTCATCCGACCGGCTGGCTATAACGCCGCTTTGTGTTTTTTTGCTGAGTGCATAGTTCATGCAGCGAACCGCCAAGTCGTACATTTTCCGCGCCGTGTCCGCCTCTCCGCACTCAAGCGCAAAACGGGAGGCACCGTAGGCCACCATGGAAGCATCGCCCCTGTCAAAGGCAAAAAAGCTTTTTTTGCCCAATGCTATTATGCTGGACGGAATGGGGAAACGCTTGGCATATTTGGCGAACAGCTCAAAGCAATCAACAGCGGATTCATAGCCCACCCGGCTTCCGCAATAGCCGAAAAACGGATTTGCATACTCGCACTGATCATTCGCCCATACCCCGCCGTAATAGTTGCCGCCTCCCGGAGAATGGATATACAGCCCGTCGTCAGTAAGCGTTATGCTTTCAAGCGCGCGTATTTTGCACATTCTGTACATGACATTAAGCTCCGGCTCCGGAGTTTCCAGCACGCTTACGGAATCCGTTTCCGCAATGAAGGCTTCTCTGCTTTTCATCGCCTCCGCACAATCAAGTGAGAATACTTTCTCTCTTGCCGCTCCGTTTACCATATAAACCGTTGCAGTCTCTCCGGGCTGCAAAGTAATGCTGTGCACATAGTTTTTATCGGAAGAATATTTACCCCCTTCATCGGCAAGCCCGCTGAAAATTGTATATGACGCTTTCTTTTTGCCCTTCTTCTCGTCGGTACTGCCCTGATAATCCGGAACGGAAACATTAAACTTCAGCACGCCTTCTCCCGTGTTTTCATATATATACTGTTCCACCGAAGCCGTGGTATCCGTTGGCGTAATAATCCGTTTTATACCGAGAGCTCCTCCCAGTGCATTGCTTATAACGGTAACTCTGCCGTCTATTATTATGCTGTTTACCGTCTCATTTTCCACGCCGTTTTCCGTACTTACGGATGCGGACTGCGCAAAATTATGGCTCAGCGAACCGAAAGTATCGTCCGGCATTTTTCTGAGGGTAGGAAATACAATATGCTGCAAAATAACGAGTTTGCCCGCCGAATTTACTCCGAAATTTATTATATTGCTTGCCTTAAGTCCCGTCTGCTCAATATGATCGTAATGAGGCAGATCTTTATCTTCGTCTGCTTGCCAGATTATCCCGCTGCCGTAGAGGCGCCATCTTCCGCTGTCCGGCTGCGAAGATGCCGAAGCGGCCCATGAGGGGTAGCTGTCGCAGACAACATCGAAGTGCATTGCGCTTTCAACCCGGTGTCCCACAGCGGTATGGCAGGATTTTTCGCTCTCCGATATCTGCGGAGTCGGTCCGCACCCGCCTAACAGAACCATTGTCCCAAGAGCAATGCAGCACATCTGTTTATACATAATCAATCCTCCGCATATAAATTTGCTTCTTGCCGGCATGTAACCAAGAGCATACCGCCGCCTAATTTTGATTTCATTATATATTGCGGTTTATCCGCAGTCAACGGTGCTTTTGTCCGATTTATGGTAATTGTGTACCGATGTAATATGCCTCCGAATGTATGCGGGCAGGCCCCGCAAGCCGACTTGCTTAAGCAAAACGGTCAATATGGGAAGGCACATAAAAAAATCTTGACAAAGCAGCACACAATGCGTATAATAATTCAGTGCCTGTAATGGGCAAAATATACCTATTTTCGGAGGTCATTATGAAATCTTATGTCGCTAAACCCGGCAGCGTCGAAAGCAAATGGTACATTGTTGACGCAGACGGGCAGACTCTTGGCAGAATGGCAAGCCAGGTTGCAGCTATTCTCCGCGGCAAAAACAAGCCTACCTTTACCCCCAATGTGGACTGCGGCGATCATGTGATCATCATCAATGCCGAGAAGGCCATCCTTACCGGCAAGAAGCTGGATCAAAAGCTTTATCGCCGTCACTCCGGCTACATCAGCGGAATGAAGGAAATCCCCTATCGCCGTTTGATGGAAACCAAGCCCGAGCTGGTCGTCTATGAGGCAGTTCGCGGTATGCTCCCGCACAACTCTATGGGCAGAACCATGATCAAGAAGCTTCGCGTTTACAAGGGCGCTCAGCACGATCATGCAGCTCAGAAGCCCGTAGCCATTGAGCTTGTTAAATAAGGGAGGATAAAAAAATGGCAATAACTCAGTTTTGGGGCACCGGCAGAAGAAAGACCGCTGTTGCCCGCGTAAGATTGGTTCCCGGCAAGGGCGATATCACCATCAATAAGCGCACTATGGACGATTATTTCGGTTTGGAGACCCTCAAAATGATGGTTCGCCAGCCCCTTGAGCTTACCGGCACCGGCGCTAAATACGATGTACTGGTAAATGTTAAGGGCGGCGGCTTCACCGGTCAGGCCGGCGCCATCCGTCACGGCATCTCCAGAGCTCTGCTTAAGGCCGAGCCCGATCTGCGTTCCTCTCTGAAGGCCGCCGGCTTCCTTACCCGCGACCCCAGAATGAAGGAAAGAAAGAAGTACGGCCTCAAGGCTGCCCGTCGCGCTCCTCAGTTCAGCAAGCGCTGATCCGACGCGATTTTACAACCAAATTGCTTCAAAAACCCCGGAAAACAGCCGTTTTCCGGGGTTTTCTTATGCCGAGCGCGTTTGTTCGGCTTTCAAAAAATCTGATGAGATCAGACCCGGTTTGACGCGATTTTTTCATGTTAACGATAGGTTAAATGCCGTTTTTGACCCCGAAACTGTTAACGGATAGGTTAATTTTTAATGTGTTCTCACGCATACATATATACAGCGCATATAACGAAAGCTGCACGGCTTTTATTTACCTCTTGACATTTATTATAATACGGCTATAATATAACTAACTAATGTTAGTTAGTGAGGCAAGCTATGAAGCAAGAGGACACCAAGCAAAAAATTTTGGATAAGGCTTTGGAGCTGTTTGCTGCCAAAGGATATGATTCCGTCAGCGTAGGCGATATCGCAAAAGCAGTCGGCATAAAAGCGCCGTCGCTGTATAATCATTTTCCCGGCAAGCAGGCAATCTTTAACGCCATAGTGGAATCCACGGCAGCACAGTATGAGGCGGATACCGATAAAATCGACATACATGTACAGGATGTGCACAGAGACATTCCGATTTTTACGGAAATCACTGCGGATGCGCTTTTTGAAAAGGTGCGGCAGATATTTGAATACTCTCTTCACAACGAAGCCATCAGCCGCTTCCGCCGCATGATGAGCATTGAGCAGTTCCGTTCGCCGGAACTGGCATCGCTTTACACAAAGCGGTATGTGGAACGCATTCTTCACTACCACGCCGGCATCTTCCGCGCCCTGACAGCCTCCGGCGAGATTTGCGCAGAAGACCCGGATGCACTGGCCATGATGTATGTTGCCCCGGTCATTACGCTCATCGGCATTTGCGACCGTCAGCCCGAACGGGAGGCCGAGTGCTTGGAAAAGCTCAAAAATCATGTGACTCTCTTTTTCCGCATGGTTCATGAGAGCTTATAGGGCGTTTAACGCCGCAGGTATTATTACAGGCGGAAAACGGATTATACGCCCCTTTTTTCAGTAGGAAAATCATGAAGAAATCATTGATACAGAAGCTCGGGCTGCTGGGCATTGTCAGCTTTCTTTCTTACACGGCAGCAGTTGTGTTTGCGCCGCTTGCTTACCCCGGCTATAACCCGCTGTCACAGGCGGTCAGCGACCTGAGCGCCGCCAACGCGCCGTCGCTGGCGCTTTGGAATCAGCTCAGCGCCCTTTACGGCGTGTGCGAGGTTGTTTGCGCCACGGTTGTCTGCATCGGCATCCGGGGGCTGAAAACCAAGCCGCTCCGCTTCGGCATTTATCTGTTCGCCGTCATGGAGTGGATTTCGGCGGTTGGGTATCGGATGTTCCCGCTGTCAAGCAGCGGCTATGCGGGAACCTTGCAGGATGTGATGCACATGATCGTCACCGCTTTGGCTGTGCTGCTGTCCATCGTATCGCTGACCGTTATCATTATCGCCGGGGCTAAAAACAGAAATTGTCTCTCCTACGGCATATGCGCAGGCGTTGCCCTGGGCATGATGCTTGTCGGCGCGATAGGTATGAAAATCGTCCCCGCCGAATATTTCGGTGTGGTTGAGCGCTTCAGCGTGTTTGCGGCAACTGGCTTCAATGCGGCACTTGGTATTCACCTGTTTTGCACAAAATCACAGCAAAACAATTTAACGAAGGAGCATGAATTATAATGAAAAAGAATATTACCATTCGTCTTGAAAACGAAAACGACTATCAAAATGTCGAAAACCTTACCCGCGAAGCTTTTTGGAATGTCTACCGTCCCGGCTGCATGGAGCACTATGTACTGCATTGCTATCGGAGGGACCCGGACTTTGTGCCGGAGCTGGACTTTGTTATGGAGCTGGACGGCGAGCTGATCGGACAGGTCATCTATGTGCGGTCGGAAATTGACTGCGATGACGGAAGAAAGATACCGATCATGACCTTCGGCCCCATCGGCATTGCGCCCGCATACAAGCGGCAGGGCTACGGAAAACAGCTGCTGGACTATTCCATGGAAAAAGCTAAGGAAATGGGTGCAGGAGCACTGGCCATCACCGGCAATATTCTGTTTTACGGCAAATCCGGCTTTGTTCCGGCCAAAACAAAGGGCGTGCGCTATGCAGACGACCCGGAGGCGGATTATTTTCTCATCAAGGAGCTGACGCCCGGCTTTTTGAACGGCATTTCTGGCACCTACAAAGACCCTGAGGGCTATTTTGTCTGTGAAAAAGATCCTGAGGGCTTTGAACGGTTTGAAGCGACATTCCCGAAGAAGGAAAAGCAGAAGCTGCCGGGACAGCTGTTCTGAACCGGGAGCACACGAATGATGCAAGAAGCAGGCAATGCAAAAGGCGGCGCATAAATGAATGGCATCAAGTAAAGAGTATCTTCATTTCATTTTGGAGCAGCTATCCGATTTGAACGATGTTTCTTACCGTCCCATGATGGGGGAATATATCCTCCGTTATCGCGGTAAAATCATCGGCGGAATCTATGATAATAGGCTGCTTGTAAAGCCCGTAAAATCGGCTTTGAGATATATGCCCACGGCTATTTGGGATCGTCCGTATGACGGAGCGCACGAAATGCTGCGTGTTGACGAGGTTGACAGCAGGGAATTCCTTACAAAGCTGTTTGAAGCAATGTATGATGAATTGCCATCGCCCAAACGAAGAAACAGCGGAAGGCGGCGATACACATTCCCTAAAGAAGGAACTCAAGATGAAAAATAAAATCTATCCCCGCGCGCACGACAAGCAGACGGTTTACTTAAAGGATGTAATCACGGGAGCAAACATCGATGTCGGCGACTACACGATCTACAATGATTTCGTCCGCGATCCCCGCGATTTTGAAAGGAACAATGTGCTCTATCATTATCCGATTAACGGCGATCGCCTGATCATCGGAAAATTCTGCTCGATTGCCTGCGGTGCAAAATTTCTGTTCACCAGCGGCAATCATTCAATGCAGTCACTGTCTTCCTACACCTTTCCCCTCTTTTTTGACGAATGGGAGCTTGATGTAAAAAACATCCGCGACGCATGGGACAACAAAGGCGACACTGTGATCGGCAATGATGTGTGGATAGGCTATGAGGCGGTCATTATGCCGGGTGTAAAATCGGCGACGGCGCAATTATCGGCACCCGCGCCGTGGTAACTAAGGATGTGCCACCCTATACCATTGTGGGCGGCGTCCCCGCCAAACCCATCCGCAGGCGGTTTGACAATGCAACGATTGATAAATTGGAGACCCTGCGCTGGTGGGACTGGGACCATGAAAAAATCAAGCGCAGTATTCCCGCTATTCAGTCGGGAAACCTTGCGGCATTGGAGCAGGCGGAATAAAGCCTGCCGCTGTCGATCATAAAGCAGCCGTATGCGCTTTGGCTAAATGCGCTGCATTCTTCCTTTTTCAAAACGCCGCATGTCACGCCGCTTGCCCGGCTAAGCCGCAAATGAAGGCGGCAAGCTGACAGGCGGTGTTTTGGTTATCAGGCTGTAAGAACGGCCGGTGTGCCGGCATCCGAAGCGTCTAAAAAAGCATAACAGGATAAACACATTATGAATTTTGAAAGTATTTTTACACCGTACAAAGCACGAAAGCTTACAGAGGCCGATATTCCGGGCATCCTGAATTTGTATTCGGAAAACACGGAATACTTTAAGCATTGTCCTCCGAATCCGAACAGCAAAACGGTAAAAGAAGATTTGGCTGCCTTGCCTCCGGCAAAGGAAGCGGCGGATAAATACTTTATCGGCATTTTTGACGGTGATTCTCTTATTGCGGTTCTGGATCTGATTGACCGATATCCGGATAACCGAACTGCCTTCATCGGGCTTTTTATGGTGTTGAAAAGCCTCCAGAGAAAAGGTTTCGGAACATATATTGCAAAAGCGCTTTCACAGGCGCTCAAAACAGAAGGATACATGCGTATCAGGCTGGGATATATTAAAACCAACTTGTCCGCACAGTGCTTTTGGCTAAAACAGGGCTTTCGGCCAACCGGGGCAGAATCCGTTAGGGAGCATTATACGGTGATTGAAGCAGAAAAAACACTCTGAATGTACGGTGAAACAAACCGCCTCACTGTTCCGACGGCACAAACCCGCACAATGCCGCAGCTCTATATGTTTTGTTTTTTTCTATGCAATATCGCCAGCGCGCACGGGATACTGCCCCTGCATAAAACATATTCCGCCTTCGGATATCCGGCCTCAAAGAAAAATTGCTTGTATGCATCAAAGGTAAATTTCCTTTTGAAGTCTGCTCCGGCTTTACCGATAGCCCCGGAAACGCCGTTTGTTTTGCCGTTGTCCTTCTGATTCAGATAAGTCGGAATAATAATCCTTCCTCCCGGTTTACAAACGCGTTCCAGCTCATGCAGCGCCTTATACGGCTCGTCCAAAAGATGAATGATATTCGCTGCAACCACCGTATCAAAGCATCCGTCCGAATATGCCAGCCCGAGAATGTCCGCCTGCTCAAAACGGACATTTGCATACTTTCCGTATTTCCTTTCCGCCCGCTTCAGCATCTTGACGGAAAAATCGGTGGCTGTCAATCTTTTGCAGCGCGGCGCAATCACACCCGTCAAAAGCCCCGTACCGCATGCACACTCAAGCACATCGTCAATGGGCGAAATAAGCCTCTCCACCGCCGCACACATCGCTTTATTTGCTTTTCTGTTTATAATATTTGCAAAAACATCATATATCCACGCAACATCATCCCAAAACATCAATCGCCCTCCGCATTACTTTTTCAGCAGTGTCAGTGTTAACTTGCGCATTTTATATTTCACACATTTTCAGGCTTCGGATACCCGGCAAAGCCTTTTCCATCCTATGTTAAAGCATGCCGGCCGAAAACCAATACTTTCATTACCGATCCGGGAATAAATAATTATCTGTTTCTCCTATACCCCGCCCCGTCACGGTATTCGGGATGCTCCTTTATATACGGGTCGCGGTCGCCGCAGATAGTATAATCGCATTTGCAGCCGTCAACGCAGGTGGATGTGCGGATGAGCCTTGCGCGGATAAGCTCCATGGACGCATAATCCACATTGCACAGCGCCGGCATAACCTCCTCCAGTCCGTGCTTTTTTGCAAATTCCGCCGCAGGACATGCCGTAAATTCATAATATATCGGCTTGTTCTTATCATACGGCGCAACCTTCATTTCGTAATCGTGCCACTTATCGCAGCCCGCTTTTGCCCGTGTAAACGCTTTGTACATCAGCTTTTTCCAAAAGGGCTTGTTGCAGTTTACAAATTTCAATCTGCGAAACGACGGCAATATCAGGCTCTCCTCTATCTCCTCTATTTCCCTGAGGGAAACCTCATCCCTGCACACGGCATAATAGCTCATAATGGCTATGCAGTCGTATGTACCTCCCGCACCATTGTGAAAATTCTTTTTGCCGCCAAGGTCAGTACGCCAATCGGAAAGAAATTCGGCATATTTCCGCTGTACCTGCTCCCATACCTTCTCCGTTTTTTCGGCGGGATAATGCAGCGCTATTCTCTTTTGAATTTCTTTTTTGCACGGTTTTGAGTACAGCACATGACAGGTGCGGTCAATATGCAGTTCGTTATCGTTCATAAAATAATCTCCTTTTGAAAATAATGCGTTTAAGCCGGCTCCGCCCGCAGCTTGCTTGAGTACAGTCTGTGCAATGCCCTCCCTGCGGCGGTTAGAATATGCTAACCGCATGGCTTTTGAAAAGCTGCCAACGGCAGCTTCCGCCCCGATATTTACGGGAACCCCCTGCGAAATACGGCCACATACCGTTTTCCGATACCCCTCATTTTGTAAGTTGTAAAGCCGGTTAATGCCTATTATAAAATATGACTGTAATCGTTTGCACAGTCATATTATAGCATGTCAAACTCCCATTAGCAATAAAAAAACTGCGTCTTTTACCTGCCGATATTTCAATAGCCCACCGTGCACGGCATGTGCCGCGCCGCCGTGTATGCCTCGTGTATTATTCTTAAACTCCGCATATTCGAAACTCCGCCCCGGCACGCATCATTGCCCTTCATCGGTTTTTTTACATTGTTCCGCTCCGCAGCGGCAGATAACCGACATAACAATAAACATAATGCCAAGCGCAACCGAGCCGGAGCTGCCGAAATCAATCGTCCCCTGCACTGCCTGCCCCGATGCTGCGTAAATTATGCTCACAATTATCTGTATCCCGATAGGAATACAAACAGCCAGTATTCCCAGGCGCATCATTTCTCCTGCGCCGCCCGATGTAAACGGGGTGCCGTCGGAAAGCTCCCGCCTGAAATAATGCTCTGCAAATTTTGCAAGCACCGCTTCCCCGGCGCAAAAAATCATGCCTGCCGCCATAGCCGCATACACGCCCTTCTCACTGATGTTCTCTGCCTGCAGAATGCCTTTAAGCGTTATACCGCCTAGCTTCAGCGTCTGAACGCCCAGCGCCATGCTTAAAATGCCCGCAATACAGCCGCAAAAGCCGATAATGCAGAAAATAAATACTATTTTGCTTAAAACTTTGCCCGTCTTTGAAAGCACCTGAACGGTTTTAAGTGTGTTCATTTTAATTTTTCCTCCGTTTTATCCTGTGCCGCACAAGGCGGCAAACGCTTATTTATGCTCCCGTGATGTGATCCAGCTGTCCAAAAACTGCAATTGACGCTGCGTATGAAACCAATGCTCGCCATCGGGCATAACCGTCAGCTCCGCGCCCGTGCGCTCTGCAAAGGCCGTCACGGTTTCCGGCGATGTAAGGCTGTCCCGCCCGCCGTACAAAATACAGGTGGGCACGCCCCAATGCAGCGGATGCTCCCGCACATAGCAAAGATAGTTCCACGACAGCGTTTCGCCAAACTCAGTGGGAATTTCCGATTTTTCCGCAAGCTCCTGCTCTGTCACGCCCGCCCACGCCATCATTTTGCATATCAGCTTTTCCATATCAACAATCGGCGAGATAAAATATGCCCTGTCAATAAGCGTTTCAGCCGATGCACACATGGAAAAATATGCCCCTATGCTGTTTGCCACAAGCACAAGACTGCCGCAGCGCTCGCGCTGCCCGGCAAAAAACCGCAAAAATTCCTCCTTTGCCTCCCACGGTGTCTGCGCCCGGTAATCAAACCCCACAACCTCCGCATCAGGAAACAGCGTCCCATAATGCTCCGCCTCCTGCGCAGAGCCGCCTTTGCCGTGAACATATATAACAATATTTTTCATAATTATTTCTTTGCACCCTTCATGCCCGTATCAGCTTTTTCCCCATTTCCAGCCTTACCTCGCGGCGTTCCGGGTCCGTATCGGTATAGGCATAAAGGTCAAAGCCTATAATCTCAAAGCCGCACTTTTTATAAAACGCAATCGCCCTTTCATTGCAGGACTGCGTTTCCAGCACCGCCATCCTCGCTCCCGCAGCTTCCGCTTCTTGAATTATTGCCTCCATAAGCGCCCTGCCTATCCCTTTGCCGCGGTTTTTTCCGTCAAACACGCAAATATTGCTGATCCTGAAACGGTTGTTCCAGCTTTCGATTGATCCCTCGGCAAAGCCTGTCAGCTTTCCGTCCTCAAACGCACCGAATGCCGCCGGAGCCTCCAGCCACTCTCCGAAAAACACATCGTCAAAAGCTTTTTTCTCCGGCGCCGCAAAGGGTACATATTTTATCAAAAATCCGCTGTCAACGGAGCGAATGTCATAATACCCGCCCGTTGTATAGCTTGCTGTAAACCTTTTTCCCTCATAGTCTTCCTTTTTCAGGCGAATTATTCTCATATTCAGCTTCTCTCCCCTTGCCCGACCGTCAGCCCCCGAAATATCTCCTCCCGGTCAAATGTCCCTTCTGCAAAGCCTGGTATCTCCTTTATCGCCTTGTATATGCTTACGCTTAGCCCCGTAAATATTTCGCCGATCTCGCGGTCGGAATACGGGCAGTCGCCGGTAACTATCAGCGTGCACAGGCTGTGCGCCGCAAGCCACATATCCCGAAAATAGATATCCGCTTCCTCTGCGGTTATGCCGTAAATGTCCGTAAGCGCCGGGCGGACAAGCTCCTGCATATGCCGCATTGCCTTCATTGTATCGTATTCCCCGCTTCGGCTCAAAAACAAAAGCCGATAAAGCTCCGGCTCCTCCCGTGCAAACCGTATATACTGCATGCCCGCTCCGAAAAAAGGGATTCTCTCCCTCAGTCCCGCCTCAATATAACCGTCATAAACCGCAGCGGCCCGCTCATATACCTCCGTCCTCACCCTTTCCATGGTTTCAAAGCAGGTAAACACCGGCCTTGTCGAGGTTCCCAGCACCTCCGCAATGCTCTGGGCCGTAAGCGCGCCGTATCCCTTTTGCCGCACCACCTGCACGGCGGCCTCCGTCATTTCTTCTTTAGTAAACTTGTTTTTCGGCGCCATTATATACTCCTTCGCAATATGCACTATGCAATGTGCATCACTTAATGCATATTATATCAACACTCCGCCCTTATGTCAATATGCCTCTGCGCCGTTTTTGCACTCCGCCGCCTGAAAGCGCTCATTTTTCGGACAGGGTTGACAAAAACAACCCCGAAAAGTATAATAAACATATACCCCTTGCAGTACGGAGGCTTTGATTATGAAACAATGTATGGATGCAGAAAACCTGCACCGCAGACTTAAAAAAATCATCGGGCAGGTGCAGGCCATCGACCGAATGGTGGACGAGGATGTCCCCTGCGAGGATGTTCTTGCCCAGATAAATGCCGCCAAATCCGCACTTAACGGGTGCGGTAAGGTCGTGCTTGAAGGGCACATCAAGCACTGTGTCCGCGACGGCATCGAACACGGCGATGCAGAAAAAACAATAGAAAGCTTCACCAAAGCCGTAGAGCGTTTCTCCAATATGCAATAGCCTGCCCGTGCGGCAGCTTTCCCGAAAGCCGATTTTTTGAACCGGCTTTTTCTTTTATCCCCTTGACAACCTATACCCCCATATGTATAATATACGCATACCCCATACGGTATAGAGAGGAGATTTATCTATGAAACGAGTTATGGAGAAGCCGGAACATCTCCTGAAGCTCGGAGGCATCAGAAAGGATATCGTGCTGCTTGTTGTTTCCGGCATCGCGGTTGTTTGCAGTCTTTTGAAATTTCAGCCGTTTCCCTTTGATACGGCATGGATAGCCATTGTGCTGTGCGGCTTGCCCATCGTTCTGGAGGCGGTGATCGGGCTTGTCACCGCCTTTGATATTAAAGCGGATGTACTGGTTTCTTTAGCGCTTATTGCCTCTGTTTGTATCGGTGAAACCTTCGCCGCAGGTGAAGTGGCCTTCATTATGCAGCTTGGCGCATTACTGGAGGAGCTCACCGTAGCCAAAGCCAGAGCCGGCATTGAAAAGCTGGTGCATCTGACGCCGCAAACTGCAAGGGTGAAGCGCAACGGAACAGAGGAAATCATCCCCGCCAAGCAGATCCGGGTCGGCGACCGCATCCGTGTGCATCCCGGTGAAAGCGTTCCCGTGGACGGCATTATTCTTTCCGGTCAGACCTCCGTCAATCAGGCCGTCATGACCGGCGAATCCCTCCCCGTGGACAAAACTGCGGGCGATACGGTGTCAAGCGGCACCGTCAACCAATTCGGCGTCTTCGAGATGGAAGCGACAAAAGTCGGACAAGACAGCTCCATTCAGCGAATGATCCGCCTTGTACAGTAGGCGGACGCCGGCAAAGCAAAGATCGTCGGTCTTGCCGACCGCTGGGCAACATGGATAGTGGTAACAGCGCTCTCCGCCGCGGCGCTTACATGGCTTATCACGGGGCAGATCATCCGTGCCGTCACGATTCTTGTTGTATTTTGCCACTGCGCATTGGTGCTGGCAACTCCCACAGCCATTATGGCCGCCATCGGCAACGCCACAAGACACGGCTTTCTCGTTCGCGAGGGCGACGCGCTGGAACGGCTGTCCAATGTCAAGGTAAATGCCTTTGATAAAACCGGCACTCTTACCTGCGGCACTCCCGAGGTCGTTGCGGCAAAAAGCATTTCCGAACGCTTTGATAAAAGCGAAATATACCGTTTGACCGCTTCCGCCGAACAGTTTTCCGAGCATCCGCTGGGAAAGGCCATAGTAAGCTGCTATAAAAAACCGGGGAAGCATTGTCGGAAGCCGGCAATTTTCAAATGATTCCGGGGCGCGGCGTGTGCGCTGTTGTTAAAGGCAAAACCGTTCTTGCGGGTAACCCGGAGCTGCTGCACGAGCACGGCGTCGCTCTCGGCTCCGTGCCGTCGGCCCAAGCGCACATTCAGCAGGGCTGCACGGTTACCTATGTGGCAGCAGATGGCGTGTTTGTCGGCTTCCTTGCTCTGTCCGATACGCTGCGCAAAGAAAGTGCAGACACCATAGCGGCTTTATCCTCTTTGGGCGTACAGCCCGTGCTTCTTACCGGCGACCACGAAGCCGCTGCCAAAGCCATTGCGGGCAAGCTGCACATAAGCGAGGTTCGGGCAAACTGCCTGCCGGAGGATAACCTCAATGCCGTTTATGTACTCAATCATCGTGCTGCTCATCTCGGTTGTTGCCTTCACGGCGCCTGCATAATTCTTTGCATAGCCCCCCATGACCGTCATCATAAACACAAATGCAATCGGAAACACCTCAAGGGAAAGCAGCGCCAAACGCCAATCCAGAACAAACAGATAAATAACCGTAAGCAGCGGCGTAACGATGTTTGCCGTCATCTCGGGAAACAAATGCGCAAGGGTCGTTTCCATGCTGTCCACCTGATCCACGATTATCTCCTTCAGCTTGCCGCTTGATGTGTCCATCACCGTTCCCAGCGGCAAGCGCGGCAGCTTTGCAAGCAGCTTTTCACGAATTGTTTTAAGAATGCTGAAGGTTGCCCTGTGGGATATCCCCAGCGCGCCGTTATACAGCACCGTGCGCAGAAGAAAACCGCCAAACGCCGTAAGAAGCCACGGCAGATAAGCCAAAAACACCTTCTCCCCCGCAAGCAGCAGCACAATGATTTTTGCCGCCGCAAAATGCGGTGCCATACCGCAGGCAACTCCCAGCACCGCAAGAATCACCGCCGTAATCGCTTGCCGTGCTCTTTTTCTCCCATTTCCCATATCCGGCCTACCGGGCTCTTCTCCTTCATCTATCATAACCTCCTTTAGTTAGCCATATCTAACTGCAAAGCCTTTATAAAGGCCGCCGCACCGGCAGCCTGTTCGCCTCTATTGCAAGCCCTTGCCGAAAATTTCAATAAATCCGCAGCGGTGATACCGGCTCAGCAGCTCGATATATTCCGTTGCTTCCTCGCGGCTCATGCCGTGGCGGATTATCTCAAATATGCTCTCAAAGCGCGATGTCGTTACAATATGCAGCAGCTTCTGCGTCACCGCGTCGCCGAATTTGTCGGAGTACCCCACCGCCTCCATGAATTTGTATGTGTATTCCACCTCAATGCGCACCAGCTCATCCACAAAATTATGAAAACGCGTTCCGTAGGATGCATCAAGCAACAGCCGAAATTCCTCCAAATGCTCATACATATAGTCTATCAGCTCCGATGTGCCGCCATCGGCGTATTTCGGCATCCGCTCCGCCTGCTCCTCCGGCGTCATAAGGTGAAATCTTTCCTGTATACGGATAAAGCGTTCCGTCATTTCGTTCAGCACCGGCTCCACAATGGCGGAAAACAGCCCCTCCTTGTCGCCGAAGCGCACATAGATGGAGTTTGTGCTGGTATCCGCCTCGGCCGCTATCGTGCGCAGGGAGGCATCTACATAGCCCTTGTCAAGAAACTCCCGCTTCGCCGCGTCAACAATCCGCTCCGCTACGCCCTCTATCTGCCTTGCCATTTCTCCACCTCATGCATAACACTGTTTCATAACACTGTTACATTATATATCTCCCTTTGAATTATGTCAACGGCAAATTGAAAATTTGTATCTCATTTAAGGCTTTGCTTTTCCCGCCCTGCCTCCCCATGCACCGGCATTTGTATATATCTTAAAGCCCGTATCCTTTTTACTTCCTTTGCCGATGTCCCGGCTGTATGCCGCTTCTGCAATTGCCCTTATTCTGCCGTTTGCGGGACCGAATTTATTTCAGCGCGGCAAATCCTTATCCGCCTCGCTTTCTCCCCCTTCCGGCTGTTGTGGATACACAACAAAAAGCGGCCCGCTGCCGCGGACCGCTTCATTGATCATTCTATATTACTTTA
>ENA-OURV01000394-OURV01000394.1-human-gut-metagenome-genome-assembly--contig:-NODE-394-length-37653-cov-9.212857_pt1 | contig 37653 bp, 48 predicted proteins | sample MGYA00242141_ERZ509072 | MGnify/ENA primary metagenome ERZ509072 (study PRJEB26280, sample SAMEA2338763) | human gut metagenome | biome: human gut; feature: human-associated habitat; material: faeces... | reverse complement strand
AAGCACGGACCCGAAACGGCTGGTTTGCGTGGAGGAGCCCATTGCAAATTCATCCATGTTCAGTTTGCCAAGCATTACGCAGCCGGCCTGATCCAGTTTTTTTACAACATGGGCGCTGTATGGCGGAACGAAATTTTCCAGCATCCGTGAGGCACAGGTGGTGCGGATGCCGGCAGTGCATATATTGTCCTTAATGCCGCACGGTATGCCGGCCAAAGCGCCGCCGGCGTTTTCGGTTTGCTTTGCGCGGGCGCGTGCATGATCGGCGGTGACGGTGATAAAGCTGTTGAAACGGTTGAGAAGGGCTTTTTCTAGGAAGGCCTCCGTGATTTCAGATGCGCTGAGCCCTTTTTTTCTTTGAGCAAGAAGCTCGCTGAGTGTCATTGCGGTTATATCCATATATTATCCTCCGGAATTTATAAAAAGACGCTGCTTGAAGGCTTGAACCGCATTTGCGGTGATGCAGGGTGCGTTTATTGCACGACGCGGGGAACGGAAATATATTCCTCGGTGGCCTCCGGGGCGCAGGTGAGCAGCTGCTTGCGGCTGATGGAAGGCGCTGCGGCGATATCCGGGCGCATAACATTATCAAGCGGTGCTATGTGTTCGGTTTCCTTATTGCCCGCCGGAGCATTGCAGAGCTCTGAGGCAAAGGCGGCGGTTTCCTCAAGGGCGGCGGAGAGGGCGGCCTTTTTTTCGTCGGGAAGCTCAAGCTTGGAAAGCGCCGCGATATGCTCGATGTTTATCTCCGGGTGCACGACCGATTTATTGCCGCTGCTTTGCGCGCCGTTTGCTTCCGTGCTCAGGGAAAGCTCTGCAAGCTGCTTGGGATCGACAAAGGAGGGGGCCTCGGTCATGGGACAGGAGGCATCCTTCAATTTCGGAAAGGCTATGACATCGCGCAGGGAAGAAGCGCCGCACAGCAGCATGGTAAGACGGTCAAGCCCGAAGGCGAAGCCACCGTGCGGAGGTGCGCCGTAATTAAAGGCATCGACGAAAAAGCCGAAACGACGGCGTATTTCCGCCTCGGTGAAGCCCAAGGCTTCAAAAACGGTTTGCTGAATATCGCGGCGGTGGATGCGCATGCTGCCGCTTCCCAGCTCCGTGCCGTTGAGCACGACATCAAAGGCCTGGGAGCGGACAAGCTCGGGGCGGGTTTTGATGTATTGAAGATCCTGCGGATAGGGCATGGTAAAGGGGTGGTGCATGGCGATATAGCGCTGCTCTGTCTGGGAGTATTCAAACATGGGAAAATCGGTTACAAACAAAAAGCGGTAATCGTCTTTTTCGGCAAGACCCTGAATATGAGCAATATCAAGGCGCAGACGGCCAAGAACGCTGCGCACGACCGAGAGGGTGTCCGCGCAGAAGATAATAAGATCGTCGGGCTGTGCGGATACGGCATCAAGCAATGCATGCATGTGCTCTTTTGAGAAATATTTTGTTAATATTGAGCCGGGCTGACCGTCGGGGCGGATGTTGATCCATGCCATGCCCTTGGCGCCGTAGGATATGGCTTTTTGCGTAAGCTCATCTATGGTGCTTCGGGAAAACAGCGCTCCTTTTTTTATGCATACGGCGCGTATGCGCCCGCCGCTTTTGCAGACATTTTCAAACACGGAAAAGGAGCTGCCGCCGGCGATGTCCGTTACATCGGTTATCGGCAGATCGAAGCGTATATCCGGCTTATCGGTGCCGTATGTGTCCATTGCGTGCTGCCATGTCATGCGCACAAAAGGCTTGGGGGCAAAGCCCATGACCTGTGAAAAAATGTATGTGAACATTGTTTCAAGGTGTATAAGGATGTCCTCCTGATCGACAAAGGACATTTCCATATCCACCTGTGTGAATTCCGGCTGCCGGTCGGCGCGGAGATCCTCATCTCGGAAGCAGCGGGCTATCTGATAGTAGCGGTCTATACCTCCTATCATAAGCAGCTGCTTGAAGAGCTGCGGAGACTGGGGAAGGGCGTAGAAGCTTCCGGGGTGCACCCGCGAAGGCACCAGATAATCGCGTGCGCCCTCCGGTGTGCTTTTAGTAAGCATGGGAGTTTCAACTTCGATAAAGCCCTCGCTTTGAAGATAGCTTTGAGCAGCAAAGGAGATGCTTTGGCGGAGACGGAGATTTTTAAGCATAGAGGGGCGCCGAAGGTCAAGAAACCGGTATTTAAGGCGCAGCTCATCCCGTACGCTGCTGCGGTCATCTATGCTGATGGGCAGGGTTTGGGCGGGAGAGAGCAGCTCAAGCGTATCTGCGGCAAGCTCGATTTCGCCGGTCTCCACTGACGGGTTGTAGGTTTCTGCGCTGCGCAGCCGTATAAGGCCCCGTGCGGTTATAACGCTTTCGTTTTTTATATGCTCCGCCATAGCGAACTGTTCGGGGGAAAGCAAGGCGGCATCGCACACCACCTGCAGCACGCCCTCGCGGTCGCGCAGGTCAAGGAAAATCACGCCGCCCATATCGCGCTTGCTTTGCACCCAGCCCTGAGCGGTGATGTTAAGCCCTACATCTTTGCGGCGCAGCCGGCCGCAGTAACAGCTTCGTTTCATTTTTGCATCCGTCCTTTTTATGAAATTTTGGTGCCGCTTGCGCGTAAATGTAAAAAAGGCGCAGGTTCAATACGCGGAGATACCGCCTGTATGGGACGAGAATGAATCTCGCGGTACCACCCAAATGAACCGTACGCCTTTGTACAGAACTCCTCTAAAGCACCAATATGCTTTTTGCTGTAACGGGCTACCCGTCCGAGCCTACTTGCCGTAAAATCAGGCTTTGGGTCGGCGGCTCCGGGATGTTCGTCGGCTTTCCGGCATCGCCGCACTTGCACCTGCTGCGGCTCTCTGAGGATGCGTTATGAAAGCTTAATCTTCCCTTCATAGCTTTTAATTTGATTTATAGTATATCCAAACAGGAAATGTTGTCAAATGTTTTTTGCATCGCCGCGCATAAAAACTGGCAGGCGTTTTTTTGCAAAAACGGTCTTATCGGAAGGCGCGGGGGCGGCATCGCCGCAGGGACGGAACGGGCATGTGCGGTGCGCGAAGGACGGCTTGCGTTTTTTAAGAAGATGTGAGAAAATATACAAAAGTGCAAGCAGGGCTTTTGAAAACGGAGACCGTAAGGGACGAAAGCCGGGCAATAATGCGGCAAGAGGAATTATTTATGAGATGGAACTGCGCGGTATGGGATTGGAACGGTACCCTTTTTGATGATGTTGACATTTGTATTTACAGCATAAACGAGCTTTTGGCAAGACACGGACTGAAGAGATTGGATGCGGAAAAATACAGGGAGATATTCGGTTTTCCGGTTAAAGATTATTATAAAAGAGCGGGCTTTGATTTTTCGCTTATTTCCTTTGATGAGCTGGCAAAGGAGTATATGGAGATATATCAGCCGTTAAGTGATTCGTGCCGGTTAAGAAGGGGCGCCCAGGAGACGGTGGATGCCTTGAAAAAAGAGGGGATAGAAAGCGTGATACTTTCCGCTTCCAGAACCGATTATCTTTTGCGGCAGATGAAGAAAACGGGAATCAGGGGTATATCGGCGGTGTACGGAACGGAGGATATACTGGCCGGAGGCAAGGCGGGGCTTGCACAGAGGCTCAGGCGGGACCGGCCTGACGGAAAATTTCTTTTTATAGGAGATACGCCGCATGATGCGGAGGCGGCAGAGGCGGCGGGAGCTGATTGCATATTGCTTGCAGGGGGGCATAAGCAGGCGGAACAGTTGGAAAGGTATGCACCGGTGCTTTCGGAAATTTGCAGTATTCCGGGATGGATACAGTCAAAAAATGATATGAGCGAGGAGTAGGAGGCCGTATTTACGGCGATTTAGGGGGCGAATTGAAATAAAAACGGAATTTTGTGAAATTTAACTTGCATTTTTCGCGTTATAAGGGTAAAATTATAGCATTAAATCCGGGAGTGCCGCATATACGGAGCCCGGGTGACGGGAAAGGAAGCCCTGAGGGCGTGTGTTGACCATGGAGAGAACTGAGCTTACTGCAAAAATCGAAGAAAAATATAAAAAGATGAGCAAGGGGCATAAACGCATTGCCGATTATATACGCCAGAATTATGATAAAGCTGCGTTTATGACGGCAAACAAGCTGGGGGGAAAGGTGGGAGTGAGCGAATCAACAGTGGTGCGCTTTGCCGACAGTCTGGGTTATGACGGATATCCGCAGCTTCAAAGAGCCATGCAGGATGTTATACGCAACCGCCTTACCACGGTACAGCTTATAGAGATGACGGGAGAGCTGAAGGAGGACGAAGTGCTTGCAAAGGTGCTCAAGGGCGATGTAGACAACATACGGGCTACCCTGAGCGAGATCGATCCGGCCGTTTTTGACAGCGTTGTCTCCACGATTCTGGGGGCGGATAAGGTGTATGTTATGGGCGTGCGCTCGGCTGCTCCGCTTTCGCAGTTTATGGGATATTATCTTGATTTTATGATGCGCAATGTAAGGACGGTTGCCTCCGGAATAGGCGATGTATTTGAAAGAATGATACATATAACCGAAAAGGATGTGTTTATAGGCATAAGCTTTCCCAGATATTCAAACCGCACGATAGAGTGTATGCGCTTTGCCTCTTCAAAGGGAGCGAAGTGCATAGCCATAACAGACAGCGAGGTTTCGCCTCTGTGTGAGCACAGCGATCTTACGCTTTGCGCAAAGAGCAACATGACAAGCTTTGTGGATTCGCTGGTGGCACCGTTTTCCGTTGTTAATGCCCTTATTGTAGCCATAGGCATGAAAAAGCGCGAGCAGATAAGCGCGAATTTTGAAGAGCTTGAAAAAATATGGATAGAGCATAATGTATATGCAAGCGGAAAATAAGAAGCGCGGCGGGCGAATGCGCGGGCAGAAAAGCGGGTTTGCCCACGATTCAAAAAAACACGGCGGAGTATAAATGAAAATAGCGGTAGTGGGCGGCGGCGCTGCGGGAATGATGGCGGCTATACAGGCTTCCGGCGAGGATGTGGTGCTGCTTGAAAAAAATGAAAAGCTGGGTAAAAAGCTGTATATAACCGGCAAGGGCAGATGCAATGTTACAAATGCATGCGGTGAGCAGCAGCTGCTTGAAAATATTCCGCGCAACGCGCGTTTTATGTACAGCGCATTTAATACGCTTTCTCCGCAGGAGTTGTGCGCGATGGTGGAGGGGCTGGGAACACCGCTTAAGACGGAGCGCGGCGGCAGAGTGTTTCCGGTGAGCGATCATTCAAGCGATATAATTAAGGCCTTTGCAAAGGGACTTGCACAGTGCGGAGTTAAGGTGAAGCTGAATACGGCGGTTACGGATATTGCGGTAAAGGACGGCAAGATATGCGGATTGCAGACGGACGGCGGCTTTATTGAATGCGACCGCGTGATTTTGGCGTGCGGGGGATGCTCATATCCGCAGACGGGCTCAGACGGGGGCGGGTTTGCACTGGCACGCAGGCTGGGACATACGGTAACGCCGTTATACCCGGCTCTTGTGCCGATAAATACCGATGACGATTATTTGCGGGAGCTTCAGGGGCTTTCGTTAAAAAATGTTACCTTTAATGCCTATGACGGGAAAAAGAAGCTGTTTTCACAGCAGGGGGAGCTGCTTTTTACGCATTTCGGAATATCAGGGCCGTTGGTGCTTACATACAGCAGCGTTATGGCAGGCAGGGATATATCAAAGGCGGAAACATATATAGATCTAAAGCCTGCGCTTACACAGCAGCAGCTGGATAACAGACTGATACGGGATTTTGTATCTTCGGGCGGAAAAAGCCTTAAGAATGCCGTTGCCGGACTGGTGCCTGCCTGTATGCGCTCGGTGCTGCTGCGTACGGCAGGAGCGGACGGAGATAAGCGGGCGGATCAGCTTTCCAGGGAAGAGCGGGCCGGAATCATAAAAGCACTGAAGTTTTTTCCGGTGCACCCGGTATCGCTGCGCGGCTTTTCCGAGGCGGTAATTACAAGGGGCGGCATAAATATTAAAGAGGTGAATCCTTCCACAATGGAGTCCCGATTGGTGGAGGGGCTGTATTTCGCCGGGGAAATGCTGGATGTGGATGCGTTTACGGGCGGATATAATTTACAGATAGCGTTTTCCAGCGGTGCACTGGCGGGGCTGAGCGCGTCGGGCGGCAGCGGTCTGAAAGGATGAAATGATACGGATGAAAGAATCCGAAGGGAGAAGAAAATGACAAACACGGGCAGCAAGGAAATTGCCAAGGCGGCCGTGCTGATGAGCATGACGAATGACCGCGAGGATGAAAAGGAACTGAAGCAGAGGCTGGTGCAGCAGGAAATAATGTCGGCGGCCGTAGATTGCGGGGGAGAATTTATTCCTTCCATGAGCAAGTTTGTGGAACGGGCGGTGGTTGCCGCGAAAAGAGAGGGAATAATCAATGACAGTCACTTGCAGGAAGGGGCTGTTGCCGGGGCGGCGCATGAAGCGCTGACACAGATAAGCTCGAAGGCGCTGGGACTCTCTGTGGGAGGAAAGATAGGCATAGCGCGCAAGGGGGATCATGTGGCGGTGGCCGTATATTTTGCAATAGGGCTGCTGCATCTTAACGATATAGCCGTAGGGCTGGGGCACAGGGCGATATAAAGGCTGCGGTGTCTGGTACGGGCGCATACGGCAGCTGCAAACATGAAATATGCGGCTTTGCTGCAAAAAATGACTTCGGCGAGGAAAAGTATGTCGGGAAACAGGATATATCATATAGCAATCGATGGGCCGTCGGGGGCCGGAAAAAGCACGGTGGCAAGAAATGTGGCGAAAAAACTGGGGATAGCATATCTTGACACAGGGGCGATGTACCGCGCGGTTGGACTGTACATGCAGGAAAACGGAGTGGAAATGAAGGAAGGTTGCGTTTGTGAGGCGCTACCGGGATGCAAAATCGAGGTGGACTACGATGAAGCTGGAGGCCAGCGCACGCTGCTTAACGGAAGAGATGTGAGCGAGGATATACGCCGGCACTGCGTTTCACGGCTTGCTTCCGCCGTATCGGCGTTTCCGTGCGTAAGGGAGCATCTTGTGGCACTTCAGAGAGAGATTGCCCAAAAGCGAAGCTTTGTATTGGACGGCAGGGATATATGCAAGTATGTTTTGCCGCAGGCGGAATATAAGTTTTTTCTTACGGCGTCGGCACAGGAGCGCGCACGCAGGAGATGCGAGGAGCTGAAGGCAAAGGGAGAAACGGTAGAGCCGGAACGCGTGCTTAAGGATATCGTCGACAGGGATTATGCGGATTCCCACCGTGCGGTGGCACCGCTTGAACAGGCCGAGGATGCAGTGGTTATTGACAGCACGGAAATGAGCATAGAAGCGGTGACGGAAAGAATTCTTGCGGCTGTGACGGAGGAAAAATAACATTGTTTTACGATTGCATAAGAGCGGTGCTGAAGGTGCTGGCCTTTGTTCTGATGCCGGTAAGAGTATACGGGAGGGAAAACCTTGACCGTGAGGGGGCGTATATTCTTGCGTGCAATCATCAATCGTATATGGATGTTCCGTGTCTGATAATTGCGGATAAAAGAAGGATACGCTTTATGGCGCGGTCCTCTTTTTACAGATTTCGATTTGTAAAATGGCTTTTCGGAAAGATGGGGGCGTTTCCCGTAAATGTGCGCACCGGCGATGTGGATGCCATGCGCAATGCACTTAAGGTGCTTAGGGCAAAAGAGGTTTTGGGAATATTTCCGCAGGGACGCAGGGTGAAGGAATCGCCGTATCCCAAAAAGGAAGATATGCTGGGAGGAGTAGGCTTTTTGGCGGCAAAGTCGGCCACGGCGATAGTGCCTTGCGTTTTTGAGCGCAGGCCGCTGATACTTCGGATAAACAGGCTTCACATAGGAAAGGCGATAGAGGTGCCGGATAAGGGGACAATATCGGAAAAAACAGAGAAGATCAACGGTATGCTCTTTGACGCGATGATCTCACTGTTTCCGGAAGGACCCGGAATGAGCGATAAGCTTAAAAAATGATAAAAGGACGAAACGCGTTTGAAGATTATTATTGCAAAAACGGCAGGCTTTTGCTTTGGGGTGCACCGTGCGGTGGATGCCGTTTATGAAAGCAGAAAAAAATACCGTACCATTTCTACTTTAGGGCCTATCATACATAACCCGCAGGTGGTATCGGAACTGGAAAGAGCGGGGATCAAGGCGGTCGATTCGCCGGAGGAGGCAAATACAGAGGCGGTGGTCATAAGGTCGCACGGATGCACGCCGGAGGACAAACGCAAGCTTGCGGAAAAGGGAATAGCGATAGTGGATGCGACATGCCCGTTTGTTGCAAAAATACAGCGGATAGCGGAAGAGGCGTACGGGGCAGGGGAACAGGTTGTAATTGTTGGGGAAGCAAATCACCCGGAAGTAATTGGCATAAATGGCTATTGCGGCAATAATGCGATAATAATCAACAGCATTGATGAGGCAAAAAAGATACCGTACACAAAAAAGAAGCTGTGTTTGGTAGCTCAAACCACAACAAATCAAGAAAATTGGCAAATAATCGTTGAATTTCTTTTGAAAAGCGGTTATAATATAACGGTCCGAAATACTATATGCTCGGCAACGGCCAAGCGTCAGCAGGAGGCAAGGGAGCTTGCTGCAAGGTGCGAAGCCGTGGTGGTGATCGGAGGGCATAACAGCTCCAATACGGCCAAGCTGTATAATATTTGCAGACAGATTCAGAAACGAACCTATGTGATTGAGAGTTCGCAAGAGCTCGGTAAAATCAATTTTAATAATATCAACATCATAGGGATATCGGCAGGCGCATCCACGCCTGACCGGGTAATTAAGGAGGTTGCAGCAAAAATGAGCGAACAGGATAAGCTCGAGACACAGGATTCTGACTTTATTGAGGAGATGGGCAAAGCGCTGGTCAGAATCAAACCCGGACAGCAGATCAAGGGAACGGTAATCTTCGTTGATGAAAACGAAGTAGGCGTCAACATCGGATACAAATCCGACGGATTTGTGTCCAAGGAAAATCTCACTATTGCAGGCGATGTGGATCCGCGTGAGGTGGTAAAAGAGGGCGATGAGATTGAGGTTGAGGTGCTGAAGGTAAACGACGGCAACGGCAATGTGATCCTCTCCAAAAAGGCCATTCAGGAGCGTCTGCTTAAGGATGAGATGCTTAATAAGATCAACAGCGGCGAGCCCTTCGAGGTGACTGTAAAGGAAGCGGTAAAGGGCGGTCTTATGGCTGAGCTTGACGGCATCCATGTTTTCATTCCCGCATCGCAGATCCGCGTGAAGGGCTATGTCAAAGATCTTACTAAGTTCGTTGGCGATACTTTTAAGGTTACTGCGCTTGAGGTTGATGTCAAAAAGCGCAGAGTAGTTGCTTCCCGCGCGGCTGTTTTGGCCAAAGAGCAGGCTGAAAAGGCGGAGAAGTTCTGGAGCAACATTCATGAAGGCGATGTGGTAAAGGGCATTGTACGCCGGATAACCGATTTCGGCGCGTTTGTGGATGTCGGAGGCTATGACGGATTGCTTCATATCGGTGATATTGCATGGTATCGCATAGGAAAGGTGAGCGATTGCCTGAATATCGGCGATGAAATCAATGTTGTAGTTCTTTCCCTTAACAGAGAAAAAGAATTGATCTCCCTTGGGCTTAAGCAGCTTATGCCCAAGCCGTGGGATGATGCTGAGGAAAGATTTGCACCCGGAACCGTTGTGCACGGAACCGTTGTGCGCATTGCTCCTTTCGGCGCGTTTGTGAGCATAGCTCCCGGAATTGACGGAATGGTACATATCTCCGAGATAGTTAACCATTATGTCAAAAAGGTGGAGGAAGTGCTGAGCGTAGGACAGGAGGTTGACGCTGTTGTGCTGGGCTGCGATGTGCCCAACAAGCGTATAAGCCTGAGCATCAAGGCACTGCTTCCCGAAGAGGACGGTTATGAAACCGAAGAGCTTGAGGATGCAGAGCCGATTGAGGACTGATCACGGCGTATAGGCGTATATTATCGGCGCGGGCTTATATTAGGGAGCCTGCGCCGATTTTATATTTATGTAAGGGTTTAATAATACGGAACGGGAGGCGCCGGTATGAAAATTCAAAAGGAGTGCTTTTTGCTCAAAGACGGCAGAGGGGCGGTAATGCGAAGCCCGGAGGACGCAGACGCAGAGAAAATGCTGAAATATTTGCATGATACTGCACGGGAAACGGATTTTTTGCTGAGAACCCCGCAGGAAAGCGGCAGATACAGTGCGGAAAAGGAACGCGCACTGTTTGCGAAATTGAATGCCGATGAAAGGTCGGCAATGGTGCTTTGCTTGGTTGAGGGCAGAATAGTCGGGGTTTGTCAGATAAGCGCAAGCGACAGGATAAAGACGGCGCACCGGGCCGGTATAGGTATAGCAGTGCTGAAGGAATTTTGGGGACTGGGAATAGGCACAAGGCTGCTTGAAAAAATAACAGACATCGGGCGAGAAATAAAGGGTGTTATACAGCTGGAGCTGGAATTTATTGAAGGAAACAGCAGAGCGTGTGCTTTATATGAAAAGGCGGGCTTTCGGACGGTGGGTGTGCATCCCAACGCAGTGAGAATGAGCGACGGTGCGCTGCGCCATGAATATTTGATGATTAAGGAAATAGAGTGACAGAAACAGCCCTGCGCTTATGCGCGGGGCTGTTTTAACGCAGGCCGGTTATAAAGTTGCTGTTTGCATAATCGGAAAGGTGGATATTGCAGCCTAAATTTTTCATCTGGGCCAGTTTTATAAGTATCAGCTCGGATGGGACATTAAAAGAAGCGGCGGCCTGCGTTACGGTAAAACCGCCAAGGAGTGTTTCGTAAAGCTCGTCCCAATCCAGCAGAAGATGAGCGGCAAATGCATTGGCGGCTTGCTCGGTATCATCCTTCAGACCGAAAAGCGCATATTCCCGCATGCCCTGTGATGCAAAGCTGCGGTGAAGCGTATCGTGCCCCAGCTCGTGTGCAAGCACGGTACGCGCGGCGGTTTCACTGATGGAATCGTTTATGAATATCATACGGTGACGCCAGCGGTATGTATACATTCCCAAAAGCTTGGAAAAATGTTCAAAATAGAGGCTGATGCCGAGCTCGCCTGCTATTTCAAAAGGCTCACGGGTGCCGCAGCGCCGTATAACGGCATTGGCTTTTTTATATATTTCCTGACTGCAAATCAATTTTGACCTCCGGAGTGCCGGCCTTTTCGACCGTTATGCGCCGCCGGGGAACGGGAGCTGTATTTTTTATTATCGCTTTTGGCATCCCAATATGCCTTTTGCAGCGCCATCATTACGGCATCTTTATCTTCCTGTTCCAATTCTCCGCCGGCGAAGAGCCCGCCTATCTGGGCTACAAGCGCCTTAGCCTGTGCGACCCCGTTTTTCCCGTAGTGCTCGCCTGCGTGGGCGATGAAATCATCGGTTTCGTTATACAGAGATGCCGCATTTACATTCAATATGCAGGCAAGGCGGTCGTATACGGCACGGTTCTGAGGGTAGGTATTGCCGTTTTCGTAATTTATTACGGTTTTAAGTGCGATGCCGGCTTTGGCAGCTAACTCGGATTGAGTCATGCCGGCTTTTTTGCGTGCAGTTCTGAGCTTTTCGCCGAATTTCAAGGCGACACCTCCTAAATATGAAAACGGATTGCATATTTTGATTGACAGGTGCAATGTAATTTGATATATTATACATGCAATCTGATTGCACATATAATACAACGGTTTGCGTATATTGTCAATAAAAATGTATAAAAAATGCAGAAAAGATGTGGATATGACGGAACGCACTATTCTTCATGTTGATATAAACAGCTGCTTTGCCTCCATAGAGACGGCATTGGAGCCTTCGCTTAAAGGACATCCGATAGCGGTTTGCGGTTCGGTGGAGGATCGCCACGGCATAGTTCTTGCCAAAAGCGAGGAAGCAAAGCGTTTCGGTGTGCGCACCGCGGAAACCGTTTGGCAGGCAAAACGCAAATGTCCTTCGCTTATAACGGTTCCGCCGCATTACAGCGAGTATTTGCGATATTCCGGTGCGGCAAGAAGAATATATGAGGACTTTACGGATCAGGTGGAGCCCTTCGGACTGGATGAATGCTGGTTGGATGTTACGGGCAGCACAAAGCTGTTCGGAAGCGGCGAAGTTATTGCCCAGACGATACGCAAGCGTGTAAAAAGCGAGCTGGATATTACGGTATCCGTGGGGGTGAGCTTCGGAAGAATTTTTTCAAAGCTGGGCTCCGATATGAAAAAGCCGGATGCGGTAACCGTGCTGCGAAAGGAAAATTATCTTGAAAAAGCGGGAAATTTGCCGGCAGGAGCGCTTATGGGGGTGGGGAAAAGCACGGAAAATCTACTGAACAGGCGGGGGATATATACGATATTGGATTTGGTGCTTGCCAAAGAGGATGTGCTTTGCAGTTTGCTGGGAAAGAACGGGAGCGCACTGTGGAGGTCGCTTCGCGGAGAGGAAGCTCCGATTTCGGTAAATGAACAAAGGGCGGCGCATAAATCAATAAGCAGCGGGATCACCACGGGGAGAGATATGATGAATTATGATGAAGCATGCAATGTGCTGCTGGCGCTTTCAAGGGATGTGGCGATAAGGCTGAGAAAGGAAGGGGTATTTGCCCGCGGAGTACAGATAGCGGTGCGGAGGACGGAGGGATTGCAGTGGCAGCAATACGGGAGGCAGTTGGAATTTGCCACTCAGTCTGCCGGAGGCATATATGAATGTGCCCGCGAGCTGATGAAGCTATATGAATGGGAATGCCCCTTGCGGTCGCTGTGTGTTCGCGCAACAGAGCTTGGCGGCGAAAAATATGTTCAGGAGAACATGCTCGGAGATATTGAAAGACACGAAAAAAGAGAACGCGTGTCAGCGGCGGTTTATGATATTTGCCGTAAGTTCGGTAAAGAGGCGGTAAAACCGGCGGCTATGCTGTCTTGCCCGGTGCCCGGATGCGGCGAAAGGATAAACTGTCTTCCGGATGCGGCATTGCGCAATGGCGGAAAATAATGCGTTGTCTGTATATACGCTGGGATTGCGGATAAAAAGAGGGGAAACGGAGAATATGGCTGCGCGGCGGTTTTGTGCTGCGGCGCGAAAAAAATGCGGCGGATGGCAGATAATGAAAAAGCACGGCATTACGGCCGTGCGGCGGATTATTCTGCCTGAAGGGCGAGGACACGGGCTATCAGTTCAGCTCCGTGCCGTGCGGAATCGTTTATATTATTATCACGGATAATAACTCCGCCTATTGCATCGCAGGAGGCAGTTATCGGAACGAGATATTTTGTTTCCTTTTCAAGGCTAACCGGGCGGCGTCCGTCAATGAGGGCCAAAGTCTGTTCATCTGTTTGATGTGCGGATTCGGGCACCTGTCCGCAGGAGGCCAGCATTCCTTCGCGGTCGCATATCCAAGCAGTTATATTGTACATGTTATAAAAGGCCTGCAGTAATTCCTGCGCGGAGGCGGCCATCCTGTTAAGTGCGGAATACTTTTTCAGGGTGATACCGTCTTTTTCGGTGTAGATCTCCAATGGGTCGCCCTCGTGAATGTGCATGGTTCGTCTTATTTCCTTAGGGATTACTATTCGGCCGAGTTCATCAATTCTTCTGACTATTCCAGTTGATTTCATTATTATTTACCGTCCTTTAGGATTGAATGATTTATTCATTCCTTAGTAGTTTTTGTATTTGCACAGAGGTTATACAGAATTTGATGCAATTTAACGGAAATAAATATGCCGTAATGGATGAAACATGGGCTTGAAGGCTTGGCGAGGGCTGTATTAAACGAAATGGCTGCGGATTTACGCATATGATATGCCGTAGGTTCTGGGTGCAGGGATGCCGAATATCTGACAATTAAAAAGAGGGCTTGCGCTTGTTTGACATGAATACTCTGTAAGGCGGATAGAATAAGTGTAAAAATGAAGGCTGTATAATTATAACATGCAGGGATTGCCATGCTGATTCTATAATTCGGCGACGGCAGCGTTTTGTTTTGCCGTAAGCTTCTTATAATTGATGACAAAGCAGACAATCTCGGCGACTGCGGTGATAGTCCATGAGAAAATATACAAAAGATACAGGGAAGGAATGGTATGAAAATATGCGAATACGGTATATATCCACACCACCCGGAATACGCAGGAGCCGATTATTACAATAATGGTGGGGGCGAGGCTCTTGCCGATGCCGCGGCAGGCTGCAATGGTGCAATCCATGAAAGCGCTTACGGCATAGGAGAAGCTCATGATTTGCGTGCGTTGAAGGCCGGCTTGGATGACGGCTTCATCGTTTGCAAATAGGGATAGAAATTCTCGACCGAACAGGAACAAAGCGCCGCCGAGGACGGCGCCGGCGAAAAAGGAATAGGTAACCCCTACAAAATAGCTTTTAAGCACGCGGTTCTGCTTTCCGGCTCCGAGGTTTTGCCCCATGAAGGTGGAACAGGCGGTATAAAACGCCGCCATGATGTTGTAGATAATGGCATCGGCGTTGGCTGCGGCGGAATTGCCTTCAACCATGACGGAATCAAAGGAATTCACGGCGCTTTGTATGAAAAGATTGGCAATGGCAAAGATGGCGTTTTGAAACCCGGCCGGAATCCCAAGACCGAGAATGTGTTTTAGCTCAGACTTGTCCGTGCCGTATTTCAGATCTCGGAGGCGAAAGGCGCAGTCATCATTTTGCCGTCCCATATGTATAACAATGAGAAGTGCTGATACATATTGCGTGATGATGCTGGCAAGCGCAACACCGTCCTCCGCCATGCCGCAGACGATAACGAAAAACAGATTGAAAAGCACATTGAGGATCCCGGCAATCATCAGATATACAAGCGGGCGTTTGGTATCGCCGTTTGCACTGAGTACACCGTTTCCGAAGTTAAAGACGCCCAGTGCGGGCATTCCGAGAGCATATATGCGGAAATAGAGCACGGCTCCCTCGATAAGGTCGTCTTTGGTGCCCAAAAGCTCCAGCATAAACCGCGCGGAAAGAAGACAAAGTGCAGTGATAATGCAGCCGGCGGCAAGACAGATTACAAAGGATGTGCGGATGGAGGAGGCTGTGTGTGCTTTGTCTTTGGCTCCGAGATGCTGCGCGACCATGACATTGACGGCGCTGCTAATGCCTATGAGAAAACCGGTGAACAGGGAGACGAGAATTGTGGTGGAGCCTACTGCACCCAATGCCTCTGCACTGGAGAATTTGCCGACGACGGCAACATCTGCCATGTTAAAAAGCACCTGCAAAAGCTGAGACAGCATAAGCGGTACGCTGAAGAAGAACATGTTTTTCCACAGTGAGCCGTGCGTTATTTGTATACCGCTGTGCGCGTGGTATTTATGTGCCATGTGGAATATCCTCCGAAAACTTGAAAGCGGCTGCATTTTGGGATTATGTTTGTTGCCGCACAATTTTTTATTATAGCATATAAGATTAATATTTTCAATAAATAATGATGAATTAATGGGGGAGGTGGCTGAAAACAAAAATTTCACAGCTGCGGGAGCGCATTGCCGAATCGGAACGCCGGTCAGAAAACAAAGACAAATTTATTGCTGCTATTCGCCGGTTTATGCAAATGGAAAAGTTGACTGCCCCGCTTTTGCGTGAACTGATTGACCGAATCGAAGTATATGAAACACAAGGTGTAGGTAAAAACAGAACGCAGAAAATTGTGATTCATTATCGTTTCGTGGGCTATATTGACATTCAGGAAGCGCCGCTAAAAGAGCATTATGTTGTAGAAACACGGCAGGGGGTTGTTGTGGAAGTACATCTTGGCATAAAAAAGAGCAGGTACCGGCCCTGCTCAAAGATGAAGCATAAAAAATGAGTGTTCATAACTCAAATCCGTTATGAACACTCGATATGGCTCGTAGCACCGAAAAAGATATCACCAGATTTTTTGAAAAAGCCGCTTGTGGTAAGGCTTTTTCGTCCTTTTTTATAAATCCGTACTGTCTCACCTGCGGGGGTTGTGATGCCATTTCTTTTTTGGGGTGCGAACCAAAAAAGATATCAGGTAATTCAAATATCAATTGATTCTACCTGCTTCTTGCGATTATGCTCTGTGCTTCATATAAATCTCATTTATCGCTTCAGCGTACAAGGCGCGCGATTTTTTTACTAAGCCCTCGTTATTGTTCTTTTTGTATAGATAGCAATCAAGGACTTCATCCCAATACCCGTGCTTTTTCAACCAATCTTCTTTGGGTTTAGTATAGTATCCTTTGGTCTGATCAGCCCAAACATATGATCGTTGTTCCTTGTTAAATCGTATGTACTGTTGGAGTACTGAACCGGCTTTGTCGGTATAGTTGTTTACAATAGCGAAGTCACAACTTTGTATTATCCTTGAGCGCCAATGGTCAATTTTTTTGATTGTAAATACACGAGTTGAATCTTCACAGTATCCATATCCATACCGACGAACCACTGAGTTAAAAGCATCCATCATGATATGTTTGATTTCTCCGGGGTCATATCTATCGTCATCATAGAAAACATCAAGATTTACATCAAAATCATATCCGATATTGCTCTTACGGTCGCAAGTAATCATATTGCGACTGCTGCTCCCAATGAATTGAAATTGGAAAGAGATATCCTTGTTTCGCAGTATGTCCTGAACCTCATTGATTATCTCGATCAACTCAATTTTTGCCGGGGCAGCTTCTTTCTTGGAAACATATTCGAAGTTGTACATAGTTAAATCCTCCTCATATTTCCCAAGCCGCCCATTCAGTTCAAAACCAAATCATATTATTATACTTGTTTTTTCTTCGTTGTCAAGACCTATTATAACACATTTTAGGCTTTTATGCAAAATTATTTTTGAACAATTATATCTCATCATTCTATACCGCTTTCGCTTTACCTCGTGTCGTGCGATTTTGATGTCTTTGTAAGTGATGTCGGGTTATTGAGATTGTTGGCAAGCAACTCTTTGGTGTTTTCCAAAAGGCTGCCGTCGCCTGATTCATAAACGCAGACGAAGATTTTCTTTTTCCTGCAATCGGCAATAAACTCCTTTAGTTTTTGTTGCTTTGCTTTGTCCCTTTGGTCGGCGCGGGAGCACCACACCTGCGCCAGCTTCAGTTCGTTATTCATTACAATTTCCATTTTATTAAACTCCTTTAGTCGCCCTCCCAAACGCCATCCGGTCGCATATGTGCCATTGATAGCAATTGACAGAGTGACTTTTTAACATTCCCTTCGGTTGCTTTCCAATAGTCAGAATCAACTTCATCGGTCAAGGCATCAATTGCCTTTTGCAAAACGGGGATGCTCTCGGCTCCGGTTTTCCCGTAAATGCTTCGGATGCCTTTTTCGCCAAGAACCTCGGGACGGCAGAAGACACAGGCATAGTTGTATGTGATGTTCAGACTCAGTTCCTTTGTTCCGTCAATCGCATATGTCCCTCCACGCATAAAATGTGGATTTTCCAATTCAATGATCTGCTTGGTGACAGGATCATTGAGATGAATGTCGTAGCTCACTTTTCTTTCTCCTTTTGCTCACCATTTATTTTTTAATTTAATTACATTGTCTGTTCGAAAGCCTGCTCCTCTGATTCATCGGCTTTTATTCGGATTAGACCGTTATCGAACAGATCCGCTTGCATATCCACAACTTCCATATCAAGAAGTTCGTATGCCGCGTATATCACGCCATCTATACTGATGTCCTGTTTTTCTCCGCCGAGCATTGCCTTGATATCCTCCGGCGTAAGCTGAACTCTGCCATCGGCAGTCATGATGTCAAAAGAACATTCGGGATGGCGCATAAGCTGTCCGCGGACAGTTTTGGCGATTCGTTCCTGCTCAGCTTCACGCTCGTCGGCATTTTTAATACCTTCGGCAATCGTTTTCGTAAACAATTCCGTGTTTTCGCAGATGTTTTTGAATCGGCTTCCGAAGTCCGTCAATATCTGCAAATCATCACAATTGCAGAAAAAGCCGCCCGCCTCGCTGTCAAAGATAATTCTTTCGATATTTGGTTCATCCGCAAATGCCTCACGAAACGCAGCGTCCCATTCATAGCCGTTGCCATGTGTTTTGAGTCCGCGCTCATCGCACACCTCATCGCCGATTCCCTTGGCATAATTGTCAAATGCGGTCTGACAGTACGGGTAGTACTCATCGCTCAACAAATCAATCGGCAGGCAGAGACTGAATCGCCCGTCGTCGTGTGCAACCACATAGAACGGTGCGTTGGTGATATTGAAATCTTCTATTTGCTTCTCTGTATTCATAACATCCCATTCCTCTCAATATCACATACCATTCATCCGCAAGACTTCGTCATGGGTTTCTTCCCCGACAAATTCCGATGCCGTCATTGTTTCGCCCAAAAAGTTCGGCTCAGTGTCATCGTCAAGCGAGATATATCCGTCCTTACCGAAATCGAGCACCTCACGCATCAGCACGGTGCCGCCGTGATTGACTCCAACCTTCGGCTCTATGGAGCAGAAGCGACCTCCGTCATCGCTATGGCGGAGGTCGTATGCATGTAAACCTTCGGGAATCTGTTCGGGCTTAATCCGTCCTTTGCTGAACAGTGCTCTGTGGTCAAGCACCTCAATGACATCTAACTCTTCCTCGGTCTGAGCCGTGGTATTCAGTTCACTTGTTTTCAATTTATCGTAACTCATATTTTATCTCCCTTCGTATAGGTTATGGTCATTGTCTCTTTCTTTAAATTGCATTCGGAAGATGGCGATATATCTTCCAAAGGACTATTTTGCTCATACTGATTCCTTCTTCCAAATTTCTACGGGTATGTCATAAGCCACAAGCTCATCTTTGATTATTTGTTCCACAATGTTCCAAGACCCTCCCGTAAGACCGCTGCCCATTTTATAGGGGATTCGGACGGCCGTCAGTGTCCTTGCCGGTAATGGTGTTGCAACGGTTCTCACAGTGGTGAGTGTTTTTCGCATAGCGTCATAATCGGTATAGCGTTTATCCAGACCGAAGCCGTCTTGTGCGAACAGGTTGGCAACGAGCCATTCACTTCCGTTGTATCTGATTGGACAAAACAACACCTTCCCGAGCAAGTCCTGACGGTTAGCGGTTTTGGTGCAATTTCTTTGATACATCTCATATACCTGAGGGAACATAGTGCGAATCTGCTTTGAAAGCCCTGCATCCATAATTCCCTGACAGTTTACCAGATGGCAGATTATCAATTCGTGACCGGTCCTGTTGGGAGAAAATATATCACCACAATGATAGTCTATAACAATCCCACCTTTCTCATATTTCGCTCAGATGTTCTGTCTATTCTCAACACCGATATACGAGCAACCGGACATAGTCAGCAGTTGGGCATGTTTCGTCCGGATTTGCATCCTTGATAGCATATTCTGCCCATCGGCAGAAATAGCCGAGCATCGTATCCACTCTGTCTACGATTAAGTTATAAACCCTGTACCAGTCATCATATTCGTCCCACTCATAGTAGGAATACTTCTGTTTCTCTTTATCGGACAGTTTTTCATATTCCTCGGGCGTGAGACAATAACCTATGGTATCATACTCGTCGATTTCAAATGCTGCGATACTGACCTTGGAAGCATACCCGCGGTATCGTGTCGGCTTGTCCTTCTTGATTCGACTTTTTACGGATTTGCCGTAGTTCACAAGGAACATGGAACGGTTGTAAAAATCCTTGTAGGTGTCGATATGTAAGTACGGGTCGTATGGTTCATCGTCTTCATGGCAAAATACCGACCTAACTTCTTTGCTCAGATTCTCCGGTCGGCCGCAAGTGTAGCTGACTTCTTCCAGTTCTTCATATGCTTCACGAAGCCAATTTCGTCCCGAAATCACCGGACAGACATCGATATTTCCGTCAGTGCGCTGAAATAGCGGATTCAGATTGTACCACTGATTGCCGACACGAACCTCGGCATAAATTGCATAATAAGTTCCCATTGGTGACTCCTTTTTCTTTTTGCTTGATGCCGTCTGTGTCAGCAATCCGAGTAAAATTCTTTCATGTCATCCAAACGGAGGCACGAAAGGCGTCCATACTCATAGCCACTGCCGCAGTCTATACCGATTGCATTATCGCCCTTCCAAATGCACCACGGCATTTTGTCGTGAAAGTAGCAGGTAGGCGTGTGGCCGAAGATCAGTACATAACCTTCGGGAATCGGTTGTGTTTCATCCCATCTATCCCATATGGCAAATTCACGGCTGTTCTTGTAGTCACAAATGTTCCAGGGGGATTTCATGTAGTTTTCCTCGGGAGAGGCATGGACAAGCTTGTACTTGACTCCGTTGACCTCGACTTCAATATTTGTCGGCAGTTGGCGGATGAAATTGAAAATCTCGGCTCGGATATCTTTGCGGTAATGTTTGAGCTGCTCATGCGTAATCATACCACCGTTCCTGTACCAAAGCCTTTTTTCTCTCCGATTCGTGTTTTCCTTTTCTTCAACTGCATCTTTGCAATGACCGATGGCGTTGAGCATCATATATTCATGATTGCCAATCAGCATTTCGGCATTGGGCATTCTCATGATTTGTCTTAATATTTTGATTCCTCCGGCGTATCTGTCTATCACATCTCCGAGGACATACAATGTATCATTCGTTTGAAGATTGATTTGAGCCATAATGGACTTAAATCGTTGCAGGTTGCCGTGGATGTCGGATAATACGTAGGTCATCGTTTCATCTCACTTATGCGTTCCATCGTGTCCGGTGGTTTCATATTTCTAAAAGCATGCATTTCGTATCCTCCGTTTCGAACTTTATTTCGGAATATTTTCAAACCCTGTTGACAAAACTATCGTTGCAATGATATAATATGGTTGTGTCATCACAATGATATAGGGAGGCTTGGTTTTATGAGCACAATTCAATTACTTCACGGAACGGATCACATCATCGAGGTTCCGGATATCAATATCGGTAATCCACACAATGACTACGGAAGAGGCTTTTACTGTACCCGTGTCGAGGAGATGGCCAGAGAATGGGCCTGCAAAAAGAACACGGATGGCTTTGTAAATGTCTACGACTTTGACGAAGACGGGCTGAAAGTACTGAACCTGCTGAGCGGCAATCATACAGTCCTCAACTGGATTGCCTTACTTCTTCAGTTCCGTACCTTCAAACTTGATTCCGAGGTTGCCGTTGACGCCCGGGAGTATATCATAGAGCATTACTCGGTTGATCTTTCCGGCTACGACATTGTTGTCGGATACCGTGCGGACGATTCTTACTTTCAGTATGCTGAGTCATTTGTGTCAAACACACTTCCCCTCAGAAGTCTGAATAAGGCGCTTCGTCTCGGCAAACTCGGCGAACAAACCGTTGTTATCTCGCAAAGAGGATTTGAGCGTTTGAAGTTTGTCGATGCATATTCGGTCGATAAGAATGTCTATTATCCCAAGTTCCTGGATAGAGACACCAAAGCGAGAGATACTTATCGTAAAGAAATCAAGAAGACGAAATCATATCGTGATGATATCTTTGTACTTGATATCCTTAGAGAGGAGATGAGCAACGATGACCCACGCATACAACGAATCCTATTTGAGTAATGCAAAGGATCGGCTGTCCTCATTCTTCGATTATGCTATCAATGACTGCAAGATCAAGCCGGATTGGATTACCGTGCTTTTTATCAACACAGGCTATGCCGAGCAGTTTGAGCGCGGCAATCCTGCCTATGTTGCAGGTATGTCCGGTGTTGAACTTGCTCGTGCGGTTATCCTGAAAGCATACGGCAGAAAAGAACTTCCGAAGCCTACTAACTCGGAAGAATGCTCTCCCGAGTATTGGGCAGGGTGGGCGCTTGCAGAATATCAATGGTACTGCGGCCGCAGGTTCAAAGATATCTTCGAGCGAATTCCTTTGACTAAGATTATCGGAATGTATTCGGTCTATCATGAGATGGATATCACGAACTTCATTGATACGATGGAAGAGTTCTATAAGGCTGCCGAAGGCGATTCCAATCTGAAACGCATTCGGGAAAGCAGAGGCTTATCTCAGTCAGAACTTGCGGAACAATCGGGCATCAAAGTCCGAAACATTCAGATGTATGAGCAGCGGGTCAACAACATTGATAAGGCGCAAGCGCAAACACTCTACAAGTTATCCCGTGTTCTTGGTTGCGATATCGAAGACCTGCTTGAAAATCCTATGATGTAACTCCATTTGTGCACCTGCTTCGGCAGGTGCATTTTCTATGCCAAAATATGCCTTGAGCACAGGCAGGTTTTCGGGGATCACACAGAATTTGAGAAATCCCACGGTCATATCTTCAATCGTTGTCCCGAGGTTCTTGAACAGTTCGGCTGCCTTATTATATACCTCTCTGTCGATTTCAATAGTCATGGTCACAAGATCTTTACTCATCGTCTTCTCCTTATCCAACTCTTAAGAAGTAGTCTTTGCTGAAACTTGTGAAGGAAGCTGCAGAGTAATCGTTCAAAATTAGTCTGTAGTATCTTCCCATCGTCACAGCTTCTTTCTGTTGGCCCATGTGTAATCGACAAACACATCCCAATTATTCATAATCTGCCAACAGACATCTATCTTCTTTTTCTCAGATTCACGTGGAGATATCCATGGGGTAACAAGAACTTCCCATTCGCACTTCGACCAAAAGTAATACATTCATCTTTCTTTACCTCCTGAATTTTGTTTTGATTTGCTGTCTTCGCCACAATCATATACACCACTCCTTTCGTTATTAGATTTATATCAACGCTCAAAATGCGCTATATACGAAAAAAGAGGTTGCGCATACAATTTATGCGCAACCTCCGAGAACACAAACATTTAACAATCAGAAAAGCAAAAAAAGGGGCAGACATTACGAAATCAATCGTAAAATCTGCCCCTAAAACCCTGTGAATTTAGTTCAAGTCCTCCCCAAAGGTCGATTTGGGGAAATGATATCTTTTGAATTCCACCTTAAAAATCGGCATAAAAAAACCCAGAAACCGTTGTGGTTTCTGGGTTTTCAGCACCGATATCTTTTTCGGTGCTACTTGTTGGCTTGTGCTACCGAAAAAGATGCAACTCAAAAATAAAAGCCTTGTTTCGTTAACCAAAAAAAGATTAAATTAGTTATTGACAATTTGCATAACTGATGATATAATTATTTTCGTGATAGAAAGGAGTGGCGATATGAGTTACACAAAATTTGGCGAATTTATGAGAATTCAGCGCGTAAAAAACCACGAGGTTATGGGGGATACTGCAAAGCTGCTTGACGTTAAACTTCCTTTTGTATCTACGGTAGAAAGCGGAAAAAGAAATGTTCCTGAAGAATGGATTCCCATTCTCATTGCACATTATAATCTGAATGCAGAAGAACAAGCAGAGTTGTTCGAAGCGGTCGAACAGTCAAAAACGCAAGTTAAAATCAATTTGGTATCTACCACCAACACCCAGCGCAGACTGGCGGTTCAGTTTCAGCGTTCTTTTGAAAAACTCGATGAGGATACCGCTGCAGCCATCATTAAACTTCTTGATAAGGAGGATAATTGATGGATTACGAAACCAGAGCCACAAGCAGAAATGAATTGCGCCTTTGGGCAAAATTGTTTCGTTCTATTTGTGGATTCACCAATGATGAGTCCATTGATCCTATTGTATTACTTGACAGATTACCCGAGTTGGAAGGTTTCGAGGATGTTAGGTATGAAATAGTATACAATGATGTATTGCCTGGCAATGTTCCGGCTCAATGTGAAAGAACAGAAGACGGTTACCTCATACAGATTAAAGAATCTGTTTATATGGGCGCATATAAAAAAAAGACCGGCGGTCACCGTATGCATATAATGCACGAAATAATGCATCCATTCGCTGACAAAATAGGGTTTAAACCTATTTTTTCAAGAAGGCTAACAAAAGAAACTCCTTGTTATAGAAGGCTTGAATGGATTGTTATGGCACTTGCTGGGGAGGTCATGATGCCTTATGAAGCATCTAATGGAATGTCAGCAAAAGAACTTATGAAAAATTTCGGCGTTTCTAAAGCGGCTGCTGAAAAACGATTGAAATACTAATAAAATAAAGGTGGTGATGTGAATTGCTTGTAAGTAAAACAAAAAGAAAAAGCACTGTAAAGATTGTTGGCGCAATCAATACAATGCCTCTCTCCGAATGTTGCCATTCGTATCTTGGTAAATACATATTAGCACATTCCGGAGAAAAATGCAACATAAATCGCACAAAATGTGCCACTTTGTGCTGCGAAAATGTTATGCAAAAAACAAATAATTCTACGGAGGTGTCATAATATGACCAGTAAAGCTATGAGGGACAACCCTCTATTCATACGTAACAATTTTAATTCTGGCGGTAAATGGGGGATCCCCATTATCCGAAAACAAGAACTTTCTACCAACGATATTATGTTAGTAGCCTGTTCCGACACGCGGACAAACGACAATGAAGAAAACAAGAAAAAAGGCGTACATTTTTTCGTTGATGATTATCGCTTTAACGGGATTTATGATAATCCCGAAAGAACCTTCAAAAGATATTCACAGTATGCTTTTTTGCTTTCACCCGACTTTTCTACATATGCGGATATGGATTTTTGGCGTCAACTTGAAAGCGTTGCAAAAAACCGTTGGGTAGGCGCTTATTGGCAAAGCAAAGGGATAACTGTTATACCAACAGTTAGTTGGAGCGATGCTCGCAGTTTTGAATTTTGCTTTGACGGTGTTGAGCAAGGCAGTATTGTAGCCATAGGGATGGTAGGGTGTAAAAAAGCAAAATTCCAATTTTTGCGTGGCTATAATGAAATGCTTAAAAGAATTCAACCATCGAAGGTAATATGTTTTGGTACGCCCTTTCCTCAAATGCAAGGAAATATAATTACTATTGATTATATGGCGTCACGAAAGGTGGTGCGCTGATATGGGCGGAAGAGGAACTTTTGCAAGTGGTAATAATGTGGCATATACCTATGATACCGTAGATAAAATTAAAGGTGTAAAGGTTTTGCAAGGAAAACCCGGACGAAAAGGCCTTCCCGAAGAAACACATTCCAGCACAGCTTATATTCAATTGCATCCGGACGGAAAATTCAAAATGTATCGAGAATATGATAAAAACCATTTCCTTCGGTTTGAAATCGCCTATCATCCCGAAATGAGCATTGACTCTTCACGAAAGCCCGTATTGCACGTCCACGAATATAAGCCGGATGATTTTTCTAACCGCAAAGCCAGACCTTTAACAGAGAAAGAATACAAAAAGTACAAAAAGTTTTTTAGGGGGATTTGAATATGATAGACGGAAATGTGTCAGAATTCATTGATAAAATAACATTTCAAGAAGAAGCCGTTATTTATAACGGAAAAAAATACTTTTTCCACGGTTTAATATATAACCCTAATGAAAAAGTTTATTCTTTCGAAATTCATTTGTGGGATGAAAACGACCATTATGTTGATACTGTTTACAGATGTGAAGGTAATACACAAAATGAATGTATGGAAAAACTTTTAAATGATTCCATAATTGAAGGAAAGTCTTTTTGGGAAGCAGAATCAGATATGAAATGGATTGAGTGGTAATACAACATTTTACTAACAGGTGCAACTTTTCAGCTGCACCTGTTTTTTGATATAATTATATTTAGACTATATCAAAAGGAGAGTTTTTATGTCACCTAAAATTTATACGCAAAAATTCAAGGAGACGGTTGTAAAGTTTTATGAAAGAAATCACACAATTGAAGAAACAATACAAGAATTTGGAATTTCTCAAACCTCGTTGTTTGATTGGAGGAAACTTTACAGCAAGGAACACGATCTTATTATCAATGGCAGTTCAAAATATAAAAATTTTCGTCAGTCACAAGCACATTTAAAGAAAACAGAATATATGTTGGAAGTGGTGCGTAAAGCTTCGTGCGGTGTGAATGCACCCATTGATGAAAAGATGTCGGCCATCAAAGAACTGGAAGGTCAGTATTCTATACACGTATTATGCGAGGCGTTAAACCTTCCACGTGGTACATATTACAACAGAAAACGCCGCGAAAAAATGCTGACCCAACACGATAAAGATGATGAATTCTTAAAACCCATAATCAAACAGGTATTTTTTGATAGTAAAAAGCGTTTTGGTCGAAAGCCAATACAATACAAATTAAAAGAAATGGGATATCAGGTAAGCGAAAAACGGGTTTGCCGATTAATGCAAGAAATGGGCTTAGAGGTTGAAAAGCCAAAATATATGGCTGAACACAAAAAGCCAATTCCACGTTATTATTTCAAAAATTATTTAATGCGCGAATTCGAACAAAGCCGACCAAATCAAGTTTGGGTTTCTGATATTACATATGTAAAAGTTGGAAACGAATACTTTTATGTTTGTATAATTCTTGATTTGTTTTCAAGAATAGCGATTTCTTACGGGATATCCGATGTAATGGATACCACGCTTACAATGAAAACCTTTGGAGAAGCCTTTAAAAAACGAGGGAAACCCAAAAGCTTAATGTTTCACAGTGATCAGGGGGTGCAATATACCTCGTTTGCTTTCCGGCAATATCTAAAAAGTAAAAAGGTGAAACAATCTTTTTCAACTCCGGGCAAACCATACGACAATTCTGTTTGCGAGGCGTTTTTCCACTCGTTGAAAAAAGAAGCTATATATCACAATCTATATTCTTCTCCCGAGGAGTTAAAATTAGTAATGGAAGAATACTTGCACTTTTATAACAAGGAACGTCCCCATAGAAAATTAAACATGAAAACTCCGTTTCAAATAGAAACGGAGTTTAATAAGCATTGATAAAATATGAAGGTCCCAACTTTTCGACTCCGTTTAAGGGGAGTTCAAAAATTGGGACCTATTCAATGGTTGCGGGAGTGGGATTTGAACCTCACGACCTTCGGGTTATGAGCCCGACGAGCTACCGGACTGCTCCATCCCGCGATGTCTTAACACTGCGTATTATATACCACATTGAACAGTCAGTCAAGCACTTTTTTGCTTTGCAGGTGTCGAGGTTGTTAGTAAGAAACGGAAGCCGAATAAATATTACAACTATTTCGCATTACAAGGCCGTGTTTTATTTGACATTAATGCTTTTTATGATATAATAGCAATGTTGAATTTAATTATAAAAACTCGTTTTTTGCTTAGGGGGAATAAAGAATATGGGATACGGACAATATGAACGGCATACCCGCCGCAGGTGTAATAATACTTCACTGACGGTTACAATTATTGCACTTGTGGTGTGCCTTGTGCTGGCGCTTACCGGTTTTGCGCTTTCGCTCACCGGAGCCAAGCGTGCCGCGCAGGAGCTTAATGACAGAAATGCGCAGCAGGAGACGCGCATATCGGAGCTGGAAAAGCAGCTTGAACAATCCGATGTCAATGCGCTCAAGGAAGAGATTGAGCGCCTGCAGAAAGAGCTTGAAAAAGCCAATGCCGATAAAGAGGCTTTGCAGGAACAGATAAACGAGCTCAACAGGCGTTTGGAAGCAAAGCAGCAGCAAAACGGTGAATTGGCAAAAAAAAAATTGATTGCTCTGACATTTGATGACGGTCCGGGCTCGCGCACTACGCCGGAGCTATTGGATTTTCTTAAAGAACACAATGTTAAGGCGACATTTTTTGTTATAGGAATAAATGCTAAAAAACATAAAGACATTCTTGCACGAATGGCGGCGGAGGGGCATGTAGTCGGTAATCATTCCGATCAGCATAAAAACCTTAAAAATCTCGGCAGTGTAGAGGAAATAAAAAAGGCGGTTTCGGAGTGCAATGAAATAATAAAGGAAGCTACCGGGGAGTACCCTGTGCTTCTCAGACCGCCGGGAGGAAGCACGAACGCGCTTGTTAAACAGGCCTGCAAAGAGATGGGAATGTCAATAATTCTTTGGCGCGTGGATACTTTGGACTGGAAGAGCCGTGACAAGGACAAAATACTGGAGGTTGCCTTTGACAAGAACAGTCCATACAGTATTCGTGACGGAGCCATAGTGCTTATGCATGATATTTATCCCACTACGGTTGCTGCTGCAAAAGAAATGATACTGCGTTTGGAGAGTGAGGGTTATACCTTTGTGACCGTTCCGCAGCTTTTGCAGGCACGCGGCGGAATGGAGCCCGGCAATGTATATCATTATGCATTTCCGTCGTAAAGCCGGTATCTGTTTTAGCGGCTGAAGCGTCGTTAAATTTTAAATAAGCATTAAGCAATCCCCGAACAGGGGATTGTTTTTATATAGCCGATTCAGATGGGCGGAAGGCCGATTATCGGTAAAGCATACGGGTATTTATTAATGCGGAGCAATAATTTAAGCATATTAAGCATGCGTTTCGGGATTGTTATTTAGATAACGCTATGCTATAATAACTTAAACTATTAATCGTAAATCAGGTGTCGGCGGGATGTATTTTGAATACGGAGAAAAGGAAATATCTTATTTAAGACAAAAGGATACAAGACTTCGTGAGGTGATAGACCGCATTGGACATATTCACAGGGAGACGGACGCGGAGCTTTTTTCCTCGGTTATTCATCATATAATTGGGCAGCAGATTTCAACTAAGGCACAGGCGACAATTTGGCGGCGCATGCAGGAAACACTCGGAGAGATAAATGCACAAACAGTTTGCAATGCAGGAACTCAAAGGCTGCAATCGCTGGGCATGACATTCCGTAAGGCGGAGTACATTACTGATTTTGCGCAAAAGGTTCATGAAGGCGCTTTTGACCTTGAGGCTGTTGAACATATGAATGATGAAGCTGCCGTACAGGAACTGAGCCGGCTTAAGGGTATAGGAGTATGGACGGCGGAAATGATTTTGCTGTTCTGCCTTAAGCGCCCTGATGTTTTCAGCTATGACGACCTTGCCGTTCAGCGAGGTCTTCGGATGGTTTACAGGCATCGTGAAATTAATCGTAAGCTGTTTGAAAAATACCGCCGTCGCTTCAGTCCTTACGGAAGCGTGGCAAGCCTTTACTTATGGGCGGTGGCCGGAGGCGCAATTCCGGAAATGAAGGATTGCAAGCCGAAAAACCGGATAAAAAAGAAGGCTGAACAGCAAGGGTGATTTGCTGTTTCGGGTTGGGCTTGTTATTTGGAGATATAGAAAATGACTTGCATTATGCATTATAATTCGCCGCTTGGAGGCATATTGCTGGCAGCGGACGGAATCGGTTTGACGGGCTTGTGGTTTGACGGAGAAAAATACTATGCTGATAATCTTCCGCAGGAGCGAGAGGCAAAGGAAACGCCTGTTCTCTCAGAGGCTGCACGCTGGCTGGATATCTATTTTGCCGGAAAAGAGCCGGATTTTACTCCGCCGCTGCATCCTATCGGCTCAGAATTTCGCTGTGCCGTGTGGAAGCTTCTTTTGCAGATACCTTACGGTACCACTGCTACATACGGAGATATTGCAAAGGAGATTGCGAAGAACATGGGGCTTGAGAAAATGTCGGCGCAGGCGGTCGGCGGGGCGGTGGGGCACAATGAAATTTCCATCATTATTCCGTGTCACCGTGTGGTGGGCACAAACGGGAGCCTGACGGGATATGCGGGCGGCCTTGACAAAAAAATCGGGCTGCTGAAGCTGGAGCATGCGGATATGAGCCGCATGTTCATTCCGAAAAAAGGCACGGCGCGGTGACAATAACGCATAAAAGTAATCATCTATATCGGCCGTAATGACGGCCGGCATGGCTTCATGCTTGAAGGAATAGTGCATAATTATGCACAAGGCTTTTTTGATGAGGAGGCTTTTGCCTGTGATGAATGATACATAAGCATAAAGAAAAGCCAAGCGGAGAGCGTCGGTTAAACAAAACCCGATAATATACAAGCTTTCAATTTGGGCAAAATGAATATCTGCGGGCCGATATATAAAGTTTGCATCAAATTTGGCGGCAAAATTAATGTGTACATAACCCATTTGAATGGAACGGTTCAAGGGGCTATGTTTTTTTAATGTTAATTTGCAATAATTAACGCTTTATGAGGGGGATATAAGGCGTTAAGCCCGGACAATCGGCTGTTGATTTTTGTGCGGCGGAGGACGCGGCAGGAAAGGCGCGTGCGGCTGTCTGTTGTCAGCATTTATAAGTTGCTGTGTATATATATCAATCCGAATTAATAAATATGCATTTTTATGAATATTTGCTTGACAATAATGCGTTTATGGTGCATAATTATACACACAGATAGCAGATAGAGTTTGAACGGAGGAGACTGAGATGAAAACGAAGGAAATAAAAAAAGTAGTGCTTGCATATTCCGGCGGATTGGATACTTCCATTATCATTCCGTGGCTGAAGGAAAACTATAATAACCCGGAGGTAATAGCCGTTTCGGCGAATGTAGGACAGGCTGACGAACTTGAGGGGCTTGAAGAAAAAGCACTGAAGACCGGCGCCTCCAAGATATATATTGAAGATATAACCGAGGAATTCCTTACCGATTATGTGTTTCCCTGCGTGCAGGCGGGGGCACTGTATGAGAATTATATGCTGGGCACCGCGTTTGCGCGTCCGCCGATCGCAAAGAAAATAGTGGAAATTGCACTTTCCGAAGGTGCAGATGCGATATGTCACGGCTGTACCGGAAAAGGAAATGATCAGGTTCGCTTTGAAATGGCCATAAAGGCGCTTGCACCTGATATGACTATTATTGCTCCGTGGCGCGAATGGAGCATAAAATCCCGCGAGGAGGAAATTGATTACGCGGAAGCACACAATATACCGCTGAAGATAAACCGTGAAACAAACTACTCCAAGGATAAAAACATATGGCATTTATCGCATGAAGGGTTGGATCTTGAAGATCCGGCAAATGAGCCGCATTATAATAAGGCGGGCTTTTTGGAAATGGGGGTTTCGCCTGAATTGGCTCCCGATATGCCGGCTTATGTAACGGTACATTTTGAAAAGGGTATTCCTACGGCGATTGACGGCAAGGAAATGGGGGCAGTGGAGCTAATTTCGAAGCTGAATGAATTGGGCGGAAAAAACGGCATAGGCTTACTTGATATTGTGGAGAACCGCTTGGTGGGCATGAAGTGCCGCGGTGTATATGAAACTCCGGGCGGCGCGATTCTGTATAAAGCGCATGAAATTCTTGAAACCCTTTGCCTTGATAAAGAAACATCGCATTACAAGGCTTTGGTTGCACAGAAGCTGGCGGAAATCGTATATAACGCACAGTGGTTTACTCCGCTGACCGAAGCGATACTTGCGTTTGTAAAAACCACTCAGAAAACCGTGACCGGTGATGTGAAGCTGAAGCTTTACAAGGGCAATATCATAAATGCGGGTGTAACATCGCCCTACTCACTTTATGACCCGGAAATTGCTACATTTGATGAAGATAATGTTTATAATCAGGCCGACGCAACAGGGTTTATCAATTTGTACGGGCTTTCCACTAAGGTGTATGCAAAGATGAAGGCGAAAAACGGACTGAAATAGCATTAAGGACGGTATTTATGGCTAAAATGTGGGCGGGAAGGACCGATGGGGCAACCGATCGGATCGCGGACGATTTCAATACATCTATCGGTTTTGACAGCAGGATGTTCCGGCAGGACATAAAAGGAAGCATGGCGCATGCGACCATGCTTTCCGCTAAAGGGATCATAGGGGAGGATGAAGCCGATGCAATTATCGGCGGTCTTGACGGAATTCTTGCTGATTTGGAAAGCGGTAAACTCGCATTTGATTCCTCCTGCGAGGATATACACATGTTTGTAGAAGAGGTACTGACAGCGCGCATCGGAGATGCCGGCAAAAAGCTGCATACGGCACGCAGCCGGAACGATCAGGTTGCCTTGGATATGCGAATGTACCTTACGGAGGAAGCGGACAACATTCTTTCGGCGCTGAAGGAATTGATCGGTACGGTTACGGACAAAGCGGAATGCTATCAGGCGGCAATTATGCCGGGGTATACACATTTGCAGCGGGCGCAGCCCGTTACATTCGGACACCACCTTATGGCGTATGCCGCGATGTTCCGGCGAGACATAGGCAGAATCGAGGACTGCCGCAGCAGAATGTCGGTGTGCCCGATAGGCTCCTGCGCGCTTGCAGGGACTACCTATCCGATAGACAGAAAAGCGGAAGCGGCGGCGCTTGGCTTTACAGCTGTTTCAGCAAACAGCATAGACGCTGTATCAGACAGGGATTTTTGTGCGGAGCTTTTGGGAGCACTTGCGATTATCATGATGCATCTATCCCGTTTTTCCGAAGAGATCGTTCTTTGGAGCAGCTGGGAGTTCGGCTTTGTGGAGCTCTCGGATGCATTTACTACCGGTTCGTCTGTTATGCCGCAAAAAAAGAACCCGGACATGGCGGAGCTTGTGCGCGGAAAAACAGGTAGGGTGTATGGCGATCTGATAGCGCTGCTGACGGTGCTTAAAGGGCTGCCGCTTGCGTACAACAAGGATATGCAGGAGGATAAGGAAAGCGTGTTTGATGCCTGCGATACGGTAAAGGCGTGTATTGGCGTATTTAACGGAATGATAAAGGGCATGCGCGCAAAACCTGAAAATATGCTGAGTGCTGCTAAAAAGGGGTTCATAAATGCGACCGATGTGGCAGATTATCTGACAAAAAAGGGAGAGCCGTTCCGCAGCGCTTATAAGGTATCCGGCCAGTTGGTGGCTTATTGTATTGCACATGGTAAAGTTCTTGAGGACTTGGATATTGAGGTTTACCGTAATTTCAGCAAGTTGTTTGATGAATCGGTATACAGCGCAATTGACCTTTCCGTATGCGTGGAGAAACGCATGAGCGAAGGCGGAACATCAACGCTTTCTGTACGAAAACAAATTGCGGACATGCGGGAATTCCTGAAATTATGAAAAAACATATTTTATAACCATGAGCAGCGACGCGGCGGCATTTTGCGTTTCCAATAGCTTTGCGAAAAGTGTAAGGCTTACGGAGGACTGCGCTGCGCCGTTTTCCGTTCGGCGTTTGACAAATATTGAACATTTATGCGGCGAAACAGGCGTATTGCCGGGAATCTATGTACAAACGGGAGGATGTATGAGTGTATTAAAGGGGCGGGATTTTTTGAAATTGCTTGATTTTGAACCGTCAGAAATAGAAGCATTGCTTAATCTTTCGGCAAAACTGAAAGAGGAAAAGAAGAGCGGCATTCCGCACCGTTTGTGTGAAGGAAAGAACCTTGCGTTGATTTTTGAAAAAACCAGCACGCGCACAAGGTGCGCTTTTGAAGTGGCGGCAAGGGATCTAGGTATGGGAGTTACCGTTCTGGATACAGCCGGTTCTCAGATCGGAAAAAAGAAAGCATTGCAGATACGGCGCGTGTGCTTTCGGGGATGTTTGACGGTATTGAGTACAGGGGGTATGCGCAAAGTAAAGTGGAAGAACTGGCGAAGTATTCCTCTGTGCCGGTTTTCAACGGTTTAACAGATAAATTTCATCCAACACAGGTACTGGCGGATTTTTTAACGGTTAAGGAGCATTTCGGCGGGCTTAAGGGAATGCATTTTACATATATTGGGGACGCGCGCTTCAACATGGGCAACTCACTGATGGTAGGATGTGCCAAAATGGGGATGCATTTTACTCTCGGCGCTCCAAAAGGTTATTTTCCGGATGTCGCGCTTGTTTCCGAGTGTGAGAAAATTGCACGGCAAACGGGCGGCACGCTGCGTTTTTGCCAGGACCCGATGGAAGCGGTACGAGGTGCGCAGGCGGTTTATACGGATGTTTGGGTATCGATGGGGGAGCCGGATTCGGTATGGGAGGAGCGCATTGCAGTGCTTGCTCCGTATCAGGTAAATTCGGCACTTATGAAAAATGCATCGGCCGATGCCATATTCATGCATTGTTTGCCGGCATATCATGACAGAAACACTGTAATAGGGAAAGAAAAATGCGATAAATTCGGCCGAAGCTCGATGGAAGTGAGCAATGAGGTTTTTGAAGGCCCGCAGTCGGTTGTGTTTCAGGAGGCGGAAAACCGTATGCATACCGTTAAGGCCGTGCTTGCTGCTATGATCGGCGGCATTGAAGCTTAAAAGGAAAACGGTAATGAGGGATAACAGATAATACACAATTGCTGTGGTATAGCATGTTAAGCCGGAAATGGTTGACGATTTAATTGATCTGCATATATAAAAAGACACAAAAAAGCGCTATATGAGTTTTCGACAGAAATCATATAGCGCCTATTCTTGTTGAATCATAAATGTTGCTTTTTTTTGTCACGGGGCAATTCCCGGGCGCAAAAGTCCAGCATTTGCAAGGCTTTGGAGCCTCGCGGGTATTACTCAAACTCGGCAAATTCAGATATAGTAGGGTGTATTTGAGGTGATTTCGCAGGAAAAACTTTCGCAAATATGTTAATATTCCACCTGCTATTTTCGGCTGTAAAGTTTATTAGTATCAAAATAGTATCACAAAAGGCTGGGAAATACAACAGAATTATGTGGAGCTCTACATAATTCCGGCACGGACGGACGCTGTCAGGCACAGCGGATAACAGCCTTGCAAGAGGCGTTGTACCTGCGCTGGATATATTCTTGATAGGCTTTCTGGTCTGTCATGGAAATTCCCCCTCTCTGAATAATAGTGCGGGGCGGCAGCACTCCTTGCTGTCGCCCCTTGATTGCCTACCAGCAAAGACGGGCGGGACTGTCAACGGCGGCGCGTATGCGCCGTTCATCTTGACCGTTGACTGGCTCGGCTGGCTTTGCTATTTCATTATCTCTTTCAATTATTGTCAAAGGAAATATAGATAGTTAAACTATCTGGTATGTAACTGATACTCAACCACTTATCTTCGTTTGATAAAAGTGTCCCAATCGAAACATAGTTTCCCTCTTCGATTTCCTCCGATACATTCTCAATTACGGAAAAACCTTCTTGGTTCAAAACCTCCATGTACTCGCTATAGTCGTCGTCGCTAATGCCGGTAAGGTTGACACTGCAATTTTCATGTTCTGTATCAAGTGTTGCCCATGCAACCGTACCGGGCGGAATAGGAAGCCCCTCTGTGTATTCATTAACAGGCCAGATACCCTTGTCAAGAGTGGTAATACTGTTAGATTGTATATTGCTCTCATTACCTGTGGGTGTAGACGAAATAGTTTGATTAGAACACGCGGCCAAAGAAATTATGAATATGATTGCCAATACAGAAATATACTTCTTCATAAGTTATCTCCTATTTTTGTGTATAGTTCGGATAATCAATAAAACAGCAATTACCGCTGCGGCAAACCCAACTGCCAAAATGATTTGTAAAACATCAAAGCCCAATGCACTCTCAATCTGGATATTTGTTGTTGCGTCTGCCTGTCCGATTGCGCCCTCTGGTGCTTTTCCTAATCGTGTGACAGCATATATCGAAAAGGCAACAACCGCAACAATAAGCGCAACAAGCGCAGAAATGATACCTTTCCTTTTTTTTGATGAGGCGTTATCAATACCAAACTGCTCTGCGGTGCTGTCTGCAAATTCTTTTGGTGTTCCTAAACGCTGGATAACCTGCTGTTCCGTTTCTCCATGCTCCAAAGCAGACGCGAAAACTTCATTCAAATCACGCACAACCTCTTTTTTCGCTTTATGTGGTAAGGATAGTTCCTTTTCAACTTGTTTAATATATTGTTCTTTCATTTCGATACCCTCGCTTGTTGATAACTTTCTATGAAGCCGTTTACGCAGTTCTCATAGCTTGACCAAAATAAGATTAGTTCATCAAGTATATTCCTGCCTTTATCAGTTAGAGAGTAATACTTTTTTGAACCGCCATTTGCCACAGCCGGAGCCAATCGACATTTAATTAGTTCTGCTTCCTGCAAACGATACAGAATAGGATAAATGGTTCCCTCTTTTGCATATCCCAAAACAGACGCACTGTTATTCAATTCGGATATAATTTCGTATCCATAAGTTTCTTTGCGTCCGATTAGGCATAAGAGTATCATTTCCAGAGAGCCTTTTTTGAATTGTTGGACATATCTGTTATTCATACTGTCGCCTCTCTTCAGCTTTGCTATTTAGTTTTACTAAGTAGCGACTATATTATATCTCTTTTGGGGTATCAAAGTCAATAGGCTTCACGGAAAAGTTACAAAATGTTGTACTTTCTGCATAGGGTAATAACGGAATAGCGGGGTACTGGCGGTCTATGTTTTGTTTTTAGTATCTTACTTCTTTATCGTACATGAGCATTGGCGCCGGGGTTGTCGTTGCCGTAACCTTCCAGCAGGTTGATGACACCCCAGATACCAAGACCAGCGCCCAGAGCGATAACGAGAGTCTGAAGAACGGTAATTGCCTGTTCAAAAAATGCCATAAATAATATTAGCCGGAATCATTTGAATGATTAGTTAGGTTTGTTTCATAAGCGCACAAAAGCCGGAACAATCTGCCCTCGATCTATGAGAGCCTGATTCCGGCTGTCCTCCTTTTTCATTATTTTGTTGATGATTGCCCGCTTTGTACGCCAATGGCCTCAACAGAGGCAGTTGCGGCAAATAGATACGATCACTCCTTTCTCAGCGGAACCGTATTACACGCCCTCCGTGTCTACTTCATATACATCGCAGACCTCATCAGGCTTGAGTTTTAGTCTGGCAGACAAAAATGCTTCAATATCAAAGGTATTTCGCTTGTCTGCATCAGCTGTGTATTTGAAATTAGGGTGTCTGGTAATGTCATACTTGTCTGAAAGAAACGGACGCACACCGCGCAACTGCAAGATGCACTTGCCGCCATCCATAACTGCCAGCTCGTCCTGGCTCATCAGCTCTTTTCCCAATTTCTGATAGTTGAGCGAGTGGGAGGTCTCCCGTCCCCGGCTCTCTCCGGTGTTGTAAGTGTCTATGGTCTCCTTTCCCAGAACAGCCGCCAGCTCTTTCAGCGTTGTTGGCTCTTTGCCACCCAGGAAGATGGAAGTATCCATGTTTCCGATGATGGTATCGGCGTTATCCTTATAGATCGCCTTGAGCTGACTCTGCGCCTGCAACACCAGACAGGCGGAGATCTCACGGCTTCGGATGGTTGCCACCAACTTTTCCAGCTTCGGAATCTGCCCGATATTGGCACACTCATCAATCAGACAGCGCACATGAACTGGAAGCCTGCCGCCGGGCCTTGCAGAAAGGCAGCTTCGGCCCAGTACTGTTTGTTGATATAGTTGACGTAATCCCAGATATACACAAAGCTGCGGCGGCCAAGCGCCCAGAAAAAGTAGACCAGCGCTGCCGCCCACAGGCCGACGAGCACGGGCATCAGACCGTATCGCGGCAGAGCGCGGTATGCCGCCCGGAACGTACACAGCAGCGCCGAAACCGGCAGGATGACAAACAGGGTGTTTTCCACCGTGCTGCCGACGTAGCGCTTGTATTCCTGCGCGTTCACCTGCGAATAGGTCAGATTGTATTTCGGAAACAGCACGACGCTGATGCTGTAGATCAGCGTGGTGGCGACGGGGGTGAAGAGCTTGTCCGCGTAGTACACGGCGCTCACGGCACCGCTGCCGAACGAGGACACGGTATTGGAGTCCGCCAGGTAGCACAGCAGGAAGATGGACGTGGTGAACACCGTCACGACCGTCGTGCGGGCAAACAGCTTCTAAACACACACGACCGATGAAAGTTGGACTTTTCATTCCCTG
>ENA-OURV01000388-OURV01000388.1-human-gut-metagenome-genome-assembly--contig:-NODE-388-length-37892-cov-6.056743_pt1 | contig 37892 bp, 28 predicted proteins | sample MGYA00242141_ERZ509072 | MGnify/ENA primary metagenome ERZ509072 (study PRJEB26280, sample SAMEA2338763) | human gut metagenome | biome: human gut; feature: human-associated habitat; material: faeces... | reverse complement strand
CTATCCGGACGGTATGTGGATGATTCAGCCAGGTGTGAATGACGGGTATCCACACCGCAGCAGCTTTTTGCAGCCGGAAACAGGGCTATGCCTGGTATATCTGGGCACAAAACAGCCCTTGAAGCTGTATAACGGAGCAGAGCCCGTGCTTACCGCCTATTTCGGCAGCGTGGAGGTATTCCGCACCGGGACATCTTAAGACAATAGGAAAGGCAACAGCCTGGGAAGGAATCCTTCTCAGGCTGTTTCTGTCTGTGCTTTTTGGATCCGCCGCTGTTCCGCCTCCCGACGGCTGTAGATGCAGCCGCAGAAGTCCTGCCGGTACAGCTGATAGATGCCGGACAGCTGTATGGAGCGCTGATAGCCTCCACGCTTTTTGAAATCCGAGGGCAGAAACTGCACGCCGTATTTCTGCGCCAATGCGGCACCGCAGGCGTTGATGTAAGGGGCGTTCTTGTGGGGACTGATGGTCAGCGTGGTGGTGAACCAGTCACAGCCCTCCGCCCGGCACAGCTTTGCTGCCTCCTCCATTCGCTGGGCGATGCACCGTCTGCACCGCTCGCCCCCCTCCGGGGTATCCTCCACCCCACGGATTGCTTCCGCATACACCGCCGGGTCGTACTCCCCGGGAATCAGCGTCACCGGATGCTCCGCAGGCAGGGCAGCAATGAGCCGTTCCTGCTCCGCCAGCCGCCGGGCATATTCCGCCGGGGGATCGATGTTGGGATTGTAATAAAACAGCATGATCTGAAAATACCGGGACAGATACTCCAGCACATAGCTGCTGCATGGAGCACAGCAGCTATGCAGCAGCAGCCGGGGTGTGCCCTCCAGTCCCTGTAAAATCTGCTCCAGCTTCAGCTGGTAGTTGATCTTGGGTTCCATCGGCTATTCCGCCTTGGGAGGCTTGTTCTGCCGTCCCTGCCTTGGGGGATGCGGACGGTCGCTGCGCTGTCTGGGGGAGCGGCTGTCCCGGCGTGGCTTTGCCTCCTTCTGGGGTTTTTGCTCCTTGGGCGCACTGTTCTGGGCAGGCTGGGGCTTCTTCCGGGGCGGCCGCTGCTCCCGGCTGCCCTCGGTGGCATGCAGCACCTGCACCTCGTCCTTGCTGACCAGGGTGCCTACCTCTGCGCCCTCCGGCCGGACACGGAGCTTGCCGGTCAGGAGGAATACCTCCTCCACCACTCCCTGGGTGCCATCCGGCAGCTGTACCATAGCCCCTGCCCTGGGGGTCACCTTCAGCAACTGCTCATAGGCATACTGCTCATGCTTCAGACAGCACATCAGCCTGCCGCAGGTGCCGGAGATCTTGGTGGGATTCAGGGACAGACCCTGTTCCTTCGCCATCTTGATGGAAACCGGCTGGAAATCTCCCAGATAGCCCTTGCAGCAGAATTCCCTGCCACAGATGCCCAGTCCCCCCAGGAGCTTTGCCTCGTCCCGGACGCCGATCTGCCGCAGCTCGATGCGGGTACGGAACACGCTTGCCAGATCCTTCACCAGTTCCCGGAAATCCACCCGGTTTTCCGCCGTAAAGTAAAACAGCAGCTTGCTGTTGTCGAAGGTGCATTCCACCTCCACCAGCTTCATATCCAGCTTCCGGAACCGGATCTTTTCCTCGCAGATCCGGAAGGCGTCCTCTTCCTTTTGCTTGTTCTTTGCCACCACTGCCAGATCCTCCGCCGTGGCAAGCCGGATGACCTCCTTGAGGGGAGCCGTGATCTGCTCCTCCGGGATTTCCTTGTTGGAAAGGGCAACCTCGCCGCATTCCACGCCCCGGGCGGTTTCCACGATGGCTGCATCCCCCACCTGTGCCTGAATGCCGTTGGCTGCAAAGTAATAGACCTTGCCCACGGTCTTGAAGCGTACTCCTATGATCTCTGCCATGTATTCATCCTCATTATATCATGCATTCTCCGTCATGATCCCGGCGCAAAGTGCGGTGACCGCCAAAGCCGGGCTGACATTTCCTTCTAAATCCTGTACCGTGCGCAGCAATGCGTCATGCAGACGCGCTCCCTGCGCCAGGGTGATCCGCTGGGCGAACTGTGCCGCCCCCTCCGGGTAGCAGCCGATGCAGGCATTTGCTCCCGTGCGCAGGCACAGAGCGTCCCGCAGCTGCCGATCCAGCAGCTCCAGTGCCGTCAACAGCCGGGGCTTGTCCGTGCTGCATGCGGTCAATGCTGCCAGCAGAGCGTATTCATCCCTGTTCATTATACTATCTGCCAGCTTTTTTGTCAATGCGACCGTCTCCTGCACTGCCGGATCCGACAGATATTCCAGGCATCTGCCGATATTCCCGTGAAACACCGCCACTGCCCGTGCCGCATCCTCTCCGCTGTATCCTGCATCCAGCAGCGCCTGGGTGCATTGGGGCTCTGTACAGGCACTGGTGCCGATGGCACTGACCCGGGACAGGATGGTTTCCAGAAACGCCTGCTTGGACTGGGCGGTAAACACAAAGTAGGTGAAATCCGGCGGCTCCTCCACCAGCTTCAGCAGCGCATTCTGTGCCTGGACGGTCATGTGATCCGCATCCGTAAACAGGTACAGCTTCCGCATGCCATTGTTGGGGGTCTTGTAGGCATCGGCGCACACCCGGCGGATGCTCTCCACGGAAAACCCTCCGGTCTTGCCGCTGTGGGGAACCTCCTGCACGTCCGGATGCTGCCGGTGCTCCACATTGTGGCAGGGCTTGCAGCTGCCGCAGGGCTTATGCGCCCCTTCGCACAGCAGCCGTGCCGCCAGGTACCATGCCAGGGTCTTTTTCCCGGTACCCTGCTCTCCGTAAATGAGAAAGCTGTGGGGCAGTCTGCCGCTGGTACACATGGCTTCTATGGCAGCCAGTCCATGTGCATTGCCGTACAGTTTCATATCCGTCCCCCTTTCCTGGGCAAAACCGCATAGAGCGTATGCATGCCCCTATATATCCTGTTTCTATTTTACCACATCCACCGTCGGAATGCCATACCTGCGGAAAATATTTATGCACGCCCCGGAGATCCGCTCTCCGCTGACCGCAATGGGGATTGCCGGCGGACAGGGCACATGCACCCCGGCGCAGATCCTGTCCTCCGCCGCCTCCACGGGAACGGTTTCATAGTCCCCCAGTGCCGCTCGCCGCATGGAGCATACCTGCTCCGGTACCGGCAGGGAAAAAGACTCCGGCTGCCGGGGCTGTCCCCGAAGGGCGGCGATCCGCCGGAGGGCATCCTGCAAGCGCTGAAGCTCCTGCAATGTAGTGGGACAGCCGCAAAGCAAGACTGTAAAATCCCGGTCTGCATACTCACAGAAGATCCCTTCCCCCTCCAGTCTTTGTGCCAGTTCCGTTCCCTCCATACCGCTTTCGGCGGCGCAGATGGTCAGATGCAAAGGCTCCCCCGGATAGAACCGCCAGCAGTCCGAAAGCTCCTGCCGGAGCATGGTCAGTGCGGCTGTCACCCGGGCAAGGTCTGCTGCCCCATGCTCTGCCAGGTAGGCGTTGCACAGATCCAGGGACGCCAGCAGCAAATAAGAAGGGCTGGTGGAGCCGAACAGGGACATGGCTGCCTTTGCCCGGGCTGCATACCGGGGCTGACTGGTATGCAGATAGGCGCAGCCTGTCAGAGCAGGCAGCATTTTATGGGCGGAGTCGCAGCACAGATCCGCCCCCAGGGCAATGGGATGCCGGGAGGGGCTGAACAGTCCCAGATGGGCACCGTGGGCGTTGTCCACCAGCAGGGGTGCCTGATGGGCGTGGCACACAGCGGCAATGCCGGCAATGTCCGCACAATGCCCCAGATAATCCGGCGAGGTCACATACACACAGGCAGGCGTCGGGGAAGCATCCAGAGCGGCTGCAATCTGCGCCGGGGTGACAGTGCCGGACAGGATGCCGCCGGTGTAGGTGGGGTAGATCCACTCCACCTCCAGACCCAGCAGCACACTGGCGGTGAGGAATGCCCGGTGTACGTTCCGGACAGCCAGCACCCGGCGATGCTCCTGCTGCATCAGCGCCAGCATAGTCTGGATGCACAGGGTGGAGCCGGCAGTGCTGTACACCGTACCGGCAGTGTGATACCATGCGGCGGCGTTTGCCTCGCTTTCGGCTATGATCCCAGCGGCATCAAACAGGCTGTCCGCCCCGGGAATCTCCGTAATGTCCAGGGGGAAGGCAGCGTCCAGAGCGCTGCCCAGTCCCCTGCCCTTGTGGCCTGGCATATGCATCCGCAAAGGATCCTGCGCCGCATACCGGGTCAAAAACTCATAAATCGGTGTATGCATAGGTTACTCCTAAATCAGATATTTCAGCCGGTCACGCAGATTCCGCCGTGCCCGCTTGATGGTGCGGGAGACGGTGGAAACGTCCCGGTTCAGCTGTTGGGCGATCTGGGGCATGCGCATGCCCTCATAATAGTATAGCACAACCATCTCCTTTTGTCTTGGGGTCAGATCATTTTTTATCACATCCCGCAGCGCCCGCTTGAGCCGCTGCATCTGCGCCTGGTTGGTTTCTGCCTCCGATTCCCCGGACAGCTCCAGCAGACGCTTGATGTAATCCGGATGCGCCTCCGTGACCCGTTTAGCCATGCTGCCGCCCTCCTTTGCCCTGCATCTTGTCCCTATGATCCATGCCAGATTTTGCTCCTTTCCTATGGGCACCATCCAGTGGTGTTGCCCAGAATCGAACATATGTTCCTTTTGTAGTATACCATAGTTGTAAATATATGTCAATAGATTTTTGCGAATTTCGTCGAAAAATGTCATGGCATATGCAATTGTAAATAAATTGTGAACATTCGATGGCAGGCATTGATTTTTTCTCCCTGCATGCTATACTTAAATTAGCACTCGTAGTGATAGAGTGCTAATTCTCAGAATACAGGAGATGCAATCTATGAAAACCAAACAGTTTAAAGCAGAATCCAAGCGGCTGCTTGATATGATGATCCACTCGATCTATACCCACAAGGAGATCTTTCTCCGGGAGCTGATCTCCAACGCCAGCGATGCGATGGACAAGCTGTACTTCCGCTCCCTCACGGACGAAAAGGTGGGCATGAACCGGGAGGACTTTGCCATTGATCTGAAGATCGACAAGGACGCAAGAACCCTGACCATCACCGATAACGGCATCGGCATGACCCAGGAGGAACTGGAAAAGAACCTGGGTACCATCGCCAACAGCGGCTCCCTCAAGTTCAAGAACGAGAACAAGCTGGAGGATGACGTGGACATCATCGGTCAGTTCGGCGTGGGCTTCTACTCCGCCTTCATGGTGGCAAAGCGGGTCACTGTCCGCAGTAAGGCATACGGCTCCGACCAGGCTTACCAGTGGCAGTCGGAGGGCGTGGACGGCTACACCATCGAGCCCTGTGACAAGGAAACCGTGGGCACTGAGATCCTCCTGGAGATCAAGGATGACACGGAGGATGAGAACTACAGCGAATTTCTGGAGCAGTACCGGATTCAGGGACTGGTCAAGAAGTATTCCGACTATATCCGCTACCCCATCCGGATGGATATGACCAAGAGCCGCCGGAAGGAAACCGAAAACGCCGACAAGGACGCTGCGCCGGAGTATGAGGAATACGTGGAAAACGAAACCCTCAACAGCATGGTGCCTTTGTGGCGCAAGAACAAGAGTGAGCTGACAGATGCGGACTACAACGCCTTCTACAAGGAGAAGTTCTTCGATTACAACGAACCCCTGCTCCACATCCACACCAAGTCCGAGGGCACTGCCACTTTCAACGCACTGCTGTACATCCCCTCCAAGGCGCCCTATGACTACTACACCAAGGAGTACGAAAAGGGCTTGCAGCTGTACAGCAGCGGGGTTATGATCATGGAGAAGTGCGCCGACCTGCTGCCGGATTACTTTAGCTTTGTCAAGGGTCTGGTGGACTCGGAGGATCTGTCCCTGAACATTTCCAGAGAGCTGCTGCAGCATGACCGACAGCTGAAGATCATTGCAAAGGCACTGGAAAAGTCCATCCGGAACGAGCTGACCAAGCTGCTGAAAAACGACCGGGCAGCTTATGAGAAATTCTTTGAGGCATTCGGCTTGCAGCTGAAATTCGGCGTATACAACGGCTACGGCATGAACAAGGACGCTTTGAAGGATCTGTTGCTGTTCTACTCCTCCTCCGAGAAGAAGCCCGTTACACTTGCGGAATATGTGAGCCGGATGAAGGAGGATCAGACCTGCATCTACTACGCAACCGGCGAGAATATTGCCCGGATCGATCACCTGCCCCAGACGGAGCTTGTAAAGGACAAGGGCTTTGAGATCCTGTATCTGACGGAGAACGTGGACGAGTTCGCCATCAAGATGCTGATGAACTACGAGGGCAAGGAATTCAAGTCCGTATCCGCCGGGGATCTGGATCTGGAAACAGAGGAGGAAAAGAAGGAGATCGAGGAAAAGTCCAAGGAGCATGCAGACCTGTTCAACGATATGCAGAAGGCACTGGAGGGGAAGGTCAAGAGCGTGCGCCTGTCCCAGCGGCTGAAATCCCACCCGGTATGCCTCACCAGTGAAGGGGCGCTGTCTCTGGAGATGGAAAAGGTGCTGAACGCAATGCCCACCGACCAGAAGGTACAGGCGGACAGGGTGCTGGAGATCAACCCGGAGCACCCCATTTTTGCAAAGCTGGTACAGCTGCAAAAGGAGAATCCGGACAAGCTCAAAGCCTACGCAAAGCTGCTGTATGACCAGGCACTGCTGATCGAAGGTATGTCCATTGAGGATCCGGTTGCATTCTCCAACCAGATCTGTGAACTGATGGCTTAAACACAAAAGAAGCCGTTCTGCATGCAACCATGCAGGGCGGCTTTTCTGTGGCATGAGAAAACAGGCTGTACGGAATTCCGTACAATGAGAAGATGTATGATCAGTGGAAAACGGAGAGGGGTAAACAAAAACAGCGAGGTTGCCCTTGCTGTTCGGAAATAGATATACAAATCATAATTTATACATTAAATACTTCTTTTTCGTATGATGCCCACCCACCATGTGTAATCATTACACAGATTACAGCAAGTGCTATATACAATACTATGGGGATAAGCAGGTATGCCTTGCCTTTTCCCAATGTTTTCCGGAATACATAGATATTTGAGGGCAATGCTAAAGCAAACCAAATCAGCAGTTCAATACAGCCAATCATAATAGAAACATCTTTCTCCGGGCCCAGATCATAGCTATAGCCTTTTGAATTTCCGGTTATATCAAGAAAGATCCAGCCAAAACATATTGGAAATGAAAATGCAATAAAACCCGTCCAAAGAAAATTCAGACAATAGATGATTTTACTTTTCATAGCTATCTCCTATATATACCGACTTGCCGGGCAGTCAAACTGCCCCTTGCTTACCCTATTATACCAAACTGCCGCTGAAAAGTCAATTATTTGGCTAAAAGCAGAAAGGGTAATCTATATGAACAATAGCCGGCTTGTGGAGGTCGCAAAGTCAACGGGTATCACACTTGCGACGCTCCGCAGCCTTGACTATGAAACGCAGCAGTCTATGCAACCAGACCGGAGCGTTCGATACCCTCTGTGAAGTACTTCTGCAAGAAAACGTACATAATCAGAATGGGGGTAATGGACAGCAGACAGCCAGCCTCCAGCCAGACGATCTTTTCCCGGACGCTGACCTGGACGGTGGCGTCATTGAACAGGAACAGATTCAGCTGGGTGTTCAGATTCTTGACCATCATGGCAATGGTCTCGTTGTTGGTAAAGAAAGAACTGCTCACATAGTAGTCGTTCCAGTACCATACCACGGAGAACAGGAACACGGTCAGGAAGGAGGAACGGGCGTTGGGCACCATGATCTGGGCAAAGGTCCGGAGAGGGCCGCAGCCGTCCAGGTATGCCGCATCCTCCAGCTCCTTGGGCAGACCCCGGAAGAACTGCCGGAAGATCAGAATCATCAGACCGGCACGGATGCCGTTAGCTGTCAGAGCGGGCAGATACATGGTCCAGGGGGTATCCGTCAGCGTCAGGGTATCCCCGGTGATGAGCTTGATGAGACCGAAAATGTCAAAGTACCGGAACTGCATATACTGGGGAATCAGAATAATCTGGGATGGCACCAGAATCATCATGATGACGATACCGAACAGAAGATTCTTGCCCTTGAATTTAAACCGGGCAAAGCCGTATCCGGTGAGGGAACAGGTCACCACCTGCACCAGGGAGCAGCCGATATTCAGCAGCAGGGTGTTGAGCAGAGTGGGGCCAAAGTTCATAACCTTCAGTACATCCTTGATGGGCTGAAGGGATAGGTGCCGGGGAATCCACATTACAGTGGGGTCGCTCATGTCGGCGGGATCCCGGAACGCGGAGCTGATCATGAAGATCAGCGGATAAAGAATGACAAAGCAAAGACCGAAAAGGATCAGAAACCGGAGAAAGGGCCACACCTTTTCTGCAAGACGCTTGCGGCGCAGGTAAGCCAGCTCCTCCTTGCTCATGCTCTGTTCCCGGATCTTCTGTGCTTCCTTCCGGGACATGCCGTTGCCGATCTGGTGTTCGGTTTTGATTGCTGCAGTTTGTTCCATCTGTGTTCACACCGCCTTTCTATTCCACTTCGTAGTAAATAAAGTGGTTGATTATCATGGTGACCAATCCGATCGCCGCCAGAACGATGGCGAAATACGTCCACGCCATGGCTGCCGCAAGACCGTACTGCCAGTCATTCTGTACCTCCAGCACACGGGTCATAACCGCATTGGTGGGAGAGGTAAAGGAGTCGATGATGGTGAAGATCAGATTGGCAAGGATCATAGGGCTGACGTAGGGCAGGATGATCTTCCAGAAGTATTCCCAGGAGGTTGCCCCCTCGATCTGTGCCGCCTCTCTTGCGGAGGGCGGAATGTTCTGCAGGGCTGCCAGGAAGATCAGAATCTGGATGCCGGAGCTCCATACAAGGCTGAACACATTGGTGGTCAGGGGCTCGATCTGGGTGGTCAGATCCTCGCTGATGCCGTAGATGCCCAGGAAGGTCAGCAGTTCCTTTACAAGATCCGTCTTGAACATGGTGGAAAACTGGGATGCATCGCTGTTGCCGTTGGTTTTCAGGTCGCCGTTGATGATATTGTACACCGGGCCGGTGGCAATGATGACCGGCAGGAAGAACACGGCTCTTGCAAAGGTTCTTCCCCGGAACTTCTGGTTGAGGATCACGGCGATGAACAGGGAGAATACGATGATGAGGGGCGCAGTCTCGAAGGTTTCCTTCAGCACCTGCACCAGCAGCTCCCGGTAGTTGGGGTCGCTCATAAAGGCGTATTTGTAGTTGCTGATGCCCGCCCAGGTGGAAACCGGGCCGCCGGTTTCCGGGGTAACGTTCTGGAACGAATAGATCAGAGAGGTAATCAGCGGAATGAGGAACCACTTGATGGTACCCACGATCCAGATGGCAATAAAGCCGTAGCCGTACAGGCTCTTGCGGCGTTCGTATGGGATCTTCATCAGGACAGGAGCCCCCCTTCCTCCACATAGTCGGACAGTGCATAGCTGGTGCCGTTGCAGGTGATCTGTCCGGTTTTCAGGTTCACGGTGGTCACCGTGCCGTTTGCGTAGGTGGTGGTGATCACATCATCCTGCTGGATATAATCCACGATGGTCTGGTCGCTGACTGCCCCAGTCACAGTGCTTGCCAGCTTGTATTCCTGTGCAGCCGTATCCAGCCAGTTTGCGTAATGGGCGTAGTAGTAAATGTCAAAGTCCGTATCCTTCAGCTCGCTGGTCTCCTCGTGCAGCAGATCAAAGTGCAGGTTGCTGCCGGTGGCAATGGCCTGGAGCAGCAGCCGCTCGGAATCCGCAGAGCCGTTGATTGCCGTGGTGGCGTAGGGCAGCACACCATGCATCACAAGCTGATACAGGGGCAGATCCTCATCGATCACGTCAAAGCCGCTGGAGGACAGGGGCACGTTGGTCACATGATCCACATAGGGCAGCGCATAGGCGTTTGCCGTATCCGCCAGCACGGAGCCAACACCCTTCTGCATGCCGGACAGGCTGTCGGTCATGATGTTCTTCATGTCGTCCCGGGAGATGGCTTTCTTGCCGTAATCTCCATACAGCAGGGAGGTCATTTCCCCGATGCTCACGCCGGTGATGCCTGCCTTGGAGTAGTTGTCGGTCAGATCGCTGTAAATCTCGCTGAAATTGGAGGGGGACAACAGGGAGATGGTGTCCTTGAAGCTGTCCGGGGTGCCGAATGCCCGCTCGTAGCTGACGATTCTGGAATAGGAACCGGACACCCGGATGGCGGTATCGGTAAAGGCGAAGAAGCCCTGACCGGAGTAGAATTTCTTGTTGTTGACGGTGGGATAGTAGGCAATGCCGTTGTCGGACAGATACTTGGTCAGATCCTGGAAATCGCTTTTGCCCCCCAGTACGCCGGCAGCCTTTGCCTTATAGTCCACCTTGCCGGCGATGCCTGCATTTGTCCAGTTGTTCAGGGCAACCACCATATCGTCCACGCCCCGATCCTTCAGACTGCTGATGATCTCCCGGGTCTGGTCGAAATCCGTCATGGCGGTTTTCAGCGTCACCGGAATGCCCAGAATGTTGGTGGATTTCTCCACGCCCCCGTAGATGTCCACATACAGATCGGAGGCATTGGGCTGCACCTTGGGGGTGACGCCGCCATCCGTGGTCAGATAGTTCCGGTATGCCGCAGCCACGTCCACATAATCCGTGGTACCGGCTGTGTCCGCCACCGGGTAATACCGAACGGCGATTTCCTTGGTCTTGATGCTGCCGCTTTCAAACACGGTCAGAGGCGTGGTATCGCCGCCCATATAGAACGTATCCGTAGAGCGAAGGATAAACTGGAAGTTGCAAAGGTTGTAGCTGCTCTTGGACTGACCGGACACCGCCGCATTGATCTGGGCGTTGCTGTCACCCTTGTCCGCCACCACCATCAGGGCGTTGTCGTCCCGGACGATGCCGTACATGGGCAGATACACCTGTTCGGTAACAGCGCCCTTGGTGGTGGGCACTGCGGTAATGTCCTTGCCGTATACACGCTGTGCGTACACGGAGGCATTGGTCTTGCCGTTGTTGAAGTTGATCCGGGCGCCGCTGCCATCCGGCACTACAAAGTAGCCTTCCGCCTCGCTGTCCCCTGCCCCGAAGGCGGTCAGCAGCTTGATGGAGGTCAGCAGCTTTTCGGAGGTATTCTTTTCGGTGATCTTTTCCGTATTGATCCGGACGCTCAGGTAATCCTCCTTGAGGGTGTATTCCACCGGGATCTGGATCCCTGCCTTCCGGAAGTTGTAGGTGACCTTTACCCCATCGGTGATGCTGCTGTAGGAAAAGGCACAGCGGCTGGGATCCCCGGAACGCACATAGGAGGTACTACGGCTCTTGGGATCACCGTACTCAATGGTCAGCGCAGAGGCAAGCTCCTTGCGCAGGGTGGGCGTCGCATTGGGATCTCCGCCGGCATTGAAGGGGGAAGACCACCAGATATAGCCGGTCTCCTTGTTTTTCAGCGCAAAGATGTCCTCAACGGGAGCATCCTCTGTGGCGTTTTCATAATCCCACACATAAAAGATCAGCTTGTCATTTTCGGCAGCAACAATCATGCTGTCCAGAACCTGCTGCTCGGTGCGGGCAACAAAGTCATCGCTTACGGTGCTTTCGCCGGTTTCCTCCTTGTCGGATGCGGCAGGTTTATCCCCGGCAGCGTCCTTGTCGCCTTCGGAATTGACAACGATCGAGCCGGCGGAAGCCATCATGGACATGGCAAGGAAGCAAGCGAGCATCCGTTTCCATTTCGTCTGCATTCAATCACGCTCCCTTTCTCAGACCTTGACACGGTATGCGATTTCCGTGTAGATGGAGTAAACGAATACGTAAACCTGCTGGAACAGAGAGAGCAGGAGTACAAGCAGGAACAGGATCGCCAGCATGGCAGCCAGCGTCAGCAGGATTGCACCCACTGTTTTCAGAAAGCTGTACTGATGCACGGTTTTGATCGCCATGAACAGCAGCACCCCGGACCAGAGCATGCCAATGACGTACACGGCAGTGATGAATACGGACTCGTCCCGGATGAGCAGGTGGGACAGGATCACGCAGATGAACTGCTGTGCTACATAAGGAATCAGGGCATAGGCGCTGTAGATGCAGATGTTTTTCATGGAGCCTTCTCCGTCCAGCCAGGTACTGATCGCCCAGTTGCCCACGACCCACACGGCGAAGAAGCCTATGCTCTGCACCAGGTAGGGGATGATGTTGAAGGTCTTGTCGTAGGAAACCACAAACTGGAATCCATATAGCCGGGCGCTTGCCAGCATGGACAGGAACGACAGGAACACGATCAGGAAGGCGATCTTCAAAGAGCCGCCCTTTTTCCATCGCAGATCCTCATAGCCCTCGAAGGGGTGGAACACCACATGGGAGACCCACTGCTTCTGCGTCAGATCCATCATTGTGCATCACCCTCCTTTCCGGCTGTGTTTTGCGTGCGCTTCTTTTTGCGCCATTTGTGGAAGCCGTAGCCGCCCCCGATGAGTACCAGCGCACCGATGATGAGAATATTGAAGTACTCCTTCAGAAATTCGGAACGATAGCCCTCAAAGGCCTCGTTGTACCGGTAGGGGGAATCCGCCAGCTTGGCGTATTTCATAGATTCCGCATAGTCGCCCTTTTTCAGCATTGCGCTGGCGATGCCGATATACGCCCGGCGATAGTTGCCGTCCCGCTTAAGAACCTCCTGCCAGGGGCCAAGCGCCTCTTCGTAGTATCCCGCATTGTACAGATTCGTCGCTTCATGGACGATGCTGCCGAACACGGTTTCCTTGAAAATCGTCACCGTGTTCTTGCCGGCATCCAGCACATAAATGTTGGTGTCCAGAGTCTCCAGGGCGCTGACCTGTTTAAAGCCGCCCACCTGGTCGCCGGTGGTGCCCAGAATAAACAGCAGGTTGCATTCCTCATCGTACTGGAACACTCTGCCGGTGGTCAGATCCAGGCAGTTGATCATGCCGTCGTCGGAAATGTCAATGTCCACGATCCGGGTGGCATAGGTGGTGCCGCTGTACCAGAGGCTGCTGCCATCGCCCCAGATCACATCATAATCCGCAAACAGATTGTACCCTGCCGGATTGACCTTCTTGACCCGGTCCGTATCCTGGGTGGAGGATTCAGTGGAGGTGAAGATAAAGCCCTCGGCGTCCAGGTCGAAATTGGAGAAGCCGGAAGGCACGGACGCCTTCATCTTATCCCGCATTTCTTCGGTTGCAATGGCGCTCCAGAAATACCGGGCAGCAACCTCTGCGGTCTGCTCCACACGGTTTGCACCGTAAAAGCCGGTAAACTCCCCCTTGGGGTTGAACACGCAGGCACCGCTTGTGGTATTGTTCAGCACCACGTACACGTTGCACGCCTTGTCCACCAGCACCTTCTGGGGCAGAAAGGTCAGATCCTGGTCATAGACCTCGGATTCCGGCTTGGTGATCTCCAGTTTCACATTGCCCTTGGTATCACTGATGAGGATCCGGGAATTGTCCGTATCCGCAATGTACACTAGCTGATTTTCCGGGGAAACATACACGCCGGTTGGATTTTTCAGAGTGGTCTTGCTGCCGTCCGGCATGGTGAAATCCTCCAGCACATTCAGCACCTTGCTCCATTCCGTATTGACCACCACGATCCGGTTGTTGCCCTTGTCGCAGACATAGAACTGGTTCTGATCGTCCCGGAAAATGTCCGAGGGATTTGTAAAATGAGAGATCCCAAGATCCTCACCGGAAACGGAACGATCCGCAATATAGCCCGCCTGGGAGGGGATCGCCTCGCCCCAGCGGTCGTAGTTGTACACGTCGTAGGGTTCGTCTGCGGAGGCTCCGAGAGGCAGAACCCCAGCCAGCAGAACGCCTGCCAGCGCCGCTGTGCAGAATTTACGCAGTCGTTTGTTCACTATACTCATCCTCCCCGCTTAGTCCTTGATACCGGAATGTGCCATTGTTTCAATGACATTCTTCTGTGCCAGCATGAAGAACACCACCGGCGGGATCAGCATGAATACCGCTGCCGCCATTGCCACGCCTGCACGGGCAAGACCGGCAGATGCCGCCTGCTGCACCACGGTGGGCAGTGTTTTCTTCGCTTCGTCATACACAAGGCTGCCGCCCTGGATGTTCCAGGCACCCTGGAAGGCGAAAATGCTCATGGTCATCAGTGCCGGCTTCTGGTTGGGAATGACGATCCGCCAGCAGGTGGTGAACAGATTGGCACCGTCCACCTTTGCCGCCTCGATCATAGCGTCCGGCACCTGACTCATGGACTGCCGCATCAGGAACAGACCCATTGCCGACGCAATGGAGGGCAGGATCAGTGCCCTGGTAGTGTTGATCAGGTTCAGCTCGGACATGACCATGTACTGCATGATGTAGATAACATTACTATTGTAAAGCAGGGAGATGACAATGATCTTGTTGATGATCCCATTGCCGGGGAATTTGCACTTTGCCAGCACGAAGGCTGCCATGGAGGCAACGATGCACTGTGCCACGGTGACAACCACCGTGACGAACACGCTGTTCCACACATACCGGGAGAAGGGCACCCACATCTGTCCCAGAACCCGGAACATATCCCGGAAGTTGTCCAGGGTGGGGTTCATGGGGTAGAACTTGGGCGGGAAGATAAACAGCTCCTCCACCGGCTTGATGGATGTGATGATCGCCAGGTAAATGGGAAATACCATAAACAGACCCAGCACCGTCAGAAAGAGGAAAATGGCAATGCTGCCGCCGATCCTGCGTCCTGCCCGCTTGTTGGACGCTTTGAGCTTTGATGTATCGGTCATCGGTTTCCCTCCTTAATCCATGTACTTGCTCAACAGCTTGCTGATCAGCTTGTTGGCAAGGAACATGAAGATAAACAGCACCATACAGATTGCAGATGCATAGCCCATTTCGTAACGCACCCAGCCATAGTCATAGGCATGGGTCATAATGGTGTGGGCGGCGTAGTCGGTACTGGGGAAGCCCACCAGATTCCGGGCTACGATGTCGGCGGTAAAGGAGCTGACGATCTGCATGACCGCAGCGAACATCAACTGGGGTCCCATGGAAGGGATGGTAATGTAGATCAGTTCCTGCCACCGGTTCTTGATGCCCTCGATGGCGCCGGCTTCATACTGGGAACGGTCGATATTCTGGAAGCCTGCACGGAGCGCCAGGAATCCGGCACCCAGACTGATCCACAGTTGTACCACGATGACTACCCCCAGAATGTACTGGGAGTCGGTGAGCCACTGGACAGCGTAGGTGTTGATGCCCAGGTTGATGAGCACCGCATTGGCTATGCCGTAGGTATCACCACTGAAGATCAGCTGCCACACGGTGTACACATTTGCCATGGAGGGCGCATAGAAGATCAGGGTGAAAATGGTTTTCAGCCTGGGATGCAGCTCGTTGATGAGCCACGCCAGCAAAAAGCACAGCACATAGCTGATGGGGCCGGTGAACAATGCGAACACCAGGGTGACACGGATGGATTTTACGAAGATCGCATCCGAAATGAACAGATTGTAGAAGTTGGACAGTCCCACCCACTTGGGGAACTGTACCATGTTAAAGTCGGTCATGCCCATGGGCAGGGACATGATGACCGGAATGATGGTGAATACCAGGAAGAACAGCATAAAGGGAAGCAGCATCAGATAGCATTCCTTGTTCTGCTTGATTTGCAGCCAGGTGTAATGCCGCTGCTCCTTTTTGCTTCTCCGCCCGATTGCGTCCTTATCCAAAAGTAACCCTCCTTTTTTATAGGCAGGCGTTATACAGCATTCCCCATGCTGCAAACGTCTTACTCAAGTCCCAGATTTTCACGCTTTCTGGTGATCTCGTCATTGATATCGTCGTTGTATTTCATCAGCGTATCTCTCGGATTCGCTTCCACGTTGTTGACGGTCTCACGGAATGCGTTCATGATATTCCGGGTCACCGCATAGGACGCAGGAATAATGGGAATCTCCACCAACTCATCCCGCTGGGCGCTCAGCTTTGCAAGCTCCTCAGAGGACCAGGACAGTTGCTTGAGAGCTTCGGTGTTTGCCGCATCAAACCGTCCCATCTGACCCAGCAGACCCTCGATGTTCATGCCGTATGCCACCTGGGTCTCAGTGGAGGAGAACCAGCGGACAAACTTCCATGCGTTTTCCTTGTTTGCCACGCTGTTGAAGATGATGGCCGCACTGCCGGAGGAGTTGCTTGCGTGGGAAATGGTGCCGTCCTCATTCAGCGTGCCGGGCACGGTGGTGAAATCCCACAGACCCTTGATCTCCGGAGAAGCAACCTCCAACTGGTTGAAGAAGGTGTAGTTGGACACCACGATAGGATACAGACCGGTACGGAACCGGCTGAATGCGTCATAGGTCTGTTCAAACTCATACTTGGTGTAAAATTCCGTCCAGGTCTCAAAGGACTGCACCGCCCGGATGTCGTCAAAGGTAGTACGGGTCTGGGCGTCATTATAATAGTTGAGTCCCTTTTGCAAAGTCAGCATTGCGTAAGTATGACCAGCCTCCGTTGCGGGGGATACATTTGCCGGCGGCAGGATCAGACCAACCCCCATGTAGTTCCGCTGGAGCGCCGGCAGCATGTCGATCAGCTCCTGCCAGGTCTGGGGCGGAGCGGTAAAGCCAAGCTCACTGAGAATGTCCTTCCGGTAGAACAGCATGGGCCAGTTCTGGGAAATGGGCAGACCGTAGGTGCCCCCTTCATACTGATACTGGACGGTGGCATACTTCTGGAACCAGCCTTCGGTTTCCTTGTAATCCGCAAACTGGGACATATCCACCAGCAGACCCCGTGCCGCCAGGTTCACCGGGAACTCGCCGCCGATGAACAGCGCCACATCCGGCTGCTTGTCTGCCAGAGCGGCTTCTACGATACCGCCCACAACCAGGTTCACGGAAACCGGGATGCCGGTCTTCTCCATAAAGTCGGATTCTGCCAACTGCTTGACAACCTGTGCCTGGTCACGGCCAAGCTGCACCCAGACGTTCAGCACCTCATCGGATTCCCCGTCAATGTCGGACAGGGTGGTGTAATCCTCCGTAAAGGAGCCGATGAACGCCTTCCAGTTGAATGCCAACTGGGAGAAGAATTTCTCGTCCACAGAGCTGAACTGCTGATCCGCAGAAGCCAGCTCGATATAGTCAACCTCCAGAGGCTGATCCCGGTAATCCCGCATCCAGGCGGAAATGGCGGTGATATTATCCTTGATCTGGGTCATGTAATCCGGAATGCGGATGGGCTTTTCCATACACTTTTCCAGGATCACCGTCATCCGGGTCAGGGCAGCCGCCTCGGAGCCCTCCGTGCCGGACAGGGATTCGATCTCCCGCTGCACGGTGGTGAGCCGATCATACAGATCCTGGAACTCATCCAGGATCTCCGGGATCTTCTTGTGCACGTTATAGTCCGTGTACTTATCCGGATCCGGCCCGGTGATCATCAGGATCTTCCGGTAGCAGGTGTTCAGATCCAGCACGATGGAATCCAGCCGCCGCATAGCGTCCCCGATCTCTCCGGGCACAACCTCCAGCGTCAGGGTATGTACCTGGTCAGCGGTCAGATATACATATATATAATCACCACTTGCATCCTTGGGGGAGGTAACGCTCCAGTCCGTGTCGTAGTAGAACTTGATCTGGTTCAGTTCCTCATACTGCACCTTTCCATCCACCAGCAGCCGCCGGTTGGAGTAGAAGCCCCGCATATCCTGCTGCCGGGCCTTGATGCCGATCTTGTACCAGCCATCCCCGGTGAGCTTGTTGGACTCCTTGTCGTTGATGTTCCAGGTAATGGTCTGCAACGCCTTTTTCCAGTTGCCGCTGCCAATGGTGTTGTACACCATCTTGGTAGGATTGGAGGGGGACGCCAGGTAGGAGGAATTGTCATAGGTGGGATACAGAGTGGAGTCGGACTTGTAGTCCGCCTGCTCACCCTCCAGCCGGATCATGGTGGAGGGGGTAGAGGACAGGGCAGAGGCATCCGGCTTGGAATCCCCATAGGGGGCAGCCTGCTCCGGCTGGGAGAAGGCGATATACTCCAGGGCAATATTCGCCTTTACGCCGCTGAGGGTCAGAGTGTGGGTGCCTGCCTCCAGGTAGAAGATCAGCGGATCATTGAACAGACCATCCACATCCTGTAGGTAGGTGGACATCCAGGCACCGCTCTGGATCTGAGAGGGACGCACCTGGTTGCCCCGGCTGTCCACATAAATATCCTTTTCGTTGACCCACCGCTTGTTCAGGGTGATCCGGGAGGCAGTGTCATAGGGGGATTCCCCGTCAATGAGCATGGAAAGCTCAATGGTGGTGGCTGTGGTCTCGAGGGGGAAATAGGACATTTTTGCACAATACACGCCGCTCTGGGCAACGGTGAATTTGTAGTTGACCTTCCCCTCGGAGCTGTCCCAGATCAGCACATTGTCCTTGGTGTCCCCCTCCGTGCCGTAGGAGCCAACTGAGAAATTGCCTCCCTCTGTGGAGTCATACTCTGCGCCGGGCATCATGATCTCCACGTCCGGCCGGCTGCTGCCGCTGTAAACGTCGTAATAGTCGCTGTAGGTATGCTGCTCAACGTACAGAGGGTTCTCGCCCTCTGTGGATTCCACCGTCAGCAGGGAGGTGTCCTCCGCCGCAGCCGACTTGTCCGCCGCTGCAAATGCTGAAAACGGAACCGCCGTCAGGGACAGCGCCGCCGCAAGAATGGCTGACAGCGCCCCAGCTGCCGCTTTTCTTTTCTTTCTTGTGTTTCTCACGTTTCTCCGCCTTTCTGTGCCTCCGGCAGGCTGTGGTCTGCCTGCCCACGAAAATCAGTCATCTCAGCGCAGCGCCCCGGAGCCAAGCCTGCCACTCTGGGAGCACTGCGTTAATAAATATATTTTTCTTTTGCATCCAAGCTGTCCGATTTGCACAAGTGTACGAAAATATTATACCAACCGGCAAGCAATTTGTCAAGGTGTAGAAAAAAGGTTTTCTGCGCCATAGCATAATTGTGAAGGATGCAAAGAGGTTCTCCTTTGTCCCGGCTGTATATTGACAGATCACAGGACTGCCGGGAGATTAAATAAAAAGATACCTGCTTTATTTAAGGAATATATTGCTCTGCATTCGGATACATTTTGCAGCTATTCAAAATGCTTGGCATCCGCAAAGAACACCTGCCCGGTAAAGGGGTCAAAGGCCAGATCCTCATTATCCGGCCGGAATACAAGATATTCCTGCTTGTAAAACAAAGGGATAAAACAAGCGTCCTCCAGCAGCAGCCGTTCCGCCGCCCGGTAATGCTCCAGTGTACCGCTGAGGTTTTCCACCCCGGCAGCCTCCTGTAGCTGCGCCTGCACATCCCGGAGGGTCTGCTCCGACATGCCCAGCATCCCCTGCTGCTCCAGCAGCCGCTGCAGCGCCCCTGCCGGGCTGTTGTAGTCACTGCCCATGCCATACAGGGCAATGGCATACGCCCCGTCCCGCAGCCGCTGTGCATAGGTTTCCGGATCCACCGGGTCGATGCCGATGTAAAAGCCAAACAGATCGCTCCACCGACGCACGATCTCATGGAGCGCCGCATAGTCCGTCAGCCCCGCCGGCACCAGGATCTGCGCACTTTCCAGGGAGGCAATGCCCAGCTCCTCCAGCGCCTGGGTGTACAGAACTGCCGCATCCTGCCCGGCAGACTGAACGGATTGCTGGGATACCAGCTCCCGGTATTCCTTCCCCAGCATCCGCACAGCCGGGGGCACCAGGGCGAATGCCTCCGTGGTGTCCGCCCCCAGCATGGGGACATAGTCCGCCGACCGTGCGCCCAGGGACAGTGCCTTTCGCAAGGAGGCGTTCGAGTACTGGGAATGCCGGGGGTTGAAAATCAGCCCATAGGTAACGCTTTCGTAGGATAAAGTTGTATACTTGCCGCTGGCGGCGTAGCTGCTGTCCGCCGTAATCAGACAGTCGGTGAGGGAATCCCGGAAATTCTGCTCCGCCTTCTGGGCATCCTGGATGTAGAAGGTCAGATTGGAGGGATACACCTGCTTTGCCCGGCTGTTCAGGGCATTCCGCCGCATATAGATCTGGTTCTCCTTGCCGTAGGGATCGTAGAACCACATGCGCAGGTAAAAGGCTCCGTTGGAGATCACCGAGTCCTCATCCAGCCCATAGCGTCCCTTGCAGCCGTAAAAAAAGCTGGGATTGCAGGGCATTGCGGCAGTGGTGGCAAGCAGGGAAAGGAAGTTTGCATCCGGTCTGTCCAGGGTGAACACCACCGTGTAGGTGTCCGATGCATCCACTCCGATCTGGGTGCAGTCCAACTCTCCATCCATGATCCTCTGCCCGTTTTTCAGGGCGGCAAACCGCTCCCGGTAGGGGGAGCCGGTCCGGGGATCAAACAGCCGCTGAAAGGCATACACAAAATCTGCGGCAGTCACTGGAGCGGCATGCTTCGCCGCATCCTCACTGTCCGTCCGGGTGGCCTCCTGCCGGGCATCCCCCAGGGAGTACCAGTAGTTATCCTTCCGCATGTGGACGGTGTAGGTACAGCCGTCCGGGGAGATCTCATAGGATTCCGCCACATCCGGAACAACGTTCCCCGTGTCATCCATCCGGAACAGACCGGAAAACAGATTCCCGATCACCGTCAGAGAGGCTTCATCCGTGGCAAGCTGGGGATCCAGGCTTTGCGGATTTGCGTCCAGCGTATAGCTGAACAAATAGCCGGCACCGGTGCCCCTATCCTTTTCACAGCCCCCCAGCATCGGAGCTGTCGCCAGCAGCAGACAAAGGAACCCTGCCGTAATTCTCTGGTTCAATGCTTCCCATCACCATCCATTTCTCCTTTTTGCAAAAGGGCACAAAAAAGGAGCGATATACGCTCCTCTATTATAGCATATTTTACGTCCCATAGCAAGAGCCGGAGACTGTGCAAAAAACGCCAATCACTGTGCAATTAAAGCGATTCCAGCACAACCGTGCTGCCGGATTCCAGACTTTTCTGTACATCAATGAACCGCTGGTTGGAGCTGCCCTTGAAATGCAGCTCATAGCTTTTTTTGTCCTGCTCAAATCTGCCGTCCACCAGATAATCCGTCACTTCCAGCAGCGCCCGATACCCGTTTTCCTGGTTGGCATCCTCCAGCAGCTTTTCATAGGTAAAGCCGGTGTAGGTAATGATATTCAACCCCCGCTGCCGCAGCTGCACCCCAAGCTCCGCCAGAACTGATGCCTGACAGAAGGGCTCGCCACCGCTGAAGGTGACTCCGTCCAGCAGGGGATTGGCGTCGATCCGTGCCAGCAGCTGGGCGCAGTCCGTGTCCGTGCCGCCTGCAAAATCATGGGTCTGGGGATTGTGACAGCCGGGGCAGTGGTGGGGACAGCCCTGGACAAAAATGGTGAAGCGGATGCCGGGGCCGTCTACGATGGAGTCGTTTTCCGTGCCTGCAAGTCTCAGTGTCATATGATCCTCCTATAAAAGCAGCACCCCACAGAGCCTGTAGGGTACTGTCTTTCTATGCATCAAACGCTGTGCTTTACCCGATCCCGTTCTTCCGCACGCTTTGCGTTGTTGAACCGATCCACCGTGCCTACCAGATAGCCGGTGATGCGGCGGATCCGCTCAAAGCCCACGCCGTCCTCCTCGTTTCTGCCGCACTTGGGGCAGGTGTCTCCGATGATGCCGGTATAGCCGCAGCAGGGATCATGATCCACCGGGTGGTTGATGGCACCGTAGCCGATGCCAGCTTCCTTCATGTAACGAACCACCTTTTCAAACGCAGGCAGGTTCTCCACCGGATCTCCGTTCAGCTCGATATAGCTGATGTGTCCAGCATTGGTCAGTGCGTGGTAGGGTGCCTCGATGCGGATCTTGTCCACTGCGCTGATGGGGTAATACACGGGCACATGGAAGCTGTTGGTGTAGTACTCCCGATCGGTGACGCCGGGGATGATACCGAAGCGTTTTGCATCCATCCGGACAAATCTGCCGGACAGCCCCTCCGCCGGAGTCGCCAGCAAAGAGAAGTTCAGACCGGTGCGCTTGCTTTCCTCATCCAGCCGGTTCCGCATAGCGGTAACGATCTCCAGGCCAAGCTCTCTTGCCTCCTCGCTTTCCCCGTGATGCTTGCCGATCAGCGCCTTCAGGGTCTCCGCCAGACCGATGAAGCCAACGGACAGGGTGCCGTGCTTGAGCACCTCTCCCACTTCATCATCCGGCTCCAGCTTTTCGGAGTCGATCCATACCCCCTGTCCCATCAGGAAGGGGTAGTTGCGGACTTTTTTCTGGGACTGGATCTTGAACCGGTGCATCAACTGGTTGATGGCAAGATCCATCATTTCATCCAGAGAATCGAAGAATGCACCCACGTTGTGATCCGCCTTGATGGCAAGCCGGGGCAGGTTGATGGAGGTGAAGCTCAGATTGCCTCTGCCGCTGACGATCTCCCGCTCCGGATCGTATACATTGCCGATGACACGGGTGCGGCAGCCCATGTAGGCAACCTCCGTGTTGTAATCCCCGGGCTTGTAGTACTGGAGGTTAAAGGGCGCATCAATGAAGGAGAAGTTGGGGAACAGCCGCTTTGCGGATACCCGGCACGCCAGCTTCAGCAGGTCGTAGTTGGGATCCTCCGGGTTGTAGTTGATGCCCTCCTTCACCTTGAAGATGTGAATGGGGAAAATGGGAGTCTCCCCGTTGCCCAGACCAGCCTCGTTGGCAAGCAGCACGTTCTCAATAACCATTCTGCCCTCGGGGGAGGTATCGGTGCCGTAGTTGATGGAACTGAAGGGGGTCTGGGCACCGGCACGGCTGTTCATGGTGTTCAGATTGTGGATCAGCGCCTCCATCGCCTGGTAGGTGGCACGGTTGGTTTCCTTATAGGCTGCCTTGACCGCAAAATCCTGGATCTTCTTTGCCAGCGCCTCACTGCCGCAGATCTCCGTCAACCCGGGCAGTTCCGCCTCCCGATAGCCGTTGTTGTCCGCCAGGATCGGGATCAGCCCCTGCTCCTGCTGTACCTGGGCAGCCAGCTGCTCGGACAGCTTGTCGCACTCGTTCAGCTCCAGGTCGCATTCCATTGCCAGGCAGCGGGCAATGTTCTGGGCATATCTTGCACGATAGGTTTTCTTCACGCCCTCCGCCATTGCATAGTCAAAGTTGGGTACACTCTGTCCCCCGTGCTGATCGTTCTGGTTGGACTGGATGGCGATGCACGCCAGAGCGGAATAGCTGGCAATGTCATTTGGCTCCCGCAGGTAGCCATGACCGGTGGAAAAACCGCCCTTGAACAGCTTGATCAGATCGATCTGACAGCAGGTGGTAGTCAGAGTCAAGAAGTCCAGGTCATGAATGTGGATATCCCCGTTGATGTGCGCCTTTGCCTCCTGGGGCTCCAGCACATACATTTCGTAAAACTCCTTGGCGGAAACGGAGCCGTACTTGAGCATGGTGCCCATGGCAGTGTCCCCGTCAATGTTTGCGTTCTCCCGCTTGATGTCGCTGTCCTTTGCCGGGTTGAAGGTCAGCTCATTCAGAACCGTCATCAGATTGGTTTTCATTTCCCGGGAACGGGTACGTTCATACCGGTACAAAATGTACGCCTTTGCGGTAGCGGCATGCCCCTCCTCGATCAGGGTCTTCTCCACCAGATCCTGCACCTGTTCCACGGTGGGAACCTGTCCCGGGTACTTCTCCTCCACCAGGGCGCATACCCGAGCAGCGATCTGCATGGCTTCCTCAAAGTTGGTACCGCCTACAGACTGGGCCGCCCGGAAAATCGCATTTGCGATCTTTTCCATGTTGAACGGAACCTTTCTTCCATCCCGCTTGATAATGTGAATTAACATGATCCGGACTTCCTTTCCTATTATTTAGTCATAACCGCAGTATCACAAGATATTGTGGTTATGACTACATCGCTATCTAGTATATCGTACATAGAGGCTTTTGTCAAGAATTTTTTATTTTAACATCCATGATAATTTCCCCTTTAGAGGTTGTTTCTTCAAATCAAAACACAACATCTTGTGGTCGGTTCTTGTCATACTTCTGACGATCTTCTCCCAAAGGACGGTCTGAACAGGATTTGCGGCATCCGGCGAACAAATTTTCTTGTGTTCATTGACAGCAGCTGGATTTCACGGTATAATGGTAGGGAATCAGGCGGTGTCTGCGGAGTCTCCGCACAAATCCAAAGCCGCCGGAACAGGTGATCGGATGAAAATTTCCACAAAGGGGCGGTATGCCCTGCGGCTCATGTATGAGCTTGCCTGCCACGCAGACGAGGGGTATCTGAATATCCGTGCCATCGCCCAGCGGCAGCAGATCTCGGAAAAATACCTGGAGCAGATCATCGCCATGCTGAGCCGGGGCGGCTGTGTGATCAGCTCCCGGGGCGCCCAGGGAGGCTACCGGCTGGCAAAGCCCCCGGAGGCATACACCGTGGGCATGATCCTGCGGCTGACAGAGGGATGCCTGGCACCGGTGCCCTGCATGCAGGAGGGCTGTGCGCCCTGTGAACGGGCAGAGTGCTGCCCCACCCAGTTCGTGTGGGAGGCACTGGACAACGCCATCAGCGGGGTCATTGACCGGATCACCCTGGCGGATATTGTGGCACATGCACGAGGGGAGGCGCAGCAGAAATGAAAAAGGTCATGATCGGCATGAGCGGCGGCGTGGACAGCTCCGTTGCCGCCCTGCGGCTCCAGCAGGAGGGATACGACGTAACGGGCGTGACCCTGAAGCTGTTCGGGGACGAGGATATCATCCAGGCGCCGGACGCCACCCGTACCTGCTGCGCCCTCCGGGACGTGGAGGATGCCCGGAGCGTTGCCTACCGGCTGGGCATTGAGCATCTGGTATTCAACTTCAAGGACGCTTTCCGCAGTCATGTAATGCAGCCCTTCTGTGACAGCTACCTGCGGGGGGAGACCCCCAACCCCTGCATCAACTGCAACCGGCATATTAAATTTGACGCCATGCTCCGCCGGGCGGAGGCACTGGGATATGACTATATTGCCACGGGGCACTATGCGGTACGGCGGCAGGATCCGGAAACGGGACGGTATCTGCTGTGCCGCCCCAAAGACCGGAGCAAGGATCAGACCTATGTGCTGTACAATCTGACCCAGCACCAGCTTGCCCACACCCTGTTCCCTCTGGGGGATCTGGAAAAGGCGCAGGTGCGGCAGATGGCGGAGGCGGCAGGGCTGGTAAACTCCCACAAGCCGGACAGCCAGGACATCTGCTTTGTGCCGGACGGGGACTATGCCGGGTACATCCGCCATGCCACGGGGGCGGAGATCCAGCCCGGAGACTTTCTGGATACAGCCGGCAACCCCATCGGCAGGCACCGGGGGCTGATCCACTACACCATCGGACAGCGAAAGGGACTGGGACTGTCCCTGGGGCGGCCTGCCTATGTGGTGGGGAAGGATGCAGCATCCAACACAGTGACCATCGGGGCGGAATCCGACCTGTACACGGACAGCTTTACGGTGCGGGAGCTGAACTGGATCTCCATTCCGGCATTGACCGCTCCCATGCAGGTGACGGTCAAGACCCGGTACAGCCAGACGGAGGTGCCCTGCCGGATCGAGCCGATGGAGGACGGCACCTGCCGGGCAGTTTTTGTAACGCCCCAGCGTGCGGTCACTGCCGGACAGTCCGCCGTGTTCTACGATGGGGATACAGTGGTCGGCGGCGGCATCATCCACGGATAATATATCATACAAACAGCCCGGAGACGGTCAGATCAAACCGCCTCCGGGCTTATTTTGTCAGCAGCATCAGACTGCATTGGTCATAGTGGAAGTGAGCGCACAGCCGAACACATAGCTGACGTATGCATATGCTCCGCTGATCTGGTGTGGATATGCGTCAAACGAATACCCCAATCCGGAAAAATGTGTTTTCTCTTGATGCTGCACACAGAACACGGGGGAACGGTGCAGACAGGAAACCGCAAAGCAATCCAGAGCAAACGCTCCCAGCCATAGCAGCAGCGCAAGCCCGGCAATTCGGATGATTCTCTTGCGGATCAATGTGCATTGCCCCTTTCGGTCATTCATCCCGGTGCAGATAGGTTTCCACAATGTATTTGGGTCGATGCTTGGTTTCCAGATAGATCTTGCCGATGTACTCCCCTACCACGCCGATGGCAAGGAGCTGCAAGCCGCCAATCGCCCAGACGGATACCGCAAGGGAAGTCCAGCCCGGAATGGTAGCGCCCATAAAGTACCGCACCAGACTGTAAATCAGCATCAGCAGACTGATAACAAAGATCACAAAGCCGGTGGAGGTAATGAAGCGGATGGGCTTGACGGACAGGGAGGTGATGCCCTCCATGGCGAAGGCAAGCATCTTCTTCAAGGGGTACTTGGACTCCCCGGCGAACCGTTCCGCACGCTCATAGTACACCTTATCCGTCTTGTAGCCGATCATGGGTACAACCCCCCGCAGGAACAGATTCACTTCCCCGAAGGATTCCAGATTCTGCAATGCCCGGCGGCTCATGAGCCGATAATCCGCATGGTTGTAGACGATGTCCACCCCCATCATGGCAAGGAGCTTGTAATAGCCCTGGGCGGTAAATTTCTTGAAGAAGGTATCGGTTTTCCGCTCGCTGCGCACCCCGTACACAATATCGCAGCCTCCGTCAAACTTTTCGATCATCTCATCCACGGCGTTGATGTCATCCTGCAGGTCAGCGTCCATGGAAATGGCTGCGTCGCAGTGATCCTTGGCAGTCATCAGCCCAGCCAGCAGCGCATTCTGATGTCCCTTGTTCCGGGACAGCTTCACCCCCTGGAACAGGGTATCCCCTGCCACCAGTTCCTCAATGATCTCCCAGGTACGATCCTTGGAGCCGTCGTTGACGAACATGACCCGGCTCAAGGGGGAGATCTTCCCCGCCTGCATCAGACTGTGCATCTTCTCCGCCAGACGGCTGGAGGTTTCGTGCAGCACAGCCTCCTCGTTATAGCATGGAACAACGATGTAAATAATACTACTCATGGTATCCTCTCTTTCGTCAGAAAATGGTAAACAGCTCCGCCAGGTTGTTGAATACCCCGAAATGATCCAGGGCAACCCAGGAGGGGAACTTGAAGGTGTATACATGGGCAAAATTCAGCACCAGAGCTGCCGGCACGGCAACCCCCATACAGAGCCGGGCAACCTTTCTCCAGGTCTCATTCTTGGTGTGCCGGTACAGGTAAAATCCGATGGACAGAGCGCCGATCAGAATGGGCCAGGAGAAATCCGCCGTGTAGCGGATGGCATAGCCGCTTTCCCAGATGGAACAGATGATGACCAGGGGCATGAGCACACAGGTCAGACCGATGATGACGCTCCAGCGGATCCGGTCACGCCTGTTCAGCCGCTTCAGCGCCTTCCCTGCCAGCAGGTAGCACAGCACCGGCAGCGCCAGCCAGATGATGCCGGCGGTATTCCCCGTGTCGTGGAAGTAGTAGCCGTTGATGTTCAGGGTGGTGAATTCCGTAAAGAAGAAGGGGAAAGTCCAGATGAACTTAGGCACAGCCAGCAGATAGTTGTACAGACCGATGAACACAAAGCCCATATGGAACTGGGAACGGGTAAAGTCATTGATGGTCAGAGAGTACTGGATGCCGAAATCCAGGGGGGAGTCAAACCGGGCATAGTTGTACCACAGCTGCACCCCAGCCAGCAGCAGCATGGGCACTGCGCCCCATGCCAGATAGGCGATCCGCTTGGCATTCTGCTTGCCGGCAGCCAGTTGCACCCCGGGGTGTTTGCCTGCTCTGGGCAGCGCCAACAGGATCATCACCACGGCGGCAATGCAGTACACCGCCAACGTAGGGCGGCACAGCACTGCCAGTGCCAGGAAGAAGGATGCAAGCCCCAGCTTCGGACAGGAGATCCTGCCCCGGCTGAGAATATTGGAGGTCATCAGGAAATATGCACCCACCGCCACGCATGCAAAGCCGGAGGCAATGGAAATCTCATAGAACAGGGTGCGTGCCACCACATACCAGATGCCGCTGGACGCCTGCATGACGATCAGTCCCCCCAACGCCATGCCACAGGGCAGGGTACGCTGGAACCGGCGCAGGTATGCCAGATAGGTCAGAGTCAGGAACACCACCCCGATGAGGCCGTACAGCAATACAGCAAACTGGGTGGGGAAATAATGCCCCGTCAGCAGGTGGTAGGGCAGGAACAGGGTCACCACCGGCGCAATGCCGTAGTAGGAGTAGTACTTGCCGTTGTAGAATACATGATCCCACTGGGCGTTCACATTGTCCGCCGACCGGGCACTCCAGTCATAGGGGTTTTCCATGGCAAGCAGACCCGGATCCACCGGAGCCTCCAGGCTCACCTGTCCGGCTTCAAAGGCATCCACCAGCTCCCGGGTGATCTGGTTGCCGGATTCCCGTTCAAAGATCTCCTTGATGGGGCGGCTGGTATCCGCCCACACCAGGCTCACGCATCCAAGGCAGCACACAGCGGTCACCACTGCTGCGGACGCCCGGACAAACAGCTTCTCCCGGTAGCAGGGTCTGCGCAGCAGGGTACTGTGAACGATGCCGTACCCCAGCAGGATCAGAGCCAGGAATACCCCCATGCGCAGCAGGGAAAACCGGAAGGGGATGTCCCGGTTGATGATAATGTTCCGTACGGTGATGGAGTCGTTATCCTCCGGCAGGGTGAATTTCACCCGGAAGGTGCCCACCTTCCCGGACAGCTCGCAGGTGGTAAAGTGGGAACGGGGCGTATCCTTCAGCAGCTGCATATTCACCGTATTGTACCGGTACTCCCGGTGGGTTTCGTCGGTAATATCCACGATCACACTGGCGGATTTGGTGTGATTCGCCAGGGACGCATCCACTGTCAGAGTACCCACCGGCTGATCCAGGTTCTGATAGGTGAGCAGCACCTCGCCCTTCCCCCGGATGGTCAGCTGATCCTGTCCGGCGTCATACACAAAGTCCCCGTTTTCGATGGTCACATCCGTCAGAGACAGCCGCCGTTCCGTGTAATCCCCCATCCACAGGTGAAAGGAATTGAAGTTGAACACCAGCAGCTCCACCGCCGCCAGCACGGCAATGGTGCGGGCAGCAAACCGGAGCATCCGGCAGGTGGATGCAGATTTGCTGCGGATCCAACGAATGGTCAGAGAAATCAGCAGAATGCAGGCGCAGACAGCCGCCAGGAAAAGAAAATAGCCATCCAGCCCCCGGTTGCCCAGAATATGTACCTTGCCCAGCAGCCCCTGTAAAAGCAGGTAGCCGTTTATCCCGTAGGCAACCTTCCCCAGCCGGTTCGCCCACTTCTTCTCCGCCATACTGCCAAAAGCCACGCTCAGCACAAAGCCGGCAGCAAGCAGTCCGATGGCGAACAGAACATATGTCAATATGATCCTTCTCCCCTCTTTGATACCGATTATAGATATTTTTCATTATAGCATAAAGCTGTCCCGAAATCAACTGGTTTTGTATGAACAGTAAAAAAGCCGGCACAAAATTGTACCGGCTTTTGGTATACGGAGAGAATTTATTCAGCCTTGCTGGAATCAGCCCCTGCAGCGTCCCCGGAGGGCTTGTATGCCAGGGGGATGGACTTGCCGTCCTCATCGTAGAAGGTGATGTTGTCAATGTACAGGTCAGCCTGGTTGGGGATACCCCAGCGCATCAGAACCAGCGTTGCACCGTCATAACCAGCCTCATAACGATTTGCATCCAGCAGGATGTTTGCCTCAACATGGGAATAAACCCAGTTGTTCTCCCACTCAGCAAAGGAGAATTCTGTCAGGTTTGCCCAGGTATTCTGGAGCAGACCGCCGTCCGCATCGGTTTTCTTTTCTGCTGCCAGGTTGCCGCCCAGAGCACCCATCACGTTGCCGGGCACCAGCATCTCAGAGCCGTCATCGCCGGTAAACATGCCAACAGCCACGCCGGTGATGTCGCAGGAAATGGACTTGATCTTGTTCAGATTCTCTGCACCTACCAGCTCTGCCAGGTTGAATACCACCTTCGGAACCTTGTAGGTACCGCTGTCGTCCTTGTCCAGAACCTGGACCCGCAGCTGCTTGGTGCCGTTGAACTCCTCAATGGTCAGCTCGGTAGCAGATTCATCGTTCTCGTAGTTCTTTTCAGCCATGGAATGCGCCGTGTACATATCCCCATCCTCAAAGGTAATGGCATTCTCGTCCACGGTGGGAGTGGGAGCCGGACGCTCTGTGGAGGGTGCCTCGGTGGGAGCCTCCGTCGTAGCTGCTTCTGTGGTTGCAGCCGCAGTGCTTGCAGCCTCCGTTGCCGCCTGGGAGGAGGAATCCTTATTGTCGCCGCAGCCGGTAACAGCCGCCAGCATGCTGCATGCCAGGAGCAGCGCTGCTAATTTCTTCATGTATAATCTTCCTTTCTGAAAACGAAAGCCCTCTGTTCAGAGAGGGCTTTCAGTCAATGTACCGATTAAAGGGAATCAGTTTCTCTTCTTGCTCACGAATGCAGCCGCACCCGCAATGGTCAGACCAGCCAGAGCCAGACCCACACCTGCATCACCAGTCTTTGCGGCATCCTTCTTGGTGTCGTCCTTCTTGGTGTTGTCAGTCTTGGTGTTATCCTTCTTGGTATTGTCAGTCTTGGTGTTATCCTGCTTGGTATCATCCTGCTTGGTGTCGTCACCCTTGGAATCATCCTTGTCAGCGTCCTGATCCAGACCGGAAACGGTGAAGGAAACGGAAATGGACTCAGCAATGTTGGTTTTTGCCGGTACATCGTAAATGTTTACCTTCTGTCCCCACTCGTTCATCAGGTTGACACGGATGGTGGAACCATCATCGTCAACGGTGAAAGCCCCATCGCTCATCTTGTAGGAGATGGGTGCACCGTCAACGGACACGGAATCGATCACGATCTTTGCAGAGGATTCGTCCAGCAGCTTTTCAGCAGTCACATCCTCCGGTGCGTAATCATACAGGTTGATATCTGTCTTCAGAATCAGGCAGGATACACTGTCGGAACCCTGATCCAACTTCCAGTTTACGGTATAAGAGCCGTTGCCGGTGATGGAAGTCACCTGTGCATCAGCCTTTTCCCAGATCTGGTTGCCGCCGATGGTGCCTACCAGCCATGCGCTGTAGGTATCAGCCTTCTCGGCGGACACGCTCATGCCTGCGCATGCTGCAAATGCAACAGCACAGGACATCACTGTGGTTACAAGCTTCTTCATATCAAAAACACTCCCTGTTTATGCGGTTCTCTCTTACTTTCTCTTCTTGGTCACGAATGCAGCTGCACCGGCAATGGTCAGACCAGCCAGAGCCAGACCTACGCCTGCATCACCAGTCTTTGCGGCATCCTTCTTGGTGTCATCCTTCTTGGTGTTGTCGGTCTTAGCGTTATCCTTCTTGGTATCGTCCTTCTTAGTGTCATCCTTCTTGGTATCGTCCTTCTTGGTGTCATCAGTCTTGGTGTCGTCACCCTTGGATTCGCCAGTTGCAACTACAACATTGCCGCTTGCATCATACAGAGTAATTGCATCAATGGTAGCTGTACCCTCCTTATCGGTTTCATTGCCCTGCTCATCATAGAAGGGGTTAACCCACCACAGCTGGACCTCCATGTAAGGCTCTGCACCCAGCGCACCATTCAAACTGTCAACAATCCACTGATCCTTTGTGGTCTCCTTAGGTGTTTCCTTGTCAACAGACGTCCACACACCGTCTACATTGTAGCCGATGCAACCATTGCAGAAGCCGGAATCCACGGAAATGTCAACAACAACCTTGTCTACCTTGGTTGCATCGATGTTGGTGAAATCCACAACATACTTTACAGCGCTCTCAGCGTTGCCGGTCTTGGTTGCCAGCGGATCAGCTGCAAATGCGCTGATTGCCATTGCGGAAGCTGCCAGTGCGCAAACGGAAACGCTTGCCAGAATTTTTGAAATCTTCATAACTATCTCCTCCATTATCCGTGCATATATGATTCTGCACTTTAATGTCCTTATTATAACACCCTGTATTATCGGCTGTCTACGTTCATTTTCAATAAAAAAACGTTTTTTTCTTTGTTCAAAAACTACAATTCCTTTAATTTAAGCGATAATTTTACTTATATAAAGGAATCTCAGTTTTCCGGGGGCTGCGGGGGCTTTGCATCCCACATGGCAAACAGTACATCTTCCATTAGCTTCATGGTTTTATCTCCCTTGACAGCCTTCACGCCGATATAGGGCTTTGCCAGACTGTTGAATTCGATCCGCCCCTTGTATGCCGCAGACAGTGCCGTGATCTGCTCCGGCTCCGGATGCTCCACATAAAACAGCAGCATGCCCCGCTTCTGCTTGATCTCCGTAATGCCCAGTTGCGCCGCCGTATTCCGCAGCAGCGCCGTATCCACCAATCCCACAACAGAATCCGGAGGATCTCCGTACCGGTCGATCAGCTCGTCCAGCATATCCTCCTTCTCCAGTTTGGTGGACACGGCGGCGATCCGCCGGTAGATCTCCAGCCGCTGGGTCAGGCTTTCAATATACGTCTCCGGGATATGAGCGTCGATCTGGATATCCACCGTACACTCCGCCGCCTTCTTGATGGGCTCACCCTTTGCCTCTGCAATGGCTTCATTCAGCAGCCGGATATACATATCATACCCCACTGCCTCCATATTACCGTGCTGCTTGCCGCTGAGAATGTTGCCGGCGCCCCGGATCTCCAGATCCCGTAAAGCAATGCGGAAACCGCTGCCGAACTGGGTGAATTCCCGCATGGCATTGAGCCGCTTGGTGGCAACCTCCGTCAGCACCTTTTCCCGGCGGAAGGTGAAGTAGGCATAGGCACGCCGGTTGGAGCGTCCCACTCTGCCCCGCAGCTGATACAACTGGGACAGTCCCAGCCGATCCGCATCCTCTATAATAAGCGTGTTTACGTTGGGCACGTCCACACCGGTCTCAATGATGGTGGTACACACCAGAATGTCGATCTCGTGATCCACCAGCTGCCGCCAGATATCGCTCATGGCTTCTTCAGTCATCTGTCCGTGGGCGTAGGCGATCCGGGCATCCGGCAGTAATCTCTGGAGCCGGTCAGCGCATGCGGCAATGGTTTCCACCCGGTTGTGCAGGTAATACGCCTGCCCGCCGCGCTTCAGCTCCCGGGACAAAGCCTGCGCCACCACCCCGTCCGAGTATTCCACCACATAGCTTTGCACCGGGTAGCGATCCTGGGGCGGCTCCTCAATGACGGACATATCCCGGATGCCGCTCATTGCCATATTCAGGGTTCTGGGAATAGGGGTTGCGGACAGGGTCAGCACATCCACCCCCGCAAAGCTCTCCTTGAACTTTTCCTTGTGGGCAACCCCGAACCGCTGCTCCTCGTCAATGATGGCAAGGCCCAGATCCTTGAAGATCACGTCCTTCTGGATGAGCCGATGGGTGCCGATGAGGATATCGATCCTGCCGGTGGACAGCTTCCGCAGGATCTCCGCCTGCTGCTTGGGATTTCTTGCCCGGGACAGCAGCTCCACATTCACGGGCATCTGCTCGAACCGGCGCAGGGCGGTCTGGTAATGCTGCCGGGCAAGCACGGTGGTGGGCACCAGGATGGCGCATTGCTTGCCGGACAGGACGCATTTGAGCGCCGCCCGCATGGCGACCTCCGTCTTGCCGAAGCCCACGTCGCCGCACAGGAGCCGATCCATGGGATGGGGCTTCTGCATATCCGCCTTGATGTCCGCAATGCATTGCAGCTGATCGTCGGTTTCCACATAGGGGAACCGTTCCTCAAATTCCGCCTGGATCTCGTCATCCGGCAGGAAGGCAAAGCCCTCCGCCTTTTCCCGTTTGGCATACAGGGCGATCAGCTCATCCGCCATATCCTTGGCGGCACGCTTCACATTGTTCCGGGTCTTCTGCCACTCTACGGAGGACAGCTTGTGGAGCTTTACATGATCATCGTCCCGGGTGCCAATGTACCGGGACACCATATCCAGCTGGGTGACGGGCACATACAGCACGTCCTTGCCCGCATACTGGATGGTAATATAGTCCTTGGTGACCCCCTCCAGCTCCAGCTTCCGGATCCCCACAAAGCGCCCGATGCCGTGGAGCGCATGCACCACCAGATCCCCGGCGGTAATATCCGACAGGGCACGGATCTCCTCGCCCTTTTTGTGCTTTTTCGCCTTTTTCCGGGCATGCATGGCCTTTGCCTGGGTAATGAGGGCGGTTTTATTCTCCGGATAGGCAAAGCCCCCGGTAAGGCTGCCGATCATCAGCAGCACCCGTCCCGGCTGACATACGCTGTCCGGGGCGGCGATATCGCAGGGAATGCCGCTGTCCCGCAGGTCATTGCACAGAATGCCGATGGTCTTTTCCGAGCCTGCCACCAGCATAGTCCGGTAGCCCTGCTTGCAGTACAGGGAAAGATCCTCCGTCAACTGCCGGATCTCGCCGCCCCAGGGAGCGGTCTGCATGGCTTCGATGTTCAGCAGCTCCCGGTAGGGGATCCGGTCGCCCCCCTGCAAAAAGGTATCCAGATACACGCAGACCCGCTCCGTCAGCAGCTCCTGCATCCGGGGCACCTCCATCAGGTACCCCTCCAGTCCCTTGCACAGGGTACCGGCTTCCAGCAGCATCCGGTGATCCTCCATATACTGGGTCTGCGCACCGCGCATCCGCTCCTGCACCGCCATATGCTCGCTGAGCCAGACCGTGCCGGGAATGTAATCCAACAGGGTCACGGTTCTGGGATACAGCAGGGGCAGGTACTTGTCGATGTCCGTCAGCATTTCGCCCCCCCGGAGCCGCTCTGCGTCCCGGTTCAGCCATATCCGCAGCTCCGGCGCACGCTTGCCCCGGAGGGATTTTGCCAGAGCTTCGATCTTCTCCGCCAACAGCTCCGGCTGGGGCACCAGGGTCTCCTGGGCAGGCGGAATGGTGACCTGTTCCTGCTGATCCACCCGGCGCTGGGATGCCACCTCAAAGGGAGCGATGCTGTCCAGGGTATCCCCCCAGAACTCCAGCCGCAGGGGCATGGCAGCCTGCACCGGGAATACATCCAGCAAAGCGCCCCGGACGGAAAACTGGGAAGGGCCCTCCACCTTTTCACACCGGACATAGCCGCAGCCGGTCAGCTGCTTTGCCAGGGTGCCGATGTCGTAGTCCTCCCCGACCTGGAGGGTGATGGTACACTGCTCCAGCAGCTCCGGCGGCAGGGTGGGCTGCAGCAGCGCCTCGCCGGATGCGATCAGCAGGGCGCATTGTCCCGCCTGCACCGCAGAAAGCGCCGCCAGCCGCATATGCTCGTAGCTTCTGGACAGCCCCTCCACCGGGGTCAGCGCCATTTCCTTGGAGGGGAAGGGCAAAGCCCGGTTCTCCCCCAGCATCAGATTGATGTCGTCGCACAGCCGCCGGGCGGAGGCGTCATCCTCCGTTACAACAAGACCGGGCGTATCACACGCCAGGGCGGCAAGCAGCTGCGCCTTGTGGATGTGGGATACGCCGGAAAAAGATATGGGGGAAACGCCCCGGTTCAAGTACTTTTGCAGTTCCTGCACCGCAGACAGTTCCAATATAGTATCCTTGAAAAATTGCATGGGGTCTCCTTTGATCAGGCATTGTACCGGTTCATGGCTTCATCGATCTTGCCGTTTACCATCAGAGCAATGCTCTCACAGGCATGCTCTGCTGCAATGTGCAGCTGCTCCAGCTCCTCCTTGGTGAACCGGGACAGCACCCAGTCCGCCAGATTGTAATCCGGCCGGGGCTTCTTCCCCACCCCCAGCTTGATCCGGGGAAAGGTATCCTCGCCGGTGAGATAGATGATGCTCTTGATGCCGTTGTGTCCCCCGTCGCTGCCCTTCCGGCGAATTCGCAGCCGGGAGGGCTCCAGGGAAATGTCATCGTATACGACTATGATATGATCGATGGGCAGCTTGTAAAACTGCATGGCCTCCGCCACCGCCTGACCGCTGTTGTTCATATAGGTGGTGGGCTTCATCAGCAGGCAGCGCTTCCCGGCGATCACCGCATCCCCGCACAGGGACTTGAATTTCATCCGCTTGATCTCCGTATGCTCCCGCTCCGCCAGCAGATCCAGGGTCATGAACCCGGCGTTGTGCCGGGTCTGGGCATACTCCAGCCCCGGATTCCCCAGCCCCACGATCAGATACTCCGGAGGCCCGGCAGGGGCGGCGGATTCCACCTGCTTGAACAGGTCAAAAATGCTCATAACGTCCTCCTATTACAGCTTTCCCTTCAGCTTCCGCAGGGTGTAGCCCTCCTTCACCTGCATCACGCCCCGGTCGATGGCAAGGGAGTAATCCGGCACATCCCGGGTGACGGTGGTGCCGGCAGCAGTATACACTGCCTTCCCCAGCTTCACCGGTGCGATCAGGTTGGTGTTGCAGCCGATGAAGCAATTGTCTCCGATCTCGCAGCGGCTCTTGACGATGCCGTCATAGTTGACCGTCACCGTACCGCAGCCGAAGTTCACCTTCTTGCCCACGTCGCTGTCTCCCACATAGGTCAGATGCGCCACGGCAGTATTCTCCCCGATGGTGGAATTCTTGATCTCTACAAAGTCCCCGATCTTTACGCCGCTCATAATGTGGCTGTTGGGACGGATGTGTACAAAGGGGCCGATCTTCACCCCTGCCTCAATGACGGACTGATACGCCTGCACATAATTGAGCCGCACCCCGTCCTTGATCTCGCAGTTCTCGATCAGGCAGTTGGGGCCGATGACGCAGTTGGCGCCGATCTTCGTCTTTCCCCGGATGATGGTGCCCGGCAGGATCTCCGTGCCTGCCCCGATCTCCACGTCCCGGGTAATGGTGATGCCGTCGGTACAGGTGAATGCCACCCCGTTTTCCAGATGCTTTTCGATCTGCGCCAGCCGTGCCACCGTATTGAGCATCAGCAGACCCTTCCGGTCATTGGCACCCAGCACCACATCCGGATTCTCCGACAGATAGGCACCGGCACGCTTGCCGCTGTGGAGCGCCAGGTAAATGGTATCCGTCAGATAGTATTCCCCCTGGGCATTATTCTGGGTCAGCCCCCCCAGCAGCGTGATGAGATCCGCCGTCCGGAACCAGTAGGCACCGGAGTTGATCTCCCGGATCCGGCGCTGCTCCTCGGTGGCGTCCTTTTCCTCCACGATGCAGGTAATGCCGTTGTCCCCACGGAGGATCCTGCCGTAGCCCTTGGGGTTCTCCGCCAGGGCGGTGATGACCGTCACCGCATTCCCCTCCTGCACATGCTGCTCCAGGGCGTTGCGGATGGTATCGCTGTCAATGAAGGGTGCATCCCCGCACAGCACCAGGGTGTTTCCCGTCTGTTCCTGCTGCATAAAGGGGATCGCCTGCATCACCGCATGGCCGGTACCCAGCCGTTCCTCCTGCAATACGGTTTCGTATCTGCCGTTCAGGTAGGCATCGATCTGCGCCGCCTCAAAGCCCTTCACCACGCAGATCCGGGACAATCCTGCCCCTTCGCATGCTTTGATGACCCACTCCAGCATGGGCTCCTCCAATACGGTAAACATGGGCTTGGGCATATCCGCCTTCATGCGCTTGCCCTGCCCCCCTGCGAGAATAATCACGTTGTCCATAATAACCTCCATCCGCAGCACTGCTGCTTGTAGTATATCTTTATAATTATAGCATATTATGGGCAAAAAGAAAAGAGGATACGGGGATTTTCTTTTTTATATTTTGGGCGGTTTCATATTGGTTGTTGGTTTCATTTTAGGGATCAGCTCCTTGTGTGTTGTCTTTTATGCTCTGCGTGCTGGGGCTACGCAGGAGCGTTTTACCGCTGTCTTGGGGAGACAACCCGGGGAAGGGGGGCAGCCCGGCTGCAATCCCCCTTCCCCTTCCGGGTTTTCTCCCCCAGT
>ENA-OURV01000384-OURV01000384.1-human-gut-metagenome-genome-assembly--contig:-NODE-384-length-37924-cov-51.615385_pt1 | contig 37924 bp, 19 predicted proteins | sample MGYA00242141_ERZ509072 | MGnify/ENA primary metagenome ERZ509072 (study PRJEB26280, sample SAMEA2338763) | human gut metagenome | biome: human gut; feature: human-associated habitat; material: faeces... | reverse complement strand
CAATTCTTCGTCGTCCTGTCCGGTATCCCATTTCTTTTCCCACATCATCTGACGGTATTTCTCCAGCTGATCCGGATAATTATCCTGCGGATTGCCGGTAAAGAACTTACGACCTTCGCGTTCGGCCTTTTCAACAATTTCAGGAGCCAGCTTGCCAGGCAACTGTCCTGCCTTACCCAAGATCATATCCCAGATATCATCGGCAATCATACCCCAGCGTTCCTTACCTTTCTCCATCTGGATAACATTCATCATGGCAAGGTTCTTTACATACTGGCTGAACGGAGTAACCAAACACGGATAACCGACACGTGGCCATACGTAAGAAACTTCGTTGAACAGCTTGATGAGTAATTCATCCTGTGTCATGAACGGCAAGTTACGTTTTGCCTTATACTTATTGATAGACTCCAAGTTGGTTTCCAGATCGGCCATCAAGCTACCCATCATACCACCCGGCAGTCCCGGACCAATCAGCAAGGAGTTCATCAGACGGTTACGCGGACTGATGTACAATCCCAGGAAATCATCCATAAACTCCTGAATAAGTGAACGCACCTTCATGTAAGCATGCATATTGATTTCAGGAACCTTGAAACCGGCATCCTTCAGCATTGCCTGCACACTGATGACATCGGCATGTCCTGTACCCCATGACAGAGGTTCCATACCAACATCTACATAATCGCAACCAGCCTTACATACTTCCAGAATAGAAGCCATGTTGAAGCCCGGTCCGGCATGAGAGTGATACTGAATGGTGATGTCTTTCTTAATCTGCTTGATACCGGCTACGATTTTACCTAAAAAAACCGGACGTCCGATACCTGCCATATCTTTAATACAGATTTCGTCACATCCGGCTTCAATCAGTTTCTTAGCCATATCCAGATAGTATTCTACCGTATGTACCGGTGAGTAGGTGATACACAAGCAACATTGTGAAATCATTCCGGCATCGTGTGCATAGCCGATAGAAGGAATAATATTGCGAACATCATTCAGTCCACAGAATGTACGAGTGATATCCGTACCCTGTGCCTTCTTTACCTTGTAAAACAATTTACGTACGTCGGCAGGTACCGGACTCATTCGCAAACCGTTCAACGCACGGTCGAGCATGTGTGTCTGAATTCCTGCTTCGTGGAACGGTTTCGTCCACTCACGTACAGCTTTATTTGGGTTTTCTCCAAAAAGCAGGTTAACTTGTTCAAAACCGCCCCCATTTGTTTCAACACGAGCGAAACACCCCATTTCGATAATGGCTGGGGCCACCTTTACCAACTGGTCTACGCGGGGCACATATTTTCCTGCGCTCTGCCACATATCACGAAAGACCAGACTAAATTTTACTTCTTTTTCCATTGTGCAAGTAATGTGTTTTTCTTAAAACAGAATCATTTCAATTTTTCAATCTTTATCACCTGACCTTTACCGGCAGTCAAGATATCCACAGCAGCTTTGATAGCATCCATTGCTCCAGCATCCGTAGAAGGTCCGCTTGAGACAGGCTTTTTCTTCGGCGCTTCTTCAGGAGCTATTTTATTCACTACAGAAATGAGGAACTGACTTAGCCAGATAACAATCAGAAGAATCAAGAAGACGGTACACATTCCGACGACCATCAACAATAATCCTATTCCGATGTTCTCCATAATAATATTTAATTAAGTTATAATATAAAAACACTCTCCAGAATACGAAATTCTAAAGAGTGTCCCAAAATTACAGATTCAAATTACAATTCGTAAATATCCCCTATTAAATAATGTAAATTTATCAGAATAAAATATCCTGAAGAGGTTTACGAGTCTTCTCCGGAATGTTTTGGGAATCGGTATAACCCAGCGGAATCAAAGCTATCGGTTCCCAATTTTCGGATAATCCCAGTATTTCCCTGCAACGGGGAACATCGAAGTTGCATACCCAGCATGAACCGAGTCCCTGCTCTGTCGCAGCCAGACACAGGTGTTCTACTGCAATAGCTACATCTACATCGGTATGATCCTTATCATCCAGTTTGCGGTGCCATGCTGCATCGTGATTACCGCACGCTACAATGATACAAGGTGCTGTCTTGATCCACTCGCGAGGATAAGTCGATTTCACAGCATCCAGCAGGTTCTTCTCGGTCACAACCGCAAACTTCCACGGCTGGAAGTTCACTGCCGACGGTGCCAGACGCACACATTCCAATATATAATCCAGTTTACTTTGTTCTATCGGGCGCTCTACATAGCTTCTCACCGAATGACGTGCTTTTACCAATTCCAGAAAATTCATCTTTCCAACTATTTTAAGTATTACTATCAGCAAAGGTACAGAAAGTTCTTCCCATAGAAAAACATCCTCTTCCCTTTTTATCCTCCCGCACCCGCAAACAACCGTCGTGCAGCGATGCATCCGTCAGAACCTGACCAAAAACTCCAGTCCCACAATGTTGATGGAACGTACCGGTTCATACTGCCGGCAGTAAAAGACGTCACACGAACATTTCCGTGAAATTCTGACGTTTATTCCCGGACGGTAACGCATGCGCGCTATACTGAAAAAGGCCTCCCCTCCTATCGGCTGGTAAAGTTCCGCAGAGAAATAAGGATGGAGCGTCCACGATGTCGGCACATACTCGGCTTTGATACGCGAACGGAGCCTGCTCTCCGCCTCCCCTTCGGAGATGGTCTGCTGGAAATATTCACGCAGAGAAAACATAAAGTTACCGCCCTTCACACTTGCCTGAGGTCCTATCAGGTAACGATGCCTGAATTTCCATCCGTCACTGCCTCTGTTCCGGTAGTGCAGTTCGTATATTCCCGAAATTTTCAAAAAGGACAGTACATCGCAGGAAGCTCCCAGATTCAAGCTCACACGGTCGGCTTTTTTCAAATGATCCTTCGAACGGAACTCGGTTGCCGCAGAAAGGCTCCACCGAGGAGCAACTTTATGACTGACTTTCACGCCAGTCCATGTCGCAAAATCCTCCGATTGGGCATATACTCTACGTACGGGCAATAACATCAGTATCACCAAAAAGAAACACCCAAAGGTATTTTGTAACTTGTTCTTCATACCAGTTGTCTATCAAGGTTAACTCAGGATCAACAAAACTTTCTTTTTCTATAATCCACCGGCTTGCCTGCATCCAGATGGTTAGTCAGCCTCTAAATTACTATTTTTACTCCATCCGAACAAATAAAATGCCTACACTCTGAAAAAGTTTCGTCCTTCCTTTGGCAACTCTCCGGCAAAGCCTTCGGAAAATTTGTACAAATTCTAAAATCTTTTGTACAAATTTCAAAAAAACGTCCCGACGTTTTCTCTGGTTTCCGCCCACGTTTTCATTCATTTCTGCCCGGAAATGAATCCAGCCTCCGCATATAGCCGGCAAACAAGCGCTTTTTCCTTCTAAAAGGACATTATTCACTCATTTATTATATCTTTGCACGACCAAAAACAAGAAATGAAATGATGAAGAAACTAGCTATTTTCGACCTCGACGGAACGTTGCTCAACACGATAGCCGACCTCGCAGGAGCCACTAACTACGCGTTGCGCGAATGTGGATACCCCACACACGATACAGATGCCTACCGCTACTTTGTAGGAAACGGTATCAACAAGCTTTTTGAACGTGCCCTGCCGGAAAGTGAACGCAGTGAAGCCAACGTCCAGAAAATACGTTCCCTGTTTGTTCCTTATTATAATGTACACAACGCTGACCTCAGCCGTCCCTATCCGGGTATCGTCAACGTGCTGGATACGTTACAGCAAAGAGGCATGATGCTGGCTGTTGCTTCCAACAAGTATCAGGAAGCTACCTATAAACTGATCAAGCAATATTTTCCGGAAATAGACTTTGTGCAGATATTCGGACAGCGAGAAGGAGTACCTGCCAAGCCCGATCCGACTGTGGTATTCGAGATTATTGAAAAGACTGGGGTGAAAAAAGAAGAAGTGGTTTACTTAGGAGATTCATGTGTAGACATGCAAACCGGAATAAATGCCGGTGTGACAACCATAGGCGTAAGCTGGGGATTCCGTCCACGCACGGAACTGGAAGCTTATCATCCCGACTTCATAGCCGACCGCACCGAAGATATTCTGAAATTTCTGACCGCATAAAAAAAAGCGCCACAGGTCTTGTACGTTTCCACCCAAGCGGAACCTGCATAACCTGTGGCGCATTAAAAAACTTTATCAGATAGAAAGCTCATCGAGCACTTTGATCAACGACTTATCCAGCGGCTTGTCTTTCTTGATAGCTTCCGAGAATGGAACGTATACTATCTTGTCATTGCGGATACCAATCATGACGTTACGCTGGTCTTCCTTCAATGCTTCGATAGCTCCCACGCCCAGACGGCTTGCCAGAATACGGTCGTAAGCACTTGGAGAACCACCTCGCTGTAAATGTCCTAAGATGGTTACACGTACATCGTACTGCGGATACTCATTCTTCACGCGTTCGGCATAATACATAGCACCGCCATTTTTCGGAGCTTCCGATACAATTACGATACTACTGTTCTTCGACTTACGGAAACCACGGCCGATAAACTTCTCAAGCTGGTCGACATCCGTCTGGTCTTCGGGGATAATGGCAGCTTCCGCACCCGAAGCAATCGCACTGTTCTGTGCCAGAAAACCGGCATCACGTCCCATAACTTCCACAAAGAAAATACGGTCGTGCGAAGTAGCCGTATCACGAATCTTATCCACACACTCTACAATTGTATTTAGTGCTGTATCATATCCGATAGTAGAATCGGTGCCGTACAAGTCATTGTCGATGGTTCCCGGCAAACCGATACACGGTACATCATATTCATTGGCAAATATACGTGCTCCGGTCAGTGAACCGTTTCCACCAATGATAACCAAGGCGTCGATACCTGCGGCTACCATATTGTCGTACGCAACCTTACGTCCTTCGGGAGTCATAAAGTCCTTTGAACGTGCCGTTTTCAAGATAGTACCTCCTCGCTGAATAATACTACTTACATCCTGCGTCGTGAGCTCCTTAATCTCATTCCGAATCAAACCTTCATACCCTCTGTAGATGCCCTTTACCGTATAACCGTTGCAAATAGCACTACGTGTCACAGCACGAATTGCTGCATTCATTCCTGACGCATCACCTCCTGATGTCAGGATACCAATACACTTAATCTGTTTCATAAAGTTCGCTTCTTGAATTTTACAATTCATAAATACCATAAAATGGTACCCCAAAAGTAGAATATTTCCAGAAAACAAAATAATCTGCACGTATAAATATATCTAAAAAAGCCCGATTGGCAATAAACGGAACACAGCATTTACAACAGAACCTTTTCTTGTGTAAACCAGAGATTGCTAAACTTGCAGACTGCTTTCAAGGTATTATTCGCAGTAGCCTGAACGTATGGCAGCAGATTATGGAACGAAAAGACTCAAAACAATCTTAATCGGCCGACAGCTTGTAGACTTTCGTAACGTGCAATATACCGTCGTATTCGGCAGCGAATCCTTCGTCCGACTTTCCCATATCCTTTACTTCCAGCACGGCATGCACGGATGTACCATTTTTCTGTCCCTTGGTCAGTTCATCGTACTGTTTTTCAAGCTCACCGCTTTTGTCTATCACCCAATAGTCGGCTGTATCTCCGTCGGCAACGAACGAATAGACCTCATGACCGATTATGAGCCGTCCTTCCACTCGCTTCGTCTGCATTTCCGAAACGTTTTGCCGGCCCTGCTCTACGAGGCTTTCCGTTGTCCTCGAATAAGTATATGACACCCCTTCTCTCTCAAGGGTTAAGGTCTGTTCCGACAAACTTTTTATCTGCAACGTATCAGAAAAAGGTACGGTCTGATGATTGCCTATGCTTCTGCCCGAAAGAATAAGCATCCCTTTTTCCTCTTTCCACGATTCATACAGAAGCGTAGCCATATTGATGGAAGACGCCTTACCTCCGGGAGCAAGCACAAATCCCTGCTGCATTTCTTCCATGCCCGGCACAGGCTCTACCCATGCACCTTCTATATTTACTCCGTTGCAAGCCGACAGCAGGCACAAGCTTCCTAACATCATTGCGTTTACTTTGACAGTATTCTTCATAACATTCTTATTATTTAGATCAGAAAATGAATAAAAATGCAAGATATTAAGAATTAATGAAAGTCACAACAACGAGTCGGACAATGAATACAAGCAGGCAGATTATTGAATAAATTTAACTTTTTCCCGTGCAGGATTTATAACAATCAGCCATTTAAAGAGTAAAAAAGAAAACTTTAAAATTCAACTAAAGCAAAATAATCATGAAAACTCTTTTTTCTTTCCGCAAAGGATTGATGATAGCAGCAGCAATAACCAGTATTATCGGATTACAGTCGTGTCTGGACGATGACGACAACAATTACTATCAATTAAATGTTCCCAACGCACTGGTTACAGTAAAAACTGATACGGACAATACATTCTATCTGCAACTGGATGACAGTACTACGTTACTACCGGTAAATTATAGCTCATCTCCCTTCGGAGATAACGAGGTACGTGCTATAGCCAACATCGAAGAAGTAAATGAGCCGAGTGGAGCGTATACAAAAGCTGTACAAATCAACTGGATAGACAGCATCCTGACCAAACCGATAGCTCCAGATCTGGGCGAAGAAAACGACCAGACATATGGTACCGATCCGGTAGAAATTGTCAACGACTGGGTAAACATTGCTGAAGACGGATACTTGACCTTACGTTTTCGTACGGTGTGGGGAAACTCCTCACAGGCACACTATGTCAATCTGCTGAAAAGTAACAATCCGGAAAATCCGTACGAAGTGGAATTCAGACACAATGCATTTGGCGACACATCTGGAAGCTATGGTGATGCGCTGGTTGCATTCAAGCTGGACGGACTACCCGATACAGAAGGCAAGACGGTCAAGCTGACCTTGAAATGGCAGTCATTCAGCGGCGAAAAGTCAACGACATTCAACTATTGCACACGTAAGTCGACGGCTTCACAAGCCCCGGCTATCACATCGGTCAGAAGCAGTTATCCGCTAAAATAGCAAGCTCATTATTTATATAGTCTGAAACCGACAGTAACGTCCCGGCAACATGTTATCGATTCAACATGTTTGCCGGGATTTTTTGCTGTCAAAGGCAAAAAGAATGCCGGATGTTTCGGCAAAAGCAAGAAACATCCGGCATAAATACTAACCACCATTAGCGTGAAGGAAGTACTCCTAAATAATATAACGCATAACAAATTACAAATATTCGAACTCTACAGTATTGCGTACATCGGCAGAAGATGATGATACATAAGCTTTGAATTTACCCGGCTCAACCACCCATTGATGTTTGCTGTCGTCGAAGAATTGCAAGTCTTCCGGCTTGATGGTGAAAGTAATTTCTTTTTCCTCACCCGGCTGAAGTTCCACTTTCTGGAATCCCTTCAGTTCTTTCAGCGGACGAAGCAAAGAACATTTTTCATCACCAATATACAATTGAACGGTTTCCTTTCCAGCAACAGCTCCGGTATTCTTGACCTTCACCGATACCGACAGGGTTTCTCCAGCCTTCATCTGCTTAGCCGACAGGACAGGTTTGCTGTACTTGTAAGTAGTGTAACTCAGTCCATAGCCAAAGGGGAAGAGCGGTTTAATCTTCTTGGTATCATACCAGCGATAACCTACCAGAATATCTTCTTTGTATTCCTGCTTGATGCTGTCGCCCGGATAGCTCATTTCGCCATAGAAATGTGTCGGACAATCTTTCAGTTTTGCTGGATAAGAGAAAGGAAGTTTTCCGCTGGGGTTTACCTTTCCGGTCAAAACATCGGCCAGTGCATCGCCACCTATCGAACCCAAATACCACGACTGAACAATGGAAGGTACCTCTTTTACCCACGGCATTTCGACAGCATTACCACTTACGATGACGGCTACCAGATTTTTATTGGCTTTCAGCAGCTCTTCAATCAGTTCGTTCTGACCAAAAGGCAATCCGAAAGTCAGACGGTCACCTCCTTCACAGTCCTGAAAATGATTTTTATTCAGTCCTCCGATAAAGATAACCAAATCCGCCTGTGCTGCTTTTGCTACAGCATCATTCCGCAATGAGTCCATAGTAGCCTGAGGAAGCTTTTCCTCGCGTCCATACATCGGGCGACCTGCTGCATACCCTTGTGCATACACAATACGGTCGCCAAAATATTTCTTCAGTCCGTCCAGCGGAGAGATCACCTTCTTTACCTTCAGTTCAGATGAACCTCCTCCCTGCATCAGGTTGCGTGTTGCATTATCTCCCACAACCAGTACTTTTTTATAGCTATCGGGAGAAAGAGGCAATAAAGGCATTTCCTTTTTCTGCGCCTCGTTTTTCAAAAGCACAATACCTTCCGTTGCCACCCGATAAGCAGCCTGCTCGTGAGCTTCATTTGTCATTGAGCCAAAAGGTTTCTGACGGTTCATCGAAGTACGGAAAATCAATCGTAATACGCGGGCTGCTTTATCGTTGACCACGTCCATTGGAATTTTTCCTTCCTTTACCATCTTCAGGTAATTCTTTCCCAGATAATAGTCATCGTAACCAAATTCAGATTCCGAAGTCAGACCGTTAGTATATGACCCCATCTCGATATCCAGTCCATACATAGCAGCTTCGTACGTATCGTGCGCAGCTCCCCAGTCGGTTATCACGCATCCGTCGAAACCCCATTCACCTTTCAGAATTTCATTGTTCAGGAGCTTATGATGAGCAGCATGCATGCCACGTACCTTGTTATATGCTCCCATGATACTCCAGACGCCGCCACGCTGCACAGCCGCCTTAAATGCCGGCAGATAAATCTCGTACAGTGCACGGTCGCTAACCTGCACATCAATATGTCCGCGCCAGAGTTCCTGATTATTCAAGGCATAATGTTTCACGCAGGCAGCAACTCCGTTTTTCTGTACTCCCTGAATATAAGGGACACACATTTCGGAAGCCAGATAAGGATCCTCTCCCATATATTCAAAGTTACGGCCATTGAGAGGCGTACGATAGATATTCACACCCGGTCCCAACAGCACATCCTTCTTACGGTAACGGGCTTCTTCGCCGATAGCCTTTCCATACTGAGCAGCCAAAGACGGATTCCAGCTCGCGGCCAGACAAGTCAACGCAGGAAAAGCCGTACAACTGTCGCTTGTCCATCCGGCATATCCCCAGTCGTTCCAGTTGATTTCGGCACGAACTCCATGAGGACCATCACTCATCCATAGTTCAGGAATTCCCAGACGAGGACAGCCCGGCGAGCTGAATTTACCTTGAGCATAACTCAATCGGGTCTTTTCCTCCAGAGTCATACGCTTCAAGGCATCCTGAACTCTCAGTTCCAGCGGTTGCTTGTCGTCCAGATAAACTGGAATTTCTGCTGCATCCTGAGCCTTTACAGGAGCCAAAGCAGCCGTTAGCAGTCCTATAATCAAAAAGGTCTTTTTCATAATATCTATATCTTAGTTTAAACAAAATCCAATTAGTGTCATTCTGAAACAATCTCTACAACGGCATCTTCCAGACCTTCGGCCACAGCCTTCAGGCGAGCAGCTCCGGCCTTTCCGGCATTTTGCAGAACAACCAGACACTTGCCATTGAAAGCCTTACGTTTATTATCCTTGAAACGTTCCATCGAAGTCTGACTTCCATTGTCAACACCTGCTATAAAAAGATTACCCTCTACTTCAAAATGTACCAGATTATCCGCGAGAGGACACAAATTACCTTCTGCATCCACAATTTCTACCGTTACAAAACTCAAGTCCTTTCCATCCGCATTCAACGTATTCCGATCAGGAGTCAGACGAATCTTTTTCGGTTCTCCGGCAGTCCGAATCTCTTTTTCACCTACAACCTTTCCGTCTTTCCGTGCCACAACCTTCACACTACCCGGTTCATACTTCACACGCCAGACAACATGCAGATGGTTTTCATCTTTAGCCTTTACACCTTGTGACTTCCCGTTCACAAACAGTTCTACCTCGTCTGCCTGATTGTAATAGCACCACATATCTACATCCTGACCAGCCGTCCAGTTCCAATGCGGGAAAAGATGCAAGACCTGCTTGTTACTCCATTCCGACTGGTATAAATAATAGACATCCTTCGGGAAACCTGCCAAGTCAATAATTCCAAAATAAGAGCTTCGGGCAGGCCATCCATAAGGAGTAGGCTCACCGATATAATCGAATCCGGTCCATACATACTGCCCGCTGATAAAATCATTTTTCTTTGTCAGCAACAAATTCTCTTCGTGTGTGTTTCCCCACGGAGCATGACAGTTGTCGTACGAAGAGCAGGCAAACGTAGCATCGTAGAAAGGTTTGTCCCAGCGTTCCGGCCAGATAAACATTTCGTCACTCGGCATCCGGTAATATCCACGCGTCATCAAGGCCGAATTGCTTTCCGTTATGATAAACGGCTTACCGGGAAAGTTACGGGGAACGTCAGGAATATTGACATTGTGATAGTTATAACCGATAATATCCAAAGCTCCGGAACGGAACAAATGATTCGCTGGATTCGGTTCGTTACAGCCGGCAGTAACCGGACGAGTAGGATCCAGTGCCTTTACAAAATCAGCCAATTTTTTAGTCAGCAAGGAATTTACACTCACCTCCCCTTCTTTCGCCAGCATATCGGCCGAATGTCCGAAGTTCAAAATCAGATTTGCCTCTTCCAACGAAAGTGTATCAGCCTGTGCATCATTCCATTGTTCCAAGACCTCATTGCCGATACTCCACATGAATACAGACGGATGATTACGGTCACGAAGAATAAAATCGTGCAAATCCCGTTCATGCCACTCATTGAAATACAGCGAATAATCATAGGCTGTCTTCTTCTTGCGCCACATATCAAAAGCCTCATCCATCACGATAAAGCCCATGCGGTCGCACAAGTCGAGCCACTCGGGAGCCGGAGGATTATGAGAACAACGAATACCGTTACATCCCATCTCCTTCAACATCTGCAACTGCCGTTCCATGGCACGTACGTTAACAGCTGCTCCCAAGCATCCTAAGTCGTGATGCATGCAAACACCGTTTATTTTCGTCGGCTTGCCGTTCAAGACAAATCCTTTTGTAGCATCGAAAGAGAACGTACGGATACCCACAGGCGTTACATAACGGTCTACGCACTCTCCGCCTTTCATCACCTCAGTCACCAGAGAATAAAGATAAGGATGCTCTACATCCCATAACTGAGGAGAGGTAACTTGCAGCTTTTGAGCAATCTCCGCCGACTTCTCGGCAACTACATTCGCCGGAGATTCTACCTGAGCGACTTCTTTTCCTTCAGCATCTTTCAAAACAGAGCGTATAGTTACATCAGCATTCTCCTTGCCTGTATTCTCCAAGATCGTAACCAGATTCAAGGAAGCGCCCTGTCCGTCGACTTTTGCCGTCGTGACATACGTACCCCATTCTGCCACACATACATCTCCTGTCTTCAGCAACCACACATTACGATAGATGCCGCAGCCAGAATACCAGCGAGAATTAGGTTGTTCCGCATTATCTACACGTACGGCTATTACATTCTTTTCCCCCCATTTCAGATAGGGAGTCAGATCATAACTGAACGAAATATATCCGTAGGGGCGTTTTCCCAAACAAGTGCCATTAATGAAAACTTCCGAATTCATATACACTCCGTCGAACTCGATACGGAAATGTTTCCCTTTATCCTCGTTCTCCGCTACGAAAGTTTTCCGATACCATCCGACACCTCCCGGTAAAGCTCCTCCACCTGTACCCGAAGGATTATCCTGACTGAAGTCACCCTCGATAGCCCAGTCGTGCGGCAAGTTCAACTTTATCCAGCCCGAATCGACAAATTCCGGTCGTGCAGCCAGTGAATCATCCGCCAAGGAGAAAAGCCACCCATCATTAAAGCTCAGTCTTTCCCGCGACTCAGAAGAGAGAGAGCTGCACGCCCCCAGAAAAAGCATGCAGCATACTCCCATAATAACAGTTTGAGTTAACTTACGATTCATCTTTTACAACTGAATAGTTTGTGATGTTCCGTTATATTTCACGACAATACCTTTGGCATTCATATCAAAAGGTTTCGGGCTGTCAGCGTTTACCTGAATGATTTCGAACGTACGCTCTTTCAGCATACCGTCGAACTCTCCCTTCCGATTTCCGATAACCAACTGCTTCTTTGCCTCATTGTAAGCCATCGGAATCATGGTATACTTACCCTGCTCGTAGTTATAGTTCACACCTTCATCCTCATACAAGGTAAATGCCGCATCGGCACCCTGATAAACATACAACTTAATATAATCGGCTTTCTTTTCATCCGTATACTGAATCTCCGGTCCGAAAGGAACAATTGAACCAGCGCGGACGAACAACGGAATACGTTCGTAAGGAGCATCTACTGCTTTCTTTTCGCCACCAGCCTGGAATTTACCCGTATAGAAATCGTACCATCCTGCTGATTTCGGGAAATAAACCTCACGACTTCTGTCGCCGTAATGATAAACCGGAGAAACCATAAACGACGGACCGAACATAAACTGGTCGCCTATATTGTTTACGTTTGTATCATCCGTAAAGTCCATTACCAGCGGACGCATAATCGTATAATCATTAAACCACGTCATACCTGCCAAAGAATAGATATACGGCATCAGACGATAACGGAGTTTGGAATAATAAACCACCGAGTTGTAAGCCGGATGACCTTCGGGAGCGATTTCCCATATCTCACGGAACGGATATTGTCCGTGCGCACGATACAACGGACAGAATGCTCCAAACTGATACCAGCGCGCATTCAGTTCACGCCATTCCTTATAATCGGCATTCTCTGTTTTCGTTGCATTCCACTGCTGCTGTCCGGCTACATAACGATTCTCGACACAGAACCCACCAATATCCATGGTCCAGTAAGGAATACCACTTATCGCATAATTCAGTCCAGCTGTAATCTGAGCTTTCATATCCTCCCAACGGGTAGCAATATCACCGCTCCATGTAGCTGTAGAATAGCGCTGCAATCCGGCAAATCCAGAACGAGTCAACAAGAACACACGCTTATTGTTATCCACTCCACGCTGACCATCATAAATAGCTTCCGCATTCATCAAGGCATAGGCATTGAAGTATTCGGTTGAAGGTCCCAAAGCCGTAGGTCCACACAAGTCCTTGCGATACTGCATGTCGGTACAATCGCGGATGTTTGGTTCGCTGGCATCCATCCACCAAGCATCAATTTCCAGCGGATAATAATGATCATACATCTGCTTCCAGAACAGCTTGCGTGCATCGGCATCGTAAGCATCGTAGAAACCATAGTGGTAACCCGGACCTACCCAGTCCTTCAGGCTATCTTTAACAGACTGCTGATAGATCCATCCGTTCTTATCAAATTCTTTGTAGTGCTCGGTAGTAACATAGAACTTCGGCCATACGGAAACCATCATCCGACCATGCATTGCATGAATGGAGTCGACCATTGCCTTCGGATCAGGGAAACGTTTCTTATCGAACTCATGACTTCCCCACGCATTTTCCGTCCAATGCAACCAGTCGAGCACGATATTATCAATAGGAATATTCCGGTCACGGAAACCTTTCAAGGCCCCCAACATTTCATCTGAATTATTATATTTTTCACGACTCTGCCAGAATCCCATAGCCCACTTAGGCATGATAGGCGCCTTTCCGGTCAACGTACGATAACCGCTGATTACATCATCCATATCATCGCCGGCTATAAAATAATAATCAAGCTGCTTGGTCATTTCGCTCCACCACGACTGCTTGCCCTGCTCTTTCGGATCTACCGGACTCAACACACGCAGGCCAGAGTAAGAAACGGCTCCATCCGGCACCCATTCGACTTTGATAGGCACCTTTTTTCCCGCTTCCAGATTAACTGAAAACTTATAGCTGTTCGGATTCCATGCCGTACGCCAACGTTCTGGAACAACCAACTTATTATCAATATAGACCTTGGTATAACCCGCATAATACAAGATGAACTTAAACTCACCCGTCTGCGAGGGCTCAATCATTCCCTCATAAGTAACTTTCGCTCCCATGAACGGGAAATTTTCCGGCAGATTTACCACCTTCGACAAGTCCTCTCGTTTCAAGTGCTCAAAATAAAGCGAATCCTCCCGGCGTACCAGCGTTTCCGCTCCCGACTTTTCATCAGGCACATATGTACCCGTCAATGCTCCTTCCTTACCATCCTTATCGTAAAGCTTAAAGACTTTTCCTAGCTGAGAGTAATCATTTGGATTACCAAAACGGCACAGGGAATAACTGTCGAGCAGAACACCATAATTCTTGTTCGAAACGATAAAAGGAACAGAAACCTTTGTATTATACTGGAAAAGTTCTTCGTTCTTTCCTTTATAATTGAACTCTTCCGACTGATGCTGCCCCAATCCATAAAAAGCCTCATCATCCGGAGATTCGAATACCTGACGGATAGAATATCCTTTTGTTCCCTCCACTTCGATAGGAGTAAATGTTTTTCCTCCACCTTTATTTTCCTGAAGAATCATTCTGCCATTCTCATCCGTAAACCAGACTTCACCGGTAGAACTCAAGACAAAAGCCTTGACCTCTTTTGTAGAAACAGTGATAGTATCTCCCTGTTGAGAAACGGTAAACGGTGTTTGTTTTTCCTGAGGTACAACAATCAAGCTCTTTGAATCGGCAAACTTGCTGTCGGGAGTAGCAGATACATGAATCAACTTATCCCCCATAACCTGAAAACGAACCAGGCGAGCATTCTGCTCTCCTTTCTGCTGTACCTTCACAATTACGCCATTATCTGTCTGTTCATAAACTTTTCCGGAGCAGGAACCGAAAATAAGCCCTGCCAGCAAACAGTAAGAAATGTTTTTCATAATCATAACCTATGTTTAAAGTTAAATATCAATATACAATTATCTTGTATTGCAAATTTAAGCATTCCCCTAAAAAACAACTATTTGTAATGTTTTACAAAAGGGAGACTTTTCATCCTACAGGTTAATCAAATGTTTCTATTTAGGGTATCGTTTGTTATTTTACTTCCTTTTCCTGATACGCAGAAGGCAAGACCCCAAATTCTTCCTTAAAATAACGGCTAAAATACTTTGGATTATTAAAACCTACCTGAAAAGCTATTTCAGAAACATGGAGCTGACTGTCGCGCAACAATTGCGCCGCCCGCTTCAAACGGATGACACGTATAAATTCTATCGGAGTCTTTCCCGTTATCTGCAACAACTTTTTATACAAGTGCACACGGCTCATGCCTAACTCTCGACTCAACTCTTCTACCGACAAATCGCTACGCGAGATATTATCTTCCACATATTTGATAGCCTTTTCTATCAGCTTCTCGTCCAAAGAAGTGATGACAATCTCACTAGGAGCAGGATCGATAGTTCCCTTTGAAGCATTATAACGGCTCAGTTCAATCAGTTTCCGGATACGCAAAACCAAAATCGTCATGTTGAACGGTTTCGTCACATAGTCATCCGCACCGATACTCAATCCTTCCACCTTCGATTCCGTAGTCTGTTTTGCAGAAAGCAATATTACCGGAATATGAGCCGTACGCCTATCCTGCTTTATCAGTTTACACAATTCATTCCCATCCATTTCCGGCATCATGATATCACTGACCACCAGATCAGGCATTTCCTCACAATTCTGCAAGAAATTCCAGGCTTCCTTTCCATTCGAAGCAAGTTTCACCCGATACTGCAGACCCAGACTCGATTCCATAAACGTACGGAAATCAGCATTATCGTCTACCACCAGCAAGAGCGGGAACTGACTTCTGTCCACTTCATCCACCTGCTGTCCGGAAGATTCCGACAGCAAACCGGGTACCGGCATCGTATTAATGGGATGATATTGTATGTCGACATGCTTGACAGGTATATGAACGACAAAAACCGTTCCCTTGCCAATATTATCGAAAACAGTCACGTCGCCACCATGCAACGTCACAAAGTCTTTCACCAGACTCAGGCCGATACCTGTACCTCCTGCATCTTCTCCCACTTCCTTATTCTCTGTCTGATAAAAACGGTCGAAGATATGTTCCTTGTCCGCATCACTGATTCCGATACCCGTATCGGCCACCTTTATCTCAATCACTTCGTTTTCCTCCTGAAGATGTTCCAGCATGACAGTCACCCTTCCGCCCTCCGGAGTAAACTTAAACGCATTGGCAAGCAGATTCATCACAATCTTGCCCATCTTATCGGCATCGAAAGCCATGGTAAAATGATCCACACTCGAGAAGAACGAGAAATGTATCTGCTTCTTGTCTGCCATCAGCAGGAACGAATCGCAGACACCCTGAATGTAGGAAATAATATCTCCTTCCGAAAGCGACAGATGATGGGAACTCATTTCCCCCTTGCGGAAATCGAGCAACTGGTTGACCAGCATCAACAACCGATGTGCATTCCGATACATCAGCTGAAGGCGCATCTTCCGGCTTTCGTCATTATCAGCTTCTTTCAGCATCTGTTCCAGCGGCGCAATAATCAACGTCAGCGGAGTACGCAACTCGTGACTGATATTGGTGAAGAAACGGAATTTCATATTGTTCACCTCTTCGTTCTTCGCTACCTCCAGTTCAATCTGATGCAAGCGGAACCGTTCTCTTTCACGCTTTAATATCTGACGACGAGCCAGGAACAATAAACTGATACCTGCCAACACATACAATACATACGCCCACCACGACATCCAGAACGGAGGGAGCACCTCTATCTCAAGCTGAGAGACCTCCTTGCCTACATATCCGTCGCTATTGACAGCCTTCACACTCAAGACATAATTTCCAGGAGCCAGATTGGTAAAAGTAACGCTATGTATTCCCTCCGGCAATGACAACCATTCTTTACTAAAGCCCTTAAACTGATACATATAACGGGTCTTTTCGGGCAAAAACATGTTATCGGAAGCCAAAGATATGGTAAAAATATTCTGCTTGTATTCCAAAGTCAACTTACCCATCCGGTTAAGAGACTCAGAAAGCACTACATGTCCGTCTATCTTCTCGCCTACCTGCACTTCCTTATTAAACAAAGACAAACGCGTAAACAATACTTTGGGAAGCTGCTTGTTGTAATGCACATTTTCCGGTGTGAAAACATTGATGCCATACAATCCGCCAACCAGAATGGCATTATTATTCAATCGCCGGATAGAACGGAGATTGAAATCACAATTCTGTAAGCCATCCTTATCATTATATACATGAGGGACAAACCGATAATCTCCATTTTCCTTCTTCGCTACATTCAAGTGAACCAGCTGACGTGCAGAAGTAATCCACATATCGCCATTGGCATCTTCCGCTATGCCGGCAATAATACCTCCGTTATCCGGCATAATACCGGAAAGCCCCTTCAGTTTTCCGGTCTTCACATCGTAGATATCCAGTCCGCCACGCGTTGCAATCCAGATCAATCCCCGACTATCCTTAAAGACCTGATTAATCTCATTGTGAGCAAGTCCCGTACTGTCTTTCTCGCGCAGTATCGTCTTTATCTTACGACTTTCCAAATCGAAGACAGCAACTCCCTGACTGGCCGTGCCTATAACCAGATCATCTTCATCGGTCAGGCACAAGGAAGCCACATGATAATCATCCAGCCCAGCCTTTTTTAAGTCGATTGTTTCAAATGTATTGTCCGACGAATGTAAACACTGTATACCAGCATCCAGAAAACCAATCCATATATTCCCTTTACGGTCTTCCTGCAATGCCCATATCTTATTGCTTACCAGCTGACCTCCTTCACCAGCCTTAAAAGAACGCACCCGATTCCCTTCGATGCAATACAATCCACCATTGAATGTCCCCACCCAAAGTTTCCCGTCGCTAGCCTTCAGCAGTGTGACAACTGGCGCTTCCCCCAGCTCAAAATGCTTCTCTACCCGACGGAAAGAAAAATTCCAAAGCAACACTCCATTATCGTTCGTACCCAGCCATGCCCTGTCTTCTCCTTCGGCCTCTATACTCGTTACATCGCCTACATAATCAATATCAAACTTAAAAATACTTTCACCATAATAAGAGATTCCTTTTTTATAGGTACCGGCCCATACTATTCCATCCCTGTCGGTATAAAGAGTGTACACTGTATTATGCGACAATCCTCTGTCTGTATCTTTGTCTGCCACCACAGACCTAATCTTCCCAGTGGATTTTTCCAGAATATCGATTCCGCTATAGTCTTTTCCCATCCAGATTCTTCCCTTGGCATCCTGCGTAATGGTATGGACAAAATCGGAGCGATTCTTCCAATGAGCCGTAACTTCTTCGTTCCATTTTCCTGCCCGCAAGTCATATACCCATACTCCTTCAATACCATATATCCAGATACAGTCTTCTCTATCCACAAACAGAGAATAGTCGATACGCACTTGTGGCGAACCTTGCTGTACTTCCTTCTTTATCCACTTGACATTCAGTTTATCACGATCAATGCAGACCAGCAACCCTGTATCGTATAACAGTAATATACCTTCTTTACACTCCGCCATATCCGAAACGTCTGAAGGTGGAAAGTTATATTTCTGACAAGAAACATACCCTATTTCCTTTTGCCGATTATAGCGATAGCATCCCTCGCCTACGACATATATCCAGACATTTCCTGCAGAATCGACAAAAACATTACCAGGATTACCCTTGCTACCTAACGAAGTCATGAAGGGAGTCAAATCCGACTGAAAAACTTCTTTTGCCTTATCGAACAACACATATCCTTTGGCCGTTTTAATCCAGAACATTCCATCGGGTTGTTCTACAATATTCTCGATATAATTATCAGGAAGAGAATTCGGATTATTCTCCTGATGAGTAAAGACTTTAAATGTATAGCCGTCGTAACAATTCAATCCGGCCAGCGTACCAAACCACATCAGTCCTTCACTATCCTTGTAAATACAACGGACTGAATTGTTCGACAACCCATCCGAAACCTCCAAATGCTTGAACATAAGTGACTGTGCATGAAGACAAAGAAATAAAAAAAACAAGGTCAGCAAAGTATATATCCTTCTCATATCGCGTAATGTTTTCTAAAGCAAAGAAAATGAAGTTTGACTAAACAAACAAGAATCTCTTTCCTTTTTTCTCTTTCTTACATCAGCAGATGGACAAATACCGACAAATCCATCGTACAACAACAAGGCGAATCACACATCATTTGCTGAAGAAGAATAAAAATGTTCAGGAAAAAGTAAAAATGTTTTGTACAAAACATTTGTTTTTTTGTACAAATTCCAGAAAAACATCGAGAGATTTTCTCAGGCAGGCGCAGAAGTTTTCTTATTGTTCCGACGTTCCATAAAAACGCCCTTCACTTCCTCGCATACGAACATGCAAGGATGTGAAGGGCGTGAAGGGCAAAAACAGGTATTTTTTTATTTATTTCGTCCCATTCATCAGTCCATTATACTCCAGTTCATCGTATACCTGCAAATTTTTGCGGTCGAGAACCCCGTCGCCTCTGTCCCAATAGAACGGAACAAGTCCACGAGCATTGGCTTCACGAACCACACATTCATCGAAAGCGGCACGCGACAAGTCGTGTCCTTCTTGAGCCTGTTCGTCGGACAATGTACGACGGATAGCGGCAAATTCCCCAATGATCACCGGAATGCCCTGATCGGTAAATCTTTCTTTCAGCTTCTGGAACTGTGACTGTACATAGCTTTCTCCACAAACATTATCCCACCGGCCTTCGTATACACCGGTAGCATACTTTTTGTTTTCTTCTCCCCAGAAATAGAAAGCCTTGCCCCAGCTTTCATCGTTTTCCATGCCGCAGAACTGCCAGGAGCTGTAATAGTGTACTTCTACGCTCAGACGGTTCGGTGTTTCATCTACCGGCAAGGCAGTCATGTACTGCATGGTCTTGTCGATATCGGTAGACGGTCCCTGCACAATCAGGTTACGATAGACATTTTTTCCGCCGGTAGCTCTTACGGCATCAACAAACGTCTGCTCGTACTTCAGCAAAGTAGCCATATCATCTTCATCCTCCACATTCGGCTCATTGCATCCGGCAAACAACAAGTGTTCATCGTAATCGCGGAAATAAGTAGCAATCTGAGTCCACAATACTCTCTGCTTGTTGTTCACTTCTTCGTTGTATCCGTTGGGAATATCGTTTTCCAGCCATCCGCCATCCCAGTGAATGTTCAAGATAGCATACAAGTCGTTCTGCATACAATAGTCTACAACCTCTTTTACACGTGCCAGCCAGGTAGCCTTAATTTCATACGTTGTTTCATCGTTCAAGTACTGATCCCAGGAACACGGTATACGCACGGCATTGAATCCCATCTCACGAATCTTAGTAATCATGGCAAGGGTGGTAGCCGGATTATTCCAGGCTGTTTCGCCCCCCGTAGCCTCCAGAGAGTTACCCAAGTTCCATCCTATCTTGATATTCTTCATCAAGTCGGCTGCATCCAGTTCCATTCCAGTCTTATCGGGTTCGGGAACAGACAAAGCCTGCTGAGTTACCGTAACAGATTCTGTCAGGTCGTCCAGTGTAAAGACAATGGTAGCTGTACGTACATCGCCGGTAGCATTCGCGTCGGCCACGAAAGTTTCGGTACGTGTTTCAACCGCACGTGTTTCCAGCCGCTGAATCCAGTCGGCATCAATCTCCACCTGACAGTCGCCTGTAGTCTGCATCTCTACCACAAATTCTCCTCCTTCACCCGACAAATCATAGGCATGCTGGGCCACGAGCAGGTAATCGTTGGCAGTCTGTACCACCTTGACCGATCCATTTACCTCTGCCCCTTTAATTGTAATCACGGCAGTCCGGTTTTCCGTATTCGGGTTTTCGGTGACATGCACCAGATACTTGGCTGTTTTCTGTGAAGTAGAAGTCTGCTGAACAACAGAACACCAGTCGGAAGCATCGGAAGACACTTCGTAAGCCACATTCGACTGGATATACAAAAGGGCCTCGCTCTCATGTTTTCCGAACGTCAACTCTTCTTTCGATATTTTCAGATACGGAGCACCTGTATCATCTTCATCGGAACAAGCTCCTAAGAACAAGCTCACCAGGCAAGTTATTGCCCCTAAAAAATAGACAAATAGTTTTTTCATAGTTCTTTATGGTTATACGTAAAAGGGCATACATACAAGAAATCGTCCTTATATGTACGCCCTTAAGGTTAATTACAAAATTTTCAACTCATCAATCGTTACATTTACTGCATCCGGATCGGCAATGTCACTATACATATCGAAAATATCGATTACAAAGACAATCACGCCATTGTATGCAGATTCCGGTTTCATCTTGATGGTATAGGTTCCGTCACCTTTTACCTTTACATCGCTTGTTCCAGAATAAGCAGGCCACCATCCGTCTGCTGTACACATCAGTCCAGCATCGTATTCCTTAGTGGCAGCATCACCTGTCAAACCACTGATGGTAAATGTCAGTTCCATCGAATAGTCGAACACAATGCTTGCCGGATCAATCGGGCTGGCAGAAGCTGTTTCACCATACATGTTGTAAAGTTCAATACGGAAGTTATTCTTATCCGTTTCCAGATGTCCACACACCAGTTTGGAATTATCGACTGCTATCGAGGTCATTTCCGGTTCGGAAGCTCCCCCTCCTGCATTCGGCACGAAATGATAAGCCAGATATTCATCCTTTTCGGAGCTGCGTGCACCCAGCCACATACCCATTACCGTACCGCCAGCCGACTCGATGCTCAAGATTCGGAGCTGATTATTTCCATCGGCACCAAACATGATGTCACCACCGCCGATGTGGTAAGCAGGAACTGTACTGCTAAAGGTATAAATACCCTTTTCATCCAGCGTATAAGTACCGTTTGCCGTAGTACCGTCGGGCATGGCAAATTCATACGTCATGGCTTTGGAATCGAGCGTCATGGAAAGCTGATCCAGTCCGCTTACAGGTGTAGCCCAGTCCGGATAATTGCCGGCAGTAAAGTTATTCATCAGACTACCGTCCAGATTTGCCCAGTCGAAAGGCACATCGGCCGACATAGTCCACTTAATCTTGCTGGTTACCACTTCCGATACCATATCTTCCCATCCGTCAGGCAAAGCAGGTTCCGGATCGGGCTGGTCTTCGGGTACATAATTGTCGGCATATTCTTTCGAAACAAAGTTCCAGATCAGCCACCACGGCCCTTCACTGTTATCACGCATCACTCCGATACGCATGTGATTCTCATCCAGTTCCAGCAACTTCAGGTCACGGCTCCAGTTCGTGCTTCGGTCGCTCCATGCAGGTGTATGCAGCAATTCACAATCGGTAAACGTAATGGTATGATTATCCGTATTGAGCATAAAAGTACCCAAAGTCGTTTCATCTGAAGAAGAATTGTAAATCTTTACGTTTGCTCCACCTTTCAGGTCGAAAGTCATGGTGCTTTCCCAGATAGCATCGTCGCCGGTATGTCCTACTCCCGGATCCCAGTTGGCTGTCCAGTTATTCCATTCTACAGTCGTACTCGGGTCGGCATAGGTCATTTCGCCAGCCGCATAGCCATACGAACCGTTATCGAAGATCCACACCTTCTCGTTGTTGACACCGCCGGTCAAGTAAGTCCACAAATCATCGTTCACGAAGTCGGCACAGAAATCATCGATTGTAAAAGTAGTTGCAGGGCCATATACAATTCCGCCTCTTGTCTGAACGCCGAAAGTCACTGTATATTCTCCTTCGAAAGGCATCTGCAACGTTACTTCCCGTTCCTGACTTCTACCTTGTGGATGCTCCCAGCACACCTGATAGCTGGAAGGCATCAGACTCTTCAGATAAACGATATTCGGATTTTCCGAATCGTGAGTGATTGAGAACGCGATTCCTTCTACCAGATCATCCGCGGTCACATCCTTCTCCGCCAGTTCGAAGGAATCGGGAGTACATGCTGAAAACAGTCCGACTGCTATCATCAGCCATGCCATGTATAATTTAGTGATTAGTTTTTTCATAACATCCTTTGTTTATTAATTCCAACCTGTATTTTGTTTTAATACGCCATTCGACAACGTTATCTGATTGTTAGGAATCTGAGAAAGTCCCTGCTTCTCTACGATGTCTGAAGCTTCAATAGTCACATTATCCGGATTACCACCACTGGTTACCGCCGTATTGGTTGCAATCTGAGAAGCAGCATATTCTACTCCCTGGCGCAGCAAGTCCCAGTAACGCTGTCCTTCGAAAGCAAATTCCAGCATACGTTCATTCATGATATTATCTTTCGTAGCAGTCACCTCACGGTAATTGGTTGAAAGCGTCAGGTTACCTTCTTCGTCCTCGGCTGTATATGCACGCTGACGAACCTCATTCAGGTATTCCTGTGCATTCGGGCTTCCCAACTCTGCCGCCATCAGCAAGACATCAGCATAACGCATAACAATGAAATTCTGATACTGAGAAATCTGGAAGTCACCTTCTCCCAAGTCGGCTACCTCATCAACCAGTGACCAGGTTCCGCTTGCGTCATCCTTGGTCCACTTAGACATCGGAGTATATTTCTTTACAGTGTATCCGGTATATTCACGCTGATCTTTGTAAGATGCCTCAAAATCGGGCTCATCGGCAATACCTTCACTCACCAGATTAATGATAGAAGCTTCCCGACGTTCATCGCCCGTACCGTATACAGTCCACATCTTAGGATTCACCGTACATCCTCCCCAGCCTCTTCCGTAAGGAGCATGACCTAAGTAGTTACGCAGCCCCATGTTGACCAGCCAGCGGTTTCCGTCATTGTTACCGTTGTAATCCTGAGTATAGTTGAACTTCTGTGCCAGTACCACTTCCTTATTTCCATCGCCGGCATAAGTAGAGGTCTGTTCGTAATCACCGGTACTTTCGTTCAAGGTCCATGAAGTTGAAGCGGCAGGCCACAAGTTCTTAAACTCTTCTACCAGTCCGTATCCTTCAGACTCGGCCACTGCGATAAAATCTTCCAGTCCCTGCAGCACAGAAGCTTTGGTTACACCTTCTACCTGAGGCTCCTTGCCATAATATCCGGTATAGAACAGATAGACTCTTGCCAGCAAAGCCGATGCTGCATATTTGGTAATATGGCCGTCATTCGAAGCTGCGGCACTCTTGGGATAGGCACTGGCTGGAATATTGTTGACAGCATACAGCAAATCGCTGAATATGACATTGTACACTTCATCCGAATCGGCCTGCGGACGGTTTTCATTGACAGGCTCGGTAAACAACGGAATATTTCCCCACATACGTACCATATCAAAATAGCACAAGGCTCTTATCGCACGACATTCACCCATGTAAGTACCTTTCGTGTCCTCACTGGTCCATGAAATCTGATCTTCGTGCGCCAATAATTCGTTGCAGCGATAGATAGCTGCATAATAATTCTTCCACTCATTTTCAAGGATATTCATATCCGAAGGCGACTGGCTGGGATCAAAACGGTCGATTACCTGATAGTTACGTGCATCGGTAATACCCACACCTGCAAAACATTCGTCTGCCATAATTTCTGAAGCATAGTAAAAGGCACATCCGGCACTTGATGTTGTACATTGCCATCCGTCGTAACAACCAATCAATGCTCGCCAAGCATCACTTTCAGTCCGGTAAAAGTTATCGGTAGTAGATTCTTTCTTTGACTCTACATCCAGGAAACCGGCGGTACATGAAGCAAGCCCCATAGAAGCCAGCCCCAGTCCTAATATATATAATTTAAATTTATTCATACGATATGTTCTTTTTTAGTTTATAAATTAGAATTTCAGATTAACACCAACCAAGTAGGTACGTGGACGTGGATAATATCCTAAATCGATACCTGAAACCCAATCGGATGTACCGTAACCTATTTCCGGATCCATACCATCGTATTTGGTAAATGTAAATGCATTCTGTACCTGGAAGTACAAACGTGCCTGACTGATAGCTTTTATATGCATCAGTTTGGCAAAGTCATATCCTAATGTAATATTGCTTAAACGCAGATAGTCACCATCTTGAATATATAAATCGGAGAACTGCCAGTTGATATTCGTATTGGTAACACGTGGCATTCGGTTGGAAGTACCTTCACCAGTCCATCTGTCCAAGATTGCAGTAGTATAGTTTGCCTTGCTGTTGCCATGGTTTCTGTAAGACTGTACAATCTGATTGCCCGCTGCTCCGTAAGCTACCAACGAGAAGTCAAAATTCTTGTAATTGAAACCAAGGTTGAATCCATAAGTAAAATCGGGAGTACCGTTACCCAGATCGACTTTATCGTTATCGTCGATAATGCCATCCTGATTCTGGTCTACATAAATCACATCACCCGGCTGCGGATCTGACTGCAAAATGCCATGCTTACCATCCGCATTCCAATTGGCAATCTGTTCCTTATTCTGGAAAATGCCTGCTGTCTGATATCCCCAGAAATAGCCGATTGCATGACCATTCTCGGCACGATAGAACTCAGGAGAGTTATCGTACAGCATATTGACATCACCATGGATGATGCCGTCTTCGGTAGGTATATTACCCACTTTATTCTTATTATAAGCTCCGTTGATACCTACATTGTAGCTGAAGTCCTTGCCAATCTGGTCGTTCCAGTTCAATGCCAGTTCAATACCGGTATTCTTCACGTCGCCACCATTGATATAAGGTGCACCTGTACCAGCTGTAGCCAGAATAGGAGCCTCAACCAACCAGTCTTTTGTTGTCTTAATATAGAAATCAGCAGTCAGACTCAAACGGCTGCTTAAGAAACGAGCATCGATACCGATATTTGTCTGTTCGGAAGTTTCCCATGTAACATCCGAGTTAGCCAAACGGCTCGGATAAGCTCCCCAGAATCCTGATTGAGCAGTAGCTCCATAGTTTGTTCCGAAAATATAATGAGTATTCGACGAAGTGATAGGAGCTGTATACTGGTAATTGTCTATATTCTGATTACCAACCTGTCCCCAGCTGAGACGGAGTTTCAAGAAATCCAGCCAGCTTTGAGTATTTTCCATAAACTTTTCATTCGAAATAGTCCATCCGGCAGATACAGAAGGAAATACTCCGTAACGCTTTCCTCTTGCAAACTTGGAAGAACCATCGGCACGTAAAGTAGCATTAATCATGTACGTTTCTTTCCAGTTCCATCCAAAACGTCCGAAATAAGAAACCGAACGGCTTTCATCCTGAGGATATCCGTCTACCGACATGCCATCGTCTGCACTCGACGCTGTACCGTTTGCCACATAAGCATGATCCCAATCATCGAAACCCTCTCTCAGCGTTCCTGTACCGGCAGAAAGATAAGTACCTGAATATTGATAAACTTCCATACCAATCAAAGCATTGAATGCATGATCATTCACCTTCCAGTCGTAAGTTGCCGTATTGGTCCAAGTCATTCCCAGGCTATGGCTCATATTCTGTGAAGCAGAAGTACGTGTATTGTTATAGCTATAAATAGAGAACTGATACATCGGAGAGAAGCTACGATATTCAGAAGAACCATAAACGGCACCAAAGACAGTTCTCAATTTCAAGTTCTTTATCGGCTGTAATTCAGCATAGACATTACCTGAAAATACTGCATTTTTATTTTCATTGTTTGTGTTTGTCATCATCAATCCGTAAGGGTTTCCGTCACCATTGTACCAGTCAGAATTGGAAGTATCGTTATACGGAGAATCATAAATATTATTATCGCTGTAAATCGGCGATAAAGGAGATGTAGCAAATGCGCCTCTTAACGTATTATTATATTGATTACCTACTGAAACGCCATTGTTTAACTTATAAACAAAGCTCACTTGTTCACCGATTTTCAATAAATCGGAACCCTTGAAAATTTTATGTTCCGAATTGATACGGAAATTGTAACGCTCATAGTTTGAAACATCTTTACCTCCTACAATACCTTCCTGACTCATATATCCTAAAGACATGGCATAAGTTGATGTCTGAGAACCTCCTGTCACTCCCAACGTGTAGCTTTGAGTTTTAGCATTGTCCTTAAACATGGAACTTACCCAGTCTGTATCGTACAGGTTTCCATTCGCATCGTAAATACTCTTGAATGAACTCCAGTCGTAAGGAGCACTTCCAGAATTGACGGCCTGTTCGTCCATGATAGTCATGTATTCCTGTGCATTCAGCATATCTGCCTTGCGTGCCACGTTCTGTACACCATAATAGGCATCAAAAGCAATCTGTGCCTTACCTTCTTTTCCCGACTTAGTTGTAATCAATACTACACCATTTGCAGCTTGCGCTCCATAAATTGCAGCAGATGCTGCATCCTTCAAGACATCAATACTTTCAATATCTGCCGGATTCAAGGTAGAGATATCTCCTCCTACCCCATCAATCAAATAAAGCGGAGAAGCATTTCCTACTGTGCCTAAACCACGAATACTGACTTTCATATCAGAACCGGGCTGTCCGGAAGTAGAAGAAATATTCACACCCGGTGTCTGTCCCTGCATAGCCTGTAACGGGCTGTTGGTGTTCATCTTTGCCAGACTTTCACCTTTTACCTGTACGGTAGCGCCAGTTACCAGCTTTTTCTTCTGCACACCGTAACCCACAACGACCACTTCGTCGAGGGTTTCGGTATCTTCTTTCATTTCTACATTCAATGTTTTCTGATCGGCTATTACAAATTCCTGCGTAATAAATCCGATATACGAGAATACCAACGTCTGACCTTTCTCTACTCCTAAAGAATAGTTTCCGTCAAAATCAGTAACTGTTCCATTGGTCGTTCCCTTCACCAGCACACTTACGCCAATTAAAGGCATCTTATCTGTTGCCGAAGTAACAACACCCGAAACTGTCAAACTCTGAGAAGCAGCCTTCATTGCCAGCGAGGGCAAAAACAATAGTAACATTACCATTGCAAGACTACATAAATGCACATTGGTGCACTTTACGAATAAGTGTTTACTCATGGTACATAGTTTATGGTTAAAGTTTACATTTATTAAATAGTCGAGATGGATATTTATCCAATTTCAACATCGCAAAATAAGCCAAAAATAAATAGTAAAGAGGTACGAATTTGTTTCTGACTATGGTACAGTTTGTTTATGTCACTTCTTTATAACTTTTTATACCCTCTCTGCCAAACAGCTAATTATCCGGACTATAATCTTACTTCACAAAGCACATTCACATCAATACAGATCCAATTATGTAATGCTAAAACATTTCATACCCAACTACGAAACATTTTTTATTTTATCTGAACATTCTTTGCATTAGCTTTGTAATCGTCTTTAACAACATCAGATTATGAAAACACATAGGAAACTTATTTTCGTCTTGCTGACTGCTTCAGCAGGAATCATACACGCTCAACATGTATTCCATCTTTCTACAGCTAGTGAGGAACAGCGGCTGGATGACTTAATTGCTCAAATGACCCTCGATGAGAAAGTCGATGCCTTAGGAAACAATACCCAGGTTCCTCGGCTCGGCATACAAGGTTCAGGCAGTGTGGAAGGATTACATGGAGTGGTGTTAGGAGGACCTACCTACGGAGAAAGACTCAACACACCAACGACAGTCTTTCCACAAGCCTACGGATTGGGAGAAACATGGGATACTGACCTGCTGTATCGCGTAGCCACTTACATCAGCATAGAGAACCGTTATCTTTTTCAAAATGCCAACTACCGGAAAAGCGGTCTGGTCATGTGGACTCCTAATGTGGATTTAGGTCGAGATCCTCGCTGGGGACGAACGGAAGAATGCTACGGTGAAGATGCCTTTCTCACATCAAGACTTGCTGTAGCTTTTATCAAAGGTATACAGGGAGACCATCCTAAATACTGGAGAAATGCTGCACTGATGAAACATTTCTTGTCGAACAGCAATGAATACGGACGCTCATCCTCATCGTCCAACTATTCCGATAAGTTATTCCGTGAATATTATTCCTATCCTTTCTATAAAGGAGTGACCGAGGGAGGATCACAAGCGCTGATGACGGCCTACAATGCATACAACGGCATTCCCTGTATCATGCATCCCGTACTGCGTGATGTCGTGATGAAAGAATGGGGACTGAATGGTACCCTGCTAACCGACGGCGGAGCTTTCCGCCTCTTGCTGAGCGATCACAAACGTTTCGACAACGACCGGGCTGAAGCTGCTGCCGCATGTATCAAGGCCGGCATTACCAAATTTCTGGATGACTACAAAGATGCGGTATACGATGCGTTACGGCGAAAGCTGATCAGCGAAGAAGATATTGAAAAAGCCATCCGAGGCAATCTCAGAATTTCCCTTAAACTAGGCTTGCTCGATGATGCAGCCGACAATCCTTATGCAGCTATCGGTGTGACTGATACCGTTGCCCCATGGAGTAAACCGGAAACCAAAGAACTGGTACGTGAAGCGACCCGCAAATCGGTTGTCCTGCTTAAAAACAAAAACAACCTGCTCCCGCTCGACAAACAGAAAATAAAAAAGATAGCTGTCATCGGTCAACGAGCTACCGAGGTTTTACAGGACTGGTATTCGGGCAAGCCTTTCTATACAGTAAATGTACTCGATGCCATCCGGGAAGAAGCCGGAAATGATATTGAAGTACGTTATGTAGCGACCAATCGAATGGACAGCGCCCGTACCGTTGCTGCATGGGCCGATGTAGCCATCGTGTGTGTCGGCAATCATCCTACCTGCAATGCCGGCTGGGAACAAGCCCCTGTAGTAAGTGAAGGAAAAGAAGCCGTAGACCGACAGTCCATCCAGTTGGATCAGGAAGATTTGCTCTTGCAAGTAGCTCAGGCCAATCCTAATACCATCGGAGTGCTGATCAGCAGCTTCCCGTATGCCATCAACCGTGCCAACCAACGGGTTCCAGCCCTGCTTCATCTTACACAATGTAGTGAAGAATTGGGACATGCTGTCAGCGATGTGCTCTTCGGACATTATAATCCGGCAGGCAGACTAACTCAAACTTGGGTAAAAGATATCACCGACCTGCCGCACATGATGGATTATGACATCACTCACGGACGCACTTATATGTATTTCAAAGGACAGCCACTCTATCCTTTCGGCTATGGATTAAGTTACACCACATTCAATTATTCACAAATAGCAGTCAACGACCGTTCCATTGAACAAGGCGATACTCTAAAAGTCAGCTTCGACCTGAAGAATACCGGTAGTATGGATGGCGATGAAGTGGTACAGCTTTACGTATCTGCACGTAAACGTTCAGAACAAGATCCTGTCAAACAATTGAAAGCTTTCCGTCGCGTTCCGACCCGTAAAGGAGAAACACAGAAAGTAGAATTGGAAGTTCCCTACACCGAACTGCAAATCTGGGATGAGAAACAACGCAAATTCATCCTTCCCGACAGAGATATGGTACTGGAAATAGGTACTTCCTCCTCAGATATACGCTTACGGACCTCATTCCGTACCAAAGAATAAAAACAAAAGACATCTTCAAAACGAAAGTGCATCCCAACGTTGGTACAGCCAACCTTTAAGGATGCACTTTTATTTTATTCATAACACTGGGAAATAATACATCATCCCAGTAGAAAGGATAACGGATTTCAGTTCAGAACTTCTTTATTATCTCATACAAAATCTATTCATTATACCTGCTTCCAAAATGAATAATCAGATAAATCTTATCGTTTCACTATAGTGAATCGTTCGGTTCACTTAGCTAAAACAATTGCTTCACCTTAATGAAACGAACGATTCAGTAGAGTAAAGCGAAATTTTTCCGACTTCAACTTACTCATCCAAGCAGAGAATACAGCTATCGGAAACTCCCGATGCACGAACAAGTACCTGATTTTCTCCTGCCTGTAACGGAACATTCTTCCACGTAACCACACACACTTCATCGGGACTACACTTTCCCATGCTCCTTCCATTGACAAACAATTCGGCTTCTCCGCAATTGCTGAATGCCTGAATCTCCGTCAGTGAATTCGTCCGGTTCCGACAACGTTTGGAAGCAATATGCAACACCTTCTCTTTCCTGTTCCAGTTAGCTTTATAAAAATAGAAAACATCCTTCCTGATACGCCGGTCATATGTTACCAGCCCTTTATCATTTCGCCCAAAAGTAGTTCCCTCCCGACGTCCAGCTGCTGAGAAATCGAACATGCACCAAACGAACTTACACCACAAAAACGGTCGGGCAGCCAGTTGCCGCCAGTTCTCTATATGATAATACGTCTGCCAGTTTTCAGGATGCCATTGCCCCCACGGTTCAGGATGCGCCAATGAGTCCGTCTGTTGAAAGACATCTCCACCAGCTCCGTACTCACTGATACCCATACAACGCTGAGGATACATCCGATGTTCCTTGTCAATCCACTCACCCATCTCCTTACAGTCGCTGCCATACCATCCGAAATAACGGTTGAAGGCTATCAAGTCAGGTATTCCGTTCAATGCATCCTCCTGATTACTTGCTCCGGTAGTGAGTCGTGAATCGTCCCATTGTTTTGCCAGATCGTTCAATTCCTGAGCCATCGGATTGGGATTTTCCAGCCATCCCGGGTTAATTTCATTAAAAAGTCCCCACGTCAAGATACACGGATGATTATAATACTGATAAATCAGCTCTGCCAACTGCTGTTTTAAGTTTTCTCTGTACTGAGGATGACCCACAAATACATTGACAAAAGGAATCTCAGCCCAGGCAATGAGTCCCCTGCGATCCATCAAATCGTGCAGGACCTGCGCATGTGGATAATGGGAAAGCCGGACCGCCGTACATCCCATTTCCTGTATCAGGTCCAAATCCGATTCAAAATCTTCAGGCCGGAAAGCTGAAGCCCTCTCTGCACGGTCTTCATGATAATTGACTCCTTGTATCGAATAAGGCTTTCCGTTCAGGAAAAAACCTTTCTCCGGATCCACCGAATAAAACCGGAAGCCAACGGGCTCCTCCCGACGATCGATTTCCTTTCCATCTTTTTTCAATACAACTACTCCCGTATAGAGATACGGATCATTGATTCCATCCCACAAATGAGGCCGACTGAGTTCCATCTTCGCTACAGCCTCCTTACCCGTAACCTCAGCCTCCTGTTGCCAAATACTCCGACGAGTGGCATCCAGCAAGGAAAATTCAACCGAACAGTCTTTCAAATCCGCTTCATTGCCCGACAGTAACACTTTCATATCCAATCCGGCATGCTGCCGCGACACATTCCGCTGAGTAAAAAACACTCCCGATGAGCCATAAAACGTAGGATCAATGCAAGCACTATCCGTAAACAAGAGTTCCACTCCACGATTCAGTCCACCCCATATATTAAAGTCCCCACAGATCGGAGCAATCTCCATTGTCTGAGCATTGCTCACCCTGATATCCAGTTTCTGCTTTTCCCCTCTCCGGATAAATGGAGTCAGTTCGATGGTGAAAGCTGTATATCCTCCTTTATGCTGGGCTACAAAATGATTGTCCAAGTACACATCGGCAATCGTCTGCGCCGCTTTTACCCGCAAGAAAACACGTTTACCACTCTCCGATGAAGGCACAACAATCAAACGAGAATACGTTGCCATACCTCGATAATAATTTACATTTCCAAACATGGCATCCGCCGCATTCCATGTATGCGGAAGGTCCACTCTTATCTTTTCTGAAGACTGAGATTCGTACCCCTTGTTAAAGAACCACCCTCTGTCCAAAGACTCCACTTTCATTGCAGCCGATTTCATTGCAACCGCACCCCACAATAGCAGCAATATGCTCCATCTAACCTTCCACCTGTTCATGTTCTCATTTTATTAGTTTCAGTTTTTAATCATATTCCCAATAGCTGTCCTATGGACTCTCCTTTCAACAAAAATAGTTTTTTCTACTAACGGAAATGTATAAAGCACCCAAAAAATCAGACGAATGAAACATTTGAATACCTTATTTGAAACATTTCAACTCATGTAAGAATACAAAATAACCAATAGAAAACATCAAAATCATGTATCTTTGTATTCGAAGTCGAATAAACGACTTCCGAACTTTTTAACTTTAATGAATTATGCGAAACATTGGTATCTTACTTTGCGCCTTAGCTTGTTCTATATGCGAAACATTTGCTCAAGGCTACAAGAATCCGGTCATTCCCGGATTTCATCCCGACCCTAGCGTATGCAAGGCTGGCGATGACTATTATTTGGTAAACAGCAGTTTTCAATATTTCCCTGGTGTTCCTCTTTTTCATAGCAAAGATTTGGTGAACTGGGAACAGATAGGCAATTGTCTGACACGGGAGTCTCAATTAAACCTGAAAGGTGCCAACGGAGGAAGCGGTATCTTCGCTCCTACCATCCGTTACAACGACGGAGTGTTCTATATGATTACAACCAACATATCAGGTAAAGGTAACTTCTTAGTTCATACAACCGACCCTAAAGGAGAATGGTCGGAACCTGTATGGCTGGAACAAGGAGGCATCGACCCGTCCTTATACTTCGAAAACGGCAAATGCTACATGGTCAGCAACCCCGACGGTTATATCAATCTGTGCGAAATAGACCCGATGACCGGAAAGCAGCTTACCCCATCCAAAAAGATATGGAACGGAACTGGTGGACGTTTTCCCGAAGGGCCGCATCTCTATAAGAAAGACGGATGGTACTACCTGCTCATTTCGGAAGGAGGAACGGAAATAGCACATAGCATCACCATTGCACGCAGCCGCTACATCGACGGACCTTACTTAGGCAATCCAGCCAATCCAATTCTGACACATGCCTGTCAGGCAGCAGAAAACAATCCGATTCAAGGTACAGGTCATGCCGATCTGGTAGAGGGTACCGACGGTTCATGGTGGATGGTCTGCCTTGCTTACCGTGTCATGCCGGGAAGTCATCATACCTTAGGACGTGAAACTTTCCTGGCACCTGTACACTGGGATGAAAACGCATGGCCGGTTGTCAACGGAAACGGCGTCATCCAACTGGACATGAATGTTCCGACGCTTCCACTTCAGGCTACGAAAGAAAAGCCCGAAACCATCACTTTCGAAAACAAACAGTTATCTCCCGAATGGATGTACCTGCAAAATCCCGACATGCAGAACTATGAATTCAAAAACGGTAATCTCCGTCTGAAAGCAACACCGGTTTCGTTGAACGACCAAAAGAGTCCGACTTTTGTCGCTATCCGGCAGGAACATTTCAACATGGAAGCTGCAACTTCGCTGAAACTGAAAGACGCACAAGCAAACGATGAGGCCGGTATCAGCGTATACATGGAATATCACTCACACTACGACCTGTTTGTACGTCAGAACAAAGACAAAAGCCAGTCGGTCGTTCTCCGCTATAAACTGGGTGAACTGAATCACATCGAAAAAGAGCTACCACTCAGCGGCAAAGGAAACGTCGAACTACAAGTAAAATCGGATATTAATTTCTATTACTTCGGTTACACGGAGAACGGTACGTACCACGAATTAGGAAAAATGAACACACGCTACCTGAGCAGCGAAACAGCAGGAGGGTTTACCGGAGTCGTACTCGGACTGTATGCCGTATCAGCTTCCAGCCAGTCGAAAGCATACACCGACTTCCAATACATGAAATATAAAGGAGAATAGACATGAGTAAACGGTACATATCCATTATAATAAGTATCTTCCTGCTTCTTTTCACCCTACAAGCACAAGCACAAAAAAAAATAAAAATAGCCTGTGTAGGCAACAGCATCACCGAAGGATTCCTGCTACAGAATCCCTCGGAAGAAAGCTATCCGGCTGTGCTTCAAAAATTATTAGGTGATAAGTATGAAGTAGGAAACTTTGGAGTGACAGCTCATACATTGAGTATGAAAGGAGATTTGCCGTACATGAAGACCCAACGTTTTCAGGAAGCACTGGATTTCCTGCCCGACATCGTCACCATCAAGCTCGGTACCAACGACTCCAAGCCGCAGAACTGGCAGCATCATGCATCGTTCAAGGAGGACTTAAACCTGCTGATAGACAAATTTCAGGCACTTGCCTCACATCCTCGTATTTATCTCTGCCTGCCTATTCCCTCCAATCACAAGGAATGGGGCATCAACGACAGTATCATCGTACATGGCATTATTCCCTATATTCAGGAGGTTGCTGCCGAAAGGAACCTGCCGGTCATCGACCTGCATACAGCGATGCGTCCCTATTATCCGCAACTTTATGTCGATGGCGTACATCCCGACAAATATGGAGCAGCCATCATTGCCGAAACCTTGTACAGATATCTTACCGGAGAAGAACCTTATCCGGCTCCGGAACGCAGCGACCAGACTTTGTGGTACGACGAACCTGCCGCTCAATGGGAAGAAACACTTCCGTTAGGCAACGGCAGACTGGGGATGATGCCCGACGGAGCTATCGGCAAAGAGCATATCGTCTTGAATGAAATCAGCATGTGGAGCGGATCGGAAGCAAATTACCTGAATCCGGATGCCTCCAAAAGTCTGCCCGAAATCCGACGGCTGTTGTTCGAAGGAAAAAACAAAGAGGCACAAGAACTGATGTATACCAGTTTCGTGCCCAAGAAACCGGAAAAAGGAGGAACGTACGGCACCTTTCAGATGCTGGCAGATCTATACTTAGAACACCAATATGGAACCCATGCAAAAGATACGGTTTCCCATTACCGCCGCTGGCTGGATTTGAGCAAGGGCATAGCCTATACTACTTTCTCCCGCGGAACGGTGCGTTATGTACGCGAATATGTGGTTTCACGCGACAAGGATGTCATCCTGATACACCTGAAAGCAGATGTTCCCGGCTCCATCCATTTCAAGATGAACTTGAGCCGACCAGAAAGAGGCAACGTACGCAAACTAACAGAAGGGAAACTGGAACTATCCGGTTGTCTGGACAGTGGTTCCTCGCAAGCCGGTGTCCGCTATGCTGCCATTGCCGGAGTAACATGCAAAGGCAAACAGGTACAGCAGTCCACCGATGAGCAGTCTATCGACATACAGCATGCAGACGAAGCATGGATCGTGGTATCGGCAAAGACCTCGTATCTGGCTGGAGAAATCTACACAACAGAAGCCGACCGTCTGCTCAACGAAGCATTGGAAAGCAATCTCTCCGACGCTGTAGCGGAAGCAGTCAGCAGCTATCAGGCTTTATTCAACCGTGCCGGTATCTGCCTGCCCGAGAACGAAGCCGTTTCACAGCTTACTACCGACCAGAGAATAGAAAAATTCCAGCAGCAGGACGACCCCTCACTGGCTGCTCTTTACTATAACTACGGACGCTACCTGCTGATAAGCAGTACACGCCCGGGAAGCTTGCCTCCTAACTTGCAGGGACTTTGGGCCAATGAGCCGGCAACTCCCTGGAACGGCGACTATCACACCAATATCAATGTACAGATGAATCACTGGCCCGTGGAGCAAGCCAACTTATCGGAACTGTGCATGCCATTGGTCGATCTGGTCAAACGGCTGGTTGCCAGCGGAGAAGAAAGTGCAAAAGCTTTCTACGGCCCGCAAGCCAAAGGCTGGGTTCTGCACATGATGACCAATGTGTGGGGTTATACCGCACCGGGAGAACATCCGTCATGGGGAGCAACAAATACCGGAGGAGCATGGCTCTGCGCACACTTGTGGGAACATTATCTTTTTAGCGGTGACCAAAAATATCTGGCAGATATTTATCCCATCATGAAAGGTGCCTCCGAATTTTTCTACTCGACTATGGTAAAAGAGCCCAAACACGGCTGGCTGGTCACAGCTCCGACTTCTTCACCCGAGAATGCTTTCTACTTGCCCGGCAAAGATCGTACGCCCATCAGCGTTTGTATGGGGCCGACAATGGACATCCAACTCGTACGCGAACTTTATACCAACGTGATAGAAGCTTCACACATCCTGCATACCGATACAGCTTATGCCGAGGCCTTGCAAGAAGCTATCCGGCTATTGCCTCCTCATCAGATCAGTAAAAAGGGATACCTGATGGAGTGGCTGGAGGATTATGAGGAAACCGACATCCATCACCGCCATGTATCTCATTTATATGGTCTGCATCCGGGTAATCAGATTTCGGTTCTTAAAACGCCCAAACTGGCAGAAGCCTGCCGGAAGACCCTGAACCGACGTGGAGATGAAGGTACGGGATGGAGCCGTGCATGGAAGATCAACTTCTGGGCGCGACTGGGTGACGGAAATCGTGCATACAAGTTATTCCGCAGTCTGCTTTATCCGGCATATACAGCTCAAAATCCTACCCAGCACGGCAGCGGTACGTTCCCCAATCTCTTCTGCTCACACCCGCCTTTTCAGATGGACGGTAACTGGGGAGGTACATCGGGAATCAACGAAATGCTGCTGCAAAGTCAGGATGGCTTCATCCACTTGCTCCCTGCCCTGCCCGACTCCTGGGGAAACGGTAATTTTTACGGACTGAAAGTAAGAGGTGGCGCCACGGTAGACCTCGTATGGAAAGATGGGAAACCCGTACAGGCAACCATCACCGGAGGATGGCAAAGCGACCTGAAGTTGAAATGCCCTAAATGTGTCAAAAAGGTACTTCTCAACGGTATACCTTGTCAAGCAGACGAATTCATCGCGTTCCATGTAAAGCAGGGAGAACAAGTCACATTTTTATTTGAATAACGAAGAAAGAATTTATAATAATTTTAAACAAAATCATCCATGAAAAATATCAAGAAACTGGCACTAGCATCGGTTTTATGTACCGGTGTCTGTCTGACGGCAGGAGGACAAAAGCCTGCTCCTGCTATTCCTGTCGATCCGGTAATCGAGGCACACATTCAGGAATGGCTGAAGAAAATGACACTCGAAGAGAAAGTCGGACAGATGTGTGAAATCACCATCGATGTGGTAACTGATTTTCCTGGAAGCAAGGATGGCTTCAAGCTCAGTGAGGCTA